>Ga0137409_10000700_pt1 | contig 36766 bp, 41 predicted proteins | sample CZODoug1_16funga_FD_122059 | JGI IMG/M metagenome (GOLD analysis project Ga0137409, IMG submission 122059) | Vadose zone soil fungal communities from Angelo Coast Range Reserve, California, USA - CZODoug1_16fungal (Hybrid Assembly) | ecosystem: Environmental > Terrestrial > Soil > Vadose zone... | reverse complement strand
CGGCGCTTCATCCCGCCCGAGAGCGTCTGGATGCGCGAGGCTGCGCGCGCGGCGAGGCCGGCGAACTCGAGCAGGCCTGGAATGCGCTCGCGGATCGCGCGCTCGGGGATCCCGAAGTAGCGCCCGTAGACGAGGAAGTTCTCCTCCACGGTGAAATCCGGGTCGAGGTTGTCCATCTGCGGCACGACGCCGACGCGGAGGCGCGCCGGGCGCGCTTCGCCAGGGATGGGGCGCTGCATCAGCTCGATCGAGCCGCCGTCGGGATCGACCAGCCCCAGGCAAAGCCGCAGCGTCGTGGTCTTGCCCGCACCGTTGGGGCCGAGCAGGCCGAAGCACTCGCCCGGCGCGATGCCGAAGCTGACGCCGGCCACGACCTCCTGGCCGCCGTAGGACTTGCGCAGGTCGCTGACCGCTAGGACCGCCACGAGTTCTTGACGATGCTCTTGATCAGGTTGAGCCGGAGGTGGAAGAAGTGGTCGGCGCCCGGGACGACGATCACCGGCAGGTCCTGGGGACGCGCCCAGTCGAGCACTTTCGAGAGCGGGATGGTGTCGTCGCGCTCGCCGTGGATCACGATCGTGTCGGCGGGGACCGTCTCCGAGGGAAAGCGGCCGACCGCGACGCCGACCAGCACCACGCGCTCGGGTGCAGTGCGCTGCGCGACCTGCGTCTGAACCGCGGCTCCGAAGGAGAAGCCCGCGAGCGCGAGCGGCAGCTCGCCGAGATCCTTTCTTGCGTGCGCAGCGACGAGCAGCAGATCCTCGGTCTCGCCGCGACCTTCGTCGTGCACGCCTTCCGACGCGCCGACGCCGCGGAAGTTCGGGCGCAGCGACACGTAGCCCAGCTCGACCAGGGCCTTGGCGAGCGTCTGCACGACCTTGTTGTCGAGCGTGCCACCGTGGAGGGGGTGCGGGTGGGCGACGAGCGCGATACCCCGCGGCCGGCCTTGCGGGCGGTCCACCACCGTCTCGATCCTGCCGGCGCCGCCCTGGATGAAGACGCGCTCGCCGGCGCGGCTCATATCCGCAGCCGCTCGACCACCCGTCCGGCCTGGAGATGCTCCTCGATGATCTCGTCGATGTCGGCGCGGTCCACGTAGGTATACCAGACCGCCTCCGGGTAGACCACGACGCAGGGTCCCTCCTCGCAGCGGTCCAGGCAACCCGCCTGGTTGACGCGAACCTTGCCGGGCCCCGCGAGGCCCAGGTCTTTCACGCGCTTCTTGGCGTAGTCGCGCATGTCCTGCGCGCCCTTGTCGGCGCAGCAGGCCTCGCCGTTGGTGCGCTGGTTGCAGCAAAAGAAGACGTGTCTCTCGTAGTAGCTCATGCGGGGGGATGCCGACGCAGACCGATCAGGAAGCACCGATTATACCAAGCGGGCCCGCTAGGACCTCGCGTCGGAGCGATCGGCGGCGAGCAGCACCAGATAGAGCATCGCGACGAACGGCCAGAGGAGCGACACCAGCCGAGTCAGGCCGTTGAAGTTGAGGTAATGCCCCTGCTGCCACTGCGAGAACGCGGCGGTGTTGTAGGGGTTCGCGGGAGCGAGATTGACGATGGCGGTGGCGGCGAGCAGGGCAAAGCCGACGAGCGCGAGCTGCACCGCGCGCGGCAGCGCGATCGCGATCATCAGAGCCGCGATCGCCACGGCGACGCCGTACACGGCACCGGGGGTGACCCACGCGAGCACGTCCTGTGAATTGACCAGCAGTCCGAAGGCGAGGCTGTGCGCTGCCAGCGCAATCGCGATCAGCAGCAGGACGACGCCGCGCGTCGGCTGGTTGCGCTCGACCAGGCACGCGGCGAGCAGCCCCGCGGCGAAGCCGTTGGCGCAGGCGACGCCGGCCTCCACTCTCAGGAACACCTCGGCGGGATAGGCCCTGCCGGAGGGCGTCTTGAACAGGTCGCGCAGGTCGCCGGTGCCGAACAGGAGCGTCTCGGGGCTGAGTTGCGAGAAGAGCCACAGTCCCAGCAGCACCAGGCCCAGGTCGACCTGCCTGCCGGGAAGGAACAGCTCGCGGCGCAGGCTTTCCAGCTTTCCCGCGTCCATCAGCTGGCGCGTCGCGGCGACCGCCGCTAGCGCGCCCAGCGCGCCGCCCGCGGTGTTGGCGAACAGGTCGAGGTTCGAGGCGGTGCGCGTCGGAAGGTACACCTGCAGCGATTCCAGGATGAAGCTCGCGAGCAGCGAGCAGGCGACGCCGACAGCGAAACTCCGGCTGCCGCGCAGCCTGGGATAGGCCGCGAGCACGGCGAGGAAGCCGAGCGGCATGTAGCCGAGGACGTTGATGACAACGTCGAACGTGGGCACCGGGCGGTTGAACGACGCAGTCAGGAAAGCGAACGCCGGCAAGCCGCGGTCGCGCCACCCGGAGAAGGGGTGCAGGCTCGCGAAGACGACCAGCAGCAGATACGCTACGAAGAGATAGCGCGCGAGTGTCGACGGCTGCTCACGGGCCATGGCGCCGGTATTCTCTCACGGCCGCGCGAGCAGGGCCTCGTAGACGGCGAGGGCGGAAGGGCCGAAGAGCGCGAACGTGACTTGCTCGATCGCCCCGTGCTCCTCGAGGAAACGCCCGCTTTCACGCACCGCGATGCTCGCGGCCTGTTCCATCGGATAGCCGTAGACGCCGCAGCTGATCGCGGGAAACGCGAGCGTGCGGATGCCGTGCTCCAGCGCGAGCGCGAGGCTGCGCCGGTAGCAGGAGGCGAGCAGCTCGGGCTCGCCGCCGCCCCCGCCGCTCCACACCGGGCCCACCGTATGGATGACGTACTTCGCCGGCAGGCGGTAGCCGCGGGTGATCTTGGCGTTACCCGTGTCGCAGCCGCCGAGCGTGCGGCATTCGCGCACGAGCTCCGGCCCGGCGGCGCGGTGGATCGCACCGTCGACGCCCCCTCCCCCGAGGAGCGTGTTGTTCGCCGCATTGACAATCGCGTCCACCTCGAGCCGCGTGATGTCGGCCTCGATCGCGCACAGGCGGCCGGCCATAGCTAGAAGTAGTGCGTCCCCAGCCACCACGCCAGGCCAGCGATGAAGGCCGAGCCCGGAATCGTGAACAGCCACGCCCATACGATGTTGCCGGCTACACCCCAGCGCACCGCGGAGACCTTCTGCGCCGAGCCCACGCCGATGATCGACCCGGTGATGGTATGAGTGGTGGACACCGGGATGCCGAGCCCGGTGGCGAGGAACAGCGTCATCGCGCCGCTCGCCGAGGCGCAGAAGCCGCCGACCGGTTTCAACTTGGTTATCCGCATACCCATGGTCTTGACGATGCGCCAGCCACCGAAGAGCGTCCCCAGACCCATGGCGGCCTGACAGGCGAGCACGACCCAGAACGGAAGCGGCTCCTGCGCGCTGTTCAGGCCGGAGGCGATCAGGAGCATCCATATGATGCCCATGGTTTTCTGCGCGTCATTGCCACCGTGGCCGAGGCTGTAGAGTGCCGCCGACACGAACTGCAAGCGCTGGAACCAGCGATCCACGCGCCGGGCCGTCGAGCGGACGAAAATCCAGGACACCGCGATCATCAGGACGACCGCCAGCGCGAAACCAAAAAGCGGCGACAACACGATCGCGGCGGCGGTCTTCAGGACGCCGGTCGCTACCAGCGTGGCGCTTCCCCCTTTGGCGATGCCTGCTCCGACGAGCCCACCGACCAGCGCGTGCGAGGACGAAGAAGGAATGCCGTAGTACCAGGTGATGAGATTCCAGGCGATCGCGCCGACGAGGGCGCCGAACACGACGTAGTGATCGACGATCGTGGCGTCGATGATCCCCTTGCCGATGGTGCTGGCGACCGCCACGCCGAACACCAGGAAGGCGACAAAGTTGAAGAACGCCGCCCACATTACCGCCCAGCGCGGGCTCATCGCGCCGGTCGAAACGATGGTGGCGATCGAGTTGGCGGCGTCGTGAAAGCCGTTCAGGAAGTCGAACGCGAGCGCCACCGCGATCAGGAATACCACGACCTCGAAGCCGATCGCCACGCGGCGCTCAGGCGCTCTCGAGGACGATGCCCTCGATGATGTTCGCTACGTCCTCGCAGCGGTCGGTCACGGCCTCCAGGTGCTCGTAGATCTCCTTGAGCTTGATCAGCTCGCGCGTGTCGGGCTCGTGCCGGAACAACTTGGCCAGCGCCGAACGCAGCACCTGGTCCGCGTCGGTCTCCAGCCGGTCGATCTCACCGCAGAGCTTCATGATGGTCTCGGCGTTCTTCATGTTGTCGAGGAGCTTCACCGCCGCCTTGACCTTCTCCGCGCAGGCGACGCAGATCTCGGCGAGCCGCTTCGCCTCGTCGGGGATCCTTCGGATGTCGTACAGGAAGACGCTCTGCGACACGTCCTCCATCAGGTCGAGGATGTCGTCCATCCGCGTGATCAGCTGGTGGATTTCGTCGCGGTCGATCGGGGTGATGAACGTCTGGTGCAGCAGCTGGATCGTCTGATAGGTGACGATGTCGGCCTTGGTCTCGACACTCTTGATGTTGTGGGCGTGGCGCTCCACCTGCCCGAGGTCGTCCATCATCGCCTTGAGCTCGGCCGCCCCCTCGAGGATCAGGTCGGCGTGCTGGGAGAAGTAGTCGAAGAACCGGCCTTCGTGCGGCATCAGGCGAGCGAACAAGGTGGCCTCCCTTCAGTGAGATCCGTGGTGGGCCTGAGCTGCAGCGCGCGGCACCACGGAGCCGAGCGCCATCCCTGCGATGGAGAACCCCAGGCCGACCAGCGTCGGAGGCACGGTGGCCTCCGGGGCGGTCCAGGCCGCGATCAGCCAGGCGACCAGCCCGAGCACCGCGGACAGGATCGCCCCGGCGTTGTTGGCCCGCTTCCAGAAAATGCCGGCCGCGAGCGGCACGAGCGCCGCGACCAGCGTGACCGTGTAGGCGTTCTGCACCATGTCGTACATAGTCTGCTTCGAGTTGAGGGCGAAGATCACGGCGGCCAGCGTGAACGACACCAGGACAATGCGCAGTGTGAGCAGAAACTGGCGGTCGCTCATGTACGGGTACAGCGGGCGGATGATGTTCTCGGTGCACAGTGACGTCGGCGCGATGATGGCCCCGCTCGCCGTCGACAGGATCGCCGAGAGCAGTGCGCCGAAGAACAGCACCTGTATCCACATCGGGGTATGCCCGAGGATGAACTCGGGCAGGACGCGTTGCGTCTCGCGCGCGTCCGGCGCCGACAGCAGCGTCCCGAGCGACGGATCGATGAGCAGCCCCGCTGCGACGATATACACCGGCACGAACACGAAGCAAAAGTAGACGGTCCCCCCGAGCAGGCTCCCCGCCACCGCGGTGCGCTCGTTTTTCGCCGAGGTGACGCGCTGGAAGATGTCCTGCTGCGGGATGGAGCCGATCGCCAGGGTCAGGAACGCGGTGACGAACGCGAGCCACTCCTTCGCCCCGCCCTTGGGCCAGAACTCGAATTTTCCCGCCTCGACGGCGGTGCCGATCACCTTGCCCGCGCCGCCCGCTGCGTCGCCGACGAACCAGGCGATGATCGCGAGGCCCGCGATGATCATCACCGACTGGAACAGGTCGGTCATCGCCACCGACCACATGCCGCCCCAGATGGTATAGGCGAGCACCACAACGCCGCTGATGAGGATGCCCGTCTGCAGCGGGATCGCGCCGTCGGTCAGCGTCGAGAATACCAGCCCGAGGGCGGTGAGTTGCGCGGCGGTCCAGCCGAGATAGGAGATGGCGATCACCACGCTCGTGCCCAGCTCCATGCTGCGGCCGTAGCGCTTGCGATAAAAGTCGCCGATGGTGAGCAGGTCCATGCGGTAGAAAGCGCGCGCGAACAAGAGCGCGACGATGACCAGGCAGACCGAGGAGCCGAAGGGGTCGGCGATGATGCCGCCCAGCCCGCTCTTAGAGAACTCGACCGACACCGAGAGCACGCTTTCGGCGCCGAACCAGGTAGCGAACACCGTCGCGGTGTTCATGTAGAGCGGCAGGCTGCGGCCGGCGACGATGTAGTCCTTCGAGTTCTTCACCCGCATCGCCGCCCACAGGCCGATCGCGATCGTCACCAGCAGGTAGAGAACGACGGACGCGATCAGCATGAGCCCGGATTATACGGGGCTAGAGCACCGTCAAGAACACAGCCCAGGCGAGCGCAAGAGCGAGCAGCACGACGGCGACCCCGATCATCCGGTTGCGACGGCGCTGCAGGGTCGTCAGGCCGGCGAGCAGCTCCTCGAGGCGCTCGACGCGGTCACCGGCGAGCGCGCGGTGCAGCAGGCGCGGCAGCTGCGGCACCATCGTCGCCCAGTAGGGCGCTTCCCTGCGCAGGGTGCGCAGCAGCCCCTTGAATCCCACCTGCTCGCGCATCCATTTCTCGAGGAAAGGCTTGGCGGTGGCCCACAGGTCGAGCTCCGGGTCGAGCTGACGGCCCAGGCCCTCGATGTTGAGCAGCGTTTTCTGCAGCATCACCAGCTGCGGCTGGATCTCGACGTCGAAGCGGCGCGAAGTCTGGAACAGGCGGATCAGCGCCCTGCCGAAAGAGATCTCCCCGAGCGGCCGGTCGAAGAACGGCTCGCACACCGCGCGGATCGCGCCCTCGAATTCGTCCATCCGGGTGTCGGCCGGCACCCAGCCCGCTTCCAGGTGTGCCCGCGCCACGCGCGCGTAGTCGCGCTGGAAGAAGCCGAGGAAGTTCTGCGCGAGGTACTGCTTGTCCACCTCGGTGAGCGTGCCCATGATGCCGAAGTCGAGCGCCACGTAGCGGCCCCCGGGCGTCACCAGGATGTTTCCCGGATGCATGTCGGCGTGGAAGAAGCCGTGGCGAAACACCTGGGTGAAGAAGATCTCCACGCCGGTGCGCGCGAGCTTCTTGATGTCCACGCCCTGGCGGCGGAGTTCCTCCACCTTGCTCACCGGCGTGCCCTGCATCCTCTGCATGGTCATGACGCTGGTTGCGCACCAGTCCCAGTATACTTCCGGCACCACCAGCAAAGGCGAGTCCTCGAAATTGCGCCGCAGCTGGCTCGCGTGCGCGGCCTCGCGCATCAGGTCGAGCTCCTCGAACAGGTGGCGCGCGAACTCGGCAACGACTTCGCGCGGCCTCAGGCGCCGTCCGTCGGCGAAGAAGCGCTCGACCAGGCCCGCCGCGGTGTCGAGCAGCGCCAGGTCCTCGCCGATCACCGGCAGCATGCCGGGCCGCAGGATCTTCACCGCGACCTCCGCTCCGCCCGGAAGTACGGCGAGATGCACCTGGGCCACCGAAGCGCTCGCCACCGGCTTCGCCTCGAACGTCTCGTATGCTTCCGTGATCGGCCTGCCGAAGGCGCGCTCGACCTCTGCGATCGCGAGCTCCCCGTCGAACGGCGGGACCTGGTCCTGGAGCTTCGCCAGCTCGTCGGCGATATCGGCGGGGATCAGGTCGCGGCGCGTGGAGAGCACCTGGCCGAATTTCACGAAGATCGGCCCGAGCGTCTCCAGCGCGCGCCGCAGCCTCGCCGCGCGAGGCTCCGAGAGCGCACGGAAGAAGAGCAGGGCGCGGAGCGTGCGTCCGGCGCCGCCGTCCGGGGCGAGCGCGAACTCGTCCAGCCCGAAGCGCAGGGCTACGCGGAGGATCTTGGCGAGGCGGAGCAAGGAATGTGAGAGCGCGCCCTTGGGAAGCGGCAAATCTACCAGAATTGCCCGGGCGCCCCGGGGATGCGCGATTTCAGCGCCGGGTGGCCCGCTCGAGTCGGGCGATGCGGCTCTCCAGGCGCGTCACCTCGTCCGCCAGCGCGCCCGAGTCGCGGCTGAGCTTCTCCGCGTCGGCGGGCCGCACGAGCAGCGGCTGCTCCTCTACCCAATACTCGGCGAGATTCTCGGCGAGACGCTGCAGGGCGTCGCGCTGCCACTCGGCGAGATCCCTGCCGCCGGAGGCGAGGCGGTGAGCGACGACGTCGCCGAACGCCCGGGAGAGGTCCTCCTCGAAGTCCCAACGCACCTTGCGGAACAGGTCGTCTACGGCGCCCGCGAGGTCCGCCGAACCTTCGATCGCGATCTGGCCGCGGGCGCTGGCGTCCCCGAGGAGGAGCAGCGGCAGCGCCCCGGCCTTGAGCTTCACCACGAGCGCGCTCGCCGCATCGCGAGGGGCACGCTCCACCAGGCCGCGTTCGGTGATCAGCAGGCGAAGTTCCGGAAAAGGCGGGCAGCGCACTTCCACGCCCTGCCCGGCGAAGGCCCGCAGGCGCTCTTGCGCGAACGCCTGCTGCGAAAGCAGATGGTTCAGCGCCGCGACCGCGCCGCGCTCGATCATGCCGCGGGCCCCCCGCGCTTCAGTGCGTCTGCTGCATTCCGGCGAGCAGCCAGCCCGAGGAGCCGTTCACCGGCTTGCACAGGTTCCAGACTTCCTCGAAGGGCTCGGCCGCGGACCTCGCATCCTCGCGTATCGAGCCGGAGAAGCGCACGCTCGCCCAGTGCAGATCGCCTTCGGTGACCAGCTCCAGCAGCGAGGCGTCGAGCTTGACCACGTCGGTCTGCTGCCCGCCGGCGCGCTCGCCAGCGTCGGCCTTGAGCGCGTCGAACATCTCCTGCGTGGTGACCTGGCGCAGTCGCCCGAGGTCGCCCCGGTCGTTCGCGTCCTGGAGGCGCAGGAAGTTGCGTTTCGCCTCCTGGGTGAAGGAATCGACGTCGAAGTTCGCCGGAATGTTCGGCACGAACTGGCCGCGGTAGTCGGGCGAGACCGCGTCTCCGGGGAGCTGCGAGGGCGGCGGCGCGGGCACGGTCTCGTCGCCGAACCCCGAGTACTGCATGCGCGATCCCTGGGGTCGTCCCCTGCCCAGCAGGCGCATCAGGGCGAAGACGGCCACCGCGGCGAGCAGGGCCATGAGAAGCACGCCGGCCGCCGCGCCGAAGCCCCCTTGTGCGAACAGCCAGCCGAGGCCCAGTCCTGCGGCAAGCCCCGCGAGCGGGCCGAGCCAGCGGTTTCCCTGCTGCGGCGCGGCCGCGGGCTGCTGCTGCGACGGCGGTGTCGCCTGCCTCTGCGGTGCGGTCATTTGCCGCTGGGTGCCGAGACTGCGGCCCCCGCCCAGCCGCGCAGCCTGGGCGTCGTCGGCCAGGACGGCCGTGCCGAGCGCCAGCAGGACGATGGAAGCGAACAATGCCTTCATGATCTCTCTCCTTGGAACGATATTTACAGCTTGTAGCCCCGGTGCAGGGCAACGACCCCTGCGCTCAGGTTGAAGTATTCGACACGCTGCAGCCCCGCGCGTTCGAGCATTCCCTTCAGGCTCTCCTGATCGGGGTGCATGCGGATCGACTCGGCTAGGTAGCGGTAGGCCACCTTGTCGCCCGCGACCTTCCCCCCCAACCAGGGCAGGACGGTGAAGGAGTACCAGTCGTAGACCTTCGAAAGCGGCGCCCAGACGCGGGAGAACTCGAGCACCAGGAGCCTTCCCGCAGGCTTGAGCACGCGGCGCATCTCGGCGAGGGCGGCGTCCTTGTCGGTCATGTTGCGCAGCCCGAAGGCGACGCTGACGCAGTCGAAGTAGTCCGAGGGAAAGGGCAGCGCCTGCGCGTCGCATTGCACCGCGGGCAGCGTCAGGCCGCGGTCGAGCAGCCGGTCGCGCCCGCGCTCGAGCATGGCACGGTTGATGTCGCTCAGCCATACCTCGCCGCTCGTCCCGGCGCTCCTGGCGAACTCGAGCGCGAGGTCGCCCGACCCGGTCGCCACGTCGAGCACGCGCTCGCCCTCGCGCACCCCTGCGAGCGTCACGGTGAACGCCTTCCACAGGCGGTGCAGTCCGCCCGACATCAGGTCGTTCATGAGGTCGTAGCGCGCCGCGACCGAGGAAAAGACGCTGGCCACGCGGCCCGCCTTCTCTGCGTCGTCGACGCGCTCGAAACCGAAGTCGGTCTGGCTCATCGGGACATGCTAGCAGGTTTGCGCGGGAGCCCCGCGCTCTCACGGCTCGCGCCGCGCCCCGGCCGCGCGCAGGCGCTCGAGATAGCCCTTCCACATCGATTCGCGGTTCGAGCCGATGTCGTACAGATAGTCCCAGGAATAGATCCCGGTGGCGTGCCCGTCCGAGAAGTGCGGCTGCACGGCGTAGCTTCCGACCGGCTCCAGGCTCAGGATGTCCACGTCCTTCTTGCCGGTCTGAAGCACCTCCTGTCCCGGCCCGTGACCGCGCACTTCGGCTGAAGGCGAGTAGACGCGCAGGAACTCGTAAGGCAGCTCGAAGCGCTTGCCGTCGGAGAACGCGATCTCCAACACCCGGGACTTCTGGTGCAGGGTGATTTCCGTGGGAGTCGGAGCGTCCGACGCGGCCATGGCGCCCTCTTGCGAAAACGGGCCGGCCTCAGCCAGGCCCGAAGCTGACGCGCTCGAAGTCGGCGCCGCGGTCGATGAGCTCGACCAGCCGCACCCGGCCAGGGCGATCGGCGATCTCCATTTCGCGGTTCGGCTTGAACCAGCCCGCAGGGATGACCAGGGTTTCCGGAGCCTTCAGCGGGACGAATGCCGGCAGCAGGAAGCCTTGGGTGAAGGATTCGCCCGAAGCGTTCGCGCCTGCGGACTTGATCCCGATTCCCTGGGGAACGCCCGGGAGGATCTGCACGCCTATGCGCAGGCCGAAATCGGTCGACACCGACACCCACTTGACGGTGCACAGGAGAAAGGGCTTGCCGTCGGCGAGCTGGATTCCCAGCAACTGGTTGAGCACCACGCGTGCGCTCGCCTGCGCGTCCACGCGCTCCAGACGCAGCCCCGAAGCGCTTTCATCCCTGACCTGCCAGGTCTCGAGCGATACGTCGGGCGACGGCCCGGATTCGCCCTCGTGGCGCGTCGCCAGGCGCCCCAGAGTCGCGATCTCCATGTGCTCCTTCGTGGACATGGGCCGCTGCCCCGGGCGCACGGCGAACGCTCGCCCCGTCACGAAGTAGTGGATCGAGGGCAACCCGAAGGCCATCTTCGTGGTGCCGCTCGCGCCGTGCCGCGGGTGGGCGCGCGCCTGCTGGTCCTCGCACCAGCGCCGGTAGAGCAGGACCAGCATGCTGTCGGCGAGCGCCGCGGTGACGTCCTCGCCCAAGCCCAGCTCCCCTGGCGTCTCGCCCTTGCGCAGCAGGGCGGCGCGCTTGCGCAGGTCGGCGCGCAGCTCAACGATGTCGAGCACGCGCACCGAGTCGCCTTCGCCGGGACGGTGGGTTGCGCCGCCGCTCCCCGCGAGGTCCACCACCAGCGGCGGGGCGCCCTCGGTTGCTTCCGCGGCGGTGCGTCCTATCGAGACCTTCTTGGTCCAGCGCTCGAGCCACAGCGAAATCAGCTCGATCTGGCGTGGCGTGAGCTTGCCGGGGTTGGCGAGGTTGAGCAGCAGCACCTGCGCGTAGGTCTCCATGCAGGTGGTCTCGCTGCCCTTGTGATCGGGGTGCGGGACTTCCTGCTTCGCCTGGCCGCGCTCCTCGACCAGCGCGTACACGCCGTGGAGGAGCTTCCAGTCCCGCTCTGAAACGTCCTGGTACGCCTGGTAGCAGGTGACGATCTTCTGTCCCGTGCACCACAGCACACGCTGGCCCACCAGCGACACGCTCAGGTTTCCGGCTCGGTCCGCGATGGCCTGCACGCAGTGCTGGTATCCCGCGGAGAACGCGTCCCAGAGCGCGTGCACGTTCTTCAGCACCTCGCGCTCGGGCGGCGCGAGCGGCGCGGGACGGCTGGAGAACTTCTTCGACTGCTCCTTTTGCACGAAGGCCACGGGCTCTCGCAGCAGCTCGAGGATCTTCAGTCGCTCCGCCGGCGCGACCTTGTAGACGTTCAGCTCGTCGATCGCGTCCAGAAGGCGGCCCTGCGCCGGGCCCACGTTGATGAGCGGCACGGTCTGGAGCCACTTGGCGCACCCCGAGGCGTCCTTGAACTCGGGCTTGGCGTCCGGGCTGATGGTCGGGAGATCGAGCTCGGGCATGTCAGGGGAGGCGTTGTTTCAGCGCCGCGGCCAGGCGTCCGCGGTCGGGCGGGATGCGGCGCGGTGGGTGCGGCCGCGCGGCCTCCGCCCAGATGGGCTTGGGAAAATGGCGGTCGTCGGCGTGGCGCGGGACGACGTGCCAGTGCAGATGCGGCACCGCGTTGCCGAGGCTCGCGAGGTTGATCTTGCGCGGCAGGACGAGATCGCGCAGCACCGCCTCGGTCGCGAACACCGCATCCATCAGGCGCGCGCGCTCGGCGGGTGCGAGATCGGTCATTTCCTTCACGTGCCGGCCAAGGACCACCCGGCAGAAGCCGGGGTAATCGGGATCGTCGACGAGCACGATGCGGCAGAACTCGTCGCGCCACAGCACGTCCCCTCCCGGGGACGCGCACAGCTCGCAGGGCTCGTCGTTCAAGTCTTCACCCCCGCAGGCAACGGCCCGGATGGATCGACCGCACCGCCGGGAAGGATAGCAGAATCGGGCTACGGACTCGGTGCATTCGACGGGTCGGGGGACACCGCGTTCTCGGGAAAGACGTCGCGGTAGCTCGCGTAGAAGCTGGCGAACAGCGTCGGCAGTGCGAGCAGGGTGAGGATCAGCGCGAAGGAGCGCAGTACCGGGGGGTTGCTCTGCGTCAGCACCGCCATGACCGTAACCGCCATGCTGAACACCACCCCGGCCAGGAACAGGACCGCTCCGTAGACGAGAAACGCCCGCCAGTTGCGCCACACCGCGAAGAAACTGTAGAACAGCGACTGGGCCGCGCCGATCCTGTTCCACGCCGCGAGCACGGGGGCGAACCAGAACGCCATCAATACCGGAGTCGCCCCCAGCGCGGCGACGAACATCGCGGCCGAAACGCTGCCGCTGACCAGGGCCTCTTCGGAGGGCTCGCGCCCCGAGAGCACCCACAGGAGCAACGCGCCGGCGTCGGCCAGCGACGCGACCGCGAGCACCCCGACGATGGCGAGCAGGTACAGCACCCCGAGCACCAGCAGCGTCGAGGGCCCGCTGCGGAACCCCGAGATGAGCAGCGCGGGCTTGAGCATGCCCCCGCGCTCAAGGACCGCGCACATCACCATGAAGCTGACCGAGAAAGCGGGAAGCAGCACCGTTGAGGCGGCGGGGCCGAAGTAGCGGATCTGCCCGAGCAGCGCCACCGCGAGCCAGTAGGTGAACACCAGGAACAGCCACATCGGCGGGTTCTTGCGGAACAGGGCGAAGCCTGTGACCAGCCATGCCCAGCCGTTTCTCGCCGGAACGACGCGCATGTTCAGGTCTTGTGTCCGCTGGCGCCCATCAGCGGGTAGTGTGGGACGGCGCCGGATTTCATACAAGAGGGAAGGGACGGGCGCGCCGTGCCTCGAGCACGCGGCGAAAGTGCTCCGGGTCGTGCGCATGGGTAAGCTCGCCTGGGCGCGGCAGGTAGAAGTCGTAGAGGCGCGACAGCCAGAAGCGCAGCGCAGCCGCGCGCAGCATGAGGGGCCAGGCGGAATTCTCCGTTGCGGTGAAATCGCGCACGCGGCGGTACGCTGCCAGCAGCGCGTGCGCGCGCGCAGCGTCGATCTCGCCTGCCTGATCGACGCACCAGTCGTTGACCGTCACCGCGACGTCGAACAGCAGCGCGTCGATTCCGGCGAAGTAGAAGTCGATCACCCCGCCGATGCGCTCGCCCTCGAACAGAACGTTGTCACGGAACAGGTCGGCGTGCACCGGTCCGCGCGGAAGGTCGAGATCGCGGTGCCGCGCCTGGTGCTCGAGCTCGGAGGCGAGCAGCGCGCCGCGCGGTTGGTCCAGAAACGGCATCACCGCGCGCGCGGCCTCGCGCCACCACCGCGGCCCCCGCGGATTCTCGAGCTTGCCGCCGTAGCCCTTCCCCGCGAGGTGCATGGCGCCGAGCATCGCGCCGACCTGCTCGCAGTGGCTGGCACCGGGGTCGGTGAGCGGCGCGCCCGGCAGGCAGGTCACGATGGTGGCGGGCTTGCCGTTCAGGGTGCCCAGGTACTTGTCGCCGCGGTCGGCGATGGGTGCCGGGCAGGGAATCCCGTGGCGCGCCAGGTGTGCCATGAGATTCAGGTAGAAGGGAAGCTCGGTCGCGGCCAGGCGCTCGAACAGCGTCAGGACGAAGCGCCCGTGCGTGGTGGTGACGAAGTAGTTGGTGTTCTCGATGCCGGCGGCGATGCCCTGCAGATCGGCGAGCGTGCCGATCGCGTAGCGCTTCAGCCAGGCCGACAGCTCTTCGTGAGTGACGCGCGTGAAAACCGACATGACGCCCGCGCGAGCGTCAGAACCGTTTGATCACCCAAAGCGGGACGCGCACACCGTGATCGAGGGTCTCGTTCTTCAGGTTGGGGCCGTCGCCCAGATCCTCGACCAGCCAGTACTCCTGGCCCGAGGGAGTCGTCACGCGCACCACGTGGCGGCCGTCGATGAGCTGTTCTTCCACCTGGTCCTGCTTCGATTCGATGCGCACCGGTGCCTCCTCGGGGCGGTCCGCGGCGCCCGCGGGCGGCGGCGGAGGCTCGGGCAGCGGCTCGAGCTTGGGCGGCTTCGGCTGCGCGGCGAGCGGTAGCGCGAGCGAAAACAGCAGGAGAGCGAGGATTCGTCGCGGCATGGAGCGAGTCTATCATTCTGGGATAATGCGCGACAGGCGCTGGGCTCCTCTCGAAAGTTCCCTTGGAAAAAACGCTGCTGCTGGTCGACGGGTCGTCCTACCTGTATCGCGCTTTTCACGCGCTGCCCGATCTGCGCAACGCCGCCGGCGAGCCCACCGGCGCGGTCTACGGCGTGCTGAACATGCTGCGCAAGCTGCTCGCCGACTACCGGGCCGACTACCTCGCCTGCGTCTTCGACGCGCGCGGCAGGACCTTCCGCGACGATCTCTACGACAAGTACAAGGCGAACCGCCCCCCCATGCCGGACGACCTGGGCTCGCAGGTCGAGCCGCTGCTCGAGGCGATCCGCGCCTGGGGTTGGCCGCTCCTGCAGATCGAGGGCGTGGAGGCCGACGACGTCATCGCCACGCTCGCCCGCGAAGCCGACAAGCGGGGCTTCCGCTGCGTGATCTCGACCGGCGACAAGGACCTCGCGCAGCTCGTCAGCGAGCGCGTGACGCTGGTGAATACGATGTCGAACGAGCGCCTCGACCCCGAAGGCGTGAAGGCGAAATTCGGCGTGCCGCCCGAGCGCATGCTCGACTACCTGACGCTGGTGGGAGACTCGGTCGACAACGTCCCCGGCGTCGAGAAGGTCGGCCCCAAGACCGCCGCAAAATGGGTGTCGCAGTACGGCTCGCTCGAAGGCGTGACGAGCCATGCGTCGGAGATCGGCGGCGCGGTCGGCGAGAACCTGCGCAAGGCGCTGCCGTGGCTTCCCAAGGCGCGGCAGCTCCTCGCCGTCAAGTCCGACGTCGAGCTGCCCGTCGACCTGGAGGAGCTGAAGCTCGCGCCGCGCGACGAGGAGCGCCTGTCCGCGCTGCTGTCGAGCTTCGGATTCAAGTCGTGGCTGAAGGAAGCGCCGCCCGCCGCGGCCGACGCGCCGCCTGCCCCGGCTGCCCGGCTCGCGCAGGTCGAGCGCCGCTACGAGACGCTCGCCAGCGAAGAGGATCTGGCGCGCTGGCTGAAGGAGCTCGAAGCCGCGGAGCTGGTTTCGCTCGCAACGGAAACGACTAGCGAGGAGCCGATGCTGGCGCGCATCGTGGGCCTGTCGTTCGCTACTTCCGCGGGCCGCGCCGCGTACCTGCCCCTTGCGCACCGCTACGCCGGCGCGCCCGGGCAGGTCGGTGTCGAGCGCGCGCTCGCGGCCCTGAAGCCATGGCTCGAGAGCACCGGGCACAGAAAGCTCGGCCACAACGTCAAGTACGCGCAGCATGTGCTTGCGAACCACGGGGTCGCCCTGCGCGGCATCGCGGACGACGCGCTGCTCGAGTCCTACGTGATCGAGAGCACCGCGCGCCATGACATCGAAAGCCTCGCGCAGCGCCATTTGGGGACGAAGCCGCTTTCGATCGACGAGGTGACGGGAACGGGCGCGCAGCGCATTCCGTTCGAGCAGGTGGAGGTGGCGCGGGCTTCCGCGTATTCAGCGGAGGCCGCCGACGTGACGCTGCGGCTGCACGGCGCGCTCCGCCCGAGGATCGCCGCCGACGAGAAGCTCTCGCGCGTCTACGGCGAGATCGAGATGCCGGTGAGCGAGGTGCTCTTCAGGATGGAGCGCGAGGGCGTGCTCATCGACGCGCGCCAGCTGGAAGCGATGAGCCACGAGCTGGGGCAGAAGATGCTCGACCTCGAAGCGAAGGCGCACAAGGAAGCGGGCCAGCCGTTCAACCTGGGCTCGCCCAAGCAGATCGGCGAGATCTTCTTCGTGAAGAAGGGGATCCCGGTGGTCAGGAAGACGCCCTCGGGCGCGCCCTCGACCGACGAGGACGTCCTCGAGAAGCTCGCGCTCGACCATCCCCTCGCGAAGATGCTGCTCGAGCATCGCGAGATCTCCAAGCTCAAGTCCACCTACACCGACAAGCTGCCGAAAATGGTGAATCCGAGCACCGGCCGCGTGCACACGACCTACGCGCAGGCGGTCGCGGTCACCGGCCGCCTGTCGTCGAACGATCCGAACCTGCAGAACATCCCGGTGAGGACGCCCGAAGGGCGGCGCATCCGCGAGGCCTTTGTCGCCCCGCAGGGGCGCGTCATCGTCAGCGCCGACTATTCGCAGGTGGAGCTGCGCATCATGGCGCACATCTCGGGGGACGAGAACCTGCTCTCGGCGTTCGCCGCGGGTGAGGACATCCACCGGGCCACGGCCGCCGAGGTCTTCGGCCGCTCGCTCGCCGAGGTCACGCCCGAGGAGCGCCGCTACGCCAAGGTGATCAACTTCGGGCTGATCTACGGCATGTCGGCTTTCGGCCTGGCAACGCAGCTCGGCCTGGAGCGCGCCACCGCGCAGGCCTACATCTCGAGCTATTTCACCCGCTACCCGGGCGTGGCGAAATACATGGAGGACACGCGCAAGGCGGCGCGCGACCGCGGCTACGTCGAGACCGTGCTCGGGCGGCGGCTGTGGCTTCCCGAGATCAAGAGCGCCAATCCGGCGCGGCGCAGCGGCGCCGAGCGCGCCGCGATCAACGCGCCCATGCAGGGCACGGCCGCGGACCTGATCAAGCTGGCCATGATCGCGGTTCAGGGATGGCTGGAGCACGGGAAGCTCGGCGCCAGGCTGATCATGCAGGTGCACGACGAGCTCGTGCTCGAGGTGCCGACGGCCGAGTTGGAGCGCGTCAGGGCCGATCTGCCCGGGCTGATGAGCGGAGTGGCGCAGCTCAAAGTGCCTCTTGTCGTGGACCTCGGATCGGGACAGAATTGGGAAAAGGCGCACTGAGCCTCCGCCAGGAAGGCGTCCCGACAGCGCCGCGGTAGCCAAGACTTACCCGGTCGAGATAAGGGGGATCCGATGGAACCGAATTCCGCTCAGGAAGGCGGGGTTTCGCCCGACGTCATTCGCCACCTGGTGCTGCTCGGGGACGCGCTCGAGAACATCGACATGGGAAGCGAGCCGGTCGAGGCCGTGCTCGTCCCGCGGCCGCGCAATCCCTGGAAGCTCACCATTCTCGAGGCGCCGCACGTGCTCGAGCGCGGATGGTCGCGCGCGATCCCGCTCGACGCCACCCACATCGGCATCTGCATCGACGGCGGCTGGGCGATCGAGGCGAGCGGGCTGCTGCGGGGCAGCGCGCAGTCGGTCAGCGGCGCGCTGGAGACGCTCACCGCGGCCGCCGACCAGTTCGAGGAAGTATTCGCGAGGCTCATCGAGTCGGCGCGCGCGGCCGGCCTACCGACGATCGTGTGCACGCTGGTGCCAGCGCGCCACGAGGCGCCGGCCAAGCGGCGCGTCGCCGCCACCGCGCTCGCCATCTTCAACGACCGCATCACCCGCCAGGCGGTCGCGGCGAAGCTCTCGATCGTGGACCTGCGCTTCGTGTGCGACGAGGACGGCGACTACGCGGCCGAGACGCTGCTGTCGCGCGCCGGCGTGCGCAAGGTGGCGAACGTCGCCCGGTCCGCGCTCTACGAGATATCGCGCGAGCCGGGCAGGACGAGGGTGTACTTCTAGGGCGCGGGCGACAGCAGGATCGCGCGCGAGCCGGGGTATGGCTTCTAGTCGAGGCGATCGCCGCTGCGGGTCGCCTCGTCTTCCTTGTGCTCCCTGACGGCGAACCAGATCACGACGACGATCACGAGCAGCCCTCCGATCGTCATCTCGATCTTCAGGAAGGTCTCGGCGCTCCATGGGGCGAACCACAGCTGTAGCAGGCCCGCGGCGATGCCGACGACCACCAGGATGGTTCCGGCGAGGAGGCTGAGGTTCATGGCCGGGCCTCGACGACGACCGCGGTGCCGTAGCAGAGGACTTCGGTGACGCCCCGCATGACTTCGGTGGCGTCGTATTTCACGGCGACGATCGCGTTGGCGCCGTTCTTCCCGGCCTGCACGCACATCAGCTGGTACGCGTCCTTCCTCGCGCTCTCGCACATGTTGGTGTAGACGGTGATGTTGCCGCCGACGATGGTCTGCAGTCCGCCGAAGAAGGATCCGACGATCGATCTCGACCGCACGACGATGCCGCGTACGACCCCTACGTTCCTGACGATGCGATGCCCGGGCAACTCGAATGCCGTCGTGACCATCTTCGCTTCCATCGAGCGTCTCCCCTGATGTTGTGCTTCGTCCTGCTACTTCAGCAGTGCGCCAAACACCTTCTTGACGATCGACGACGCCGCGGCGGCCGGATTCTCGCGGATCTTCTTTTCCTCGTCTGCGATGCCGACGAACAGGCCGTCAAGCGCCTTGCGCGTGATGTAGTCTTCCAGATTCGCGTCCTCTTCCTTCACCAGGCCGAACTTCGCGCCGCTCGCCGCGATCCCGTTGTAGGCCTCGGCGAGCTTCACTCTGGCCATCGATTTCCTGACGATCGGCTTGAACTTCTGGACGAGCGGCTCGGTGGTCGTGCGCTTGAAGTACTGCGTTGCGCTGTCCGGGCCGCCGGTGAGGATGCCTTTCGCGTCCTGCACGGTCATCTTCTTCGCTGCGTCGAGGAGCAGCGGCTTCGCCTGCGGCACGGCGGCCTCGGCGGCGCGGTTCATGCGCAGCACGAGGTCGTCGGCCTGCTTCCCCGCGCCGATCGAGTGCATCATCGCCTCGGCGCGCTTCATCGATGGCGGCAGTGGGATCCTGATGCGCGGGTCTCCCATGAACCCGTCCTCTTTGCCGAGCTTCGCCACCGCGGACTGCGCGCCGTTGGCGAGCGCCGTCTTCAATCCGTTGATCGCGTCGCGGTTGCTGAGCTCGTCGAGCGTGATCGCCGAGGCGGAGCCGATCACGAGGACGGCGAGAACTCCAGTCAGTCGCAGCAAGGTTCCTCCTAGCTCACGCCGGCGGCGTGCGCCTGCTGGTCGGCGTGGTACGAAGAGCGCACCATCGGACCGACCGCGGCGTGGGTGAAGGCGAGCGACGCGGCCTCGCGCTCGAACATCGCGAAGGTGTCCGGGTGCACGAAGCGCTCGACCGGAAGGTGGTGCGGCGAAGGCTGGAGGTACTGGCCGACCGTGAGCATGTCCACGTCGTGCGCGCGCAGGTCGCGCATCACTTCGAGGATCTCATCGTCCGTTTCGCCAAGTCCCACCATCAGCCCCGATTTGGTCGGGGTCTGCGGGTGCCGCGCCTTGAAATCCTTGAGGAGCTTGAGCGAATGCGGGTAGTTGCCCCCGGGCCGCGCCTTGCGGTACAGGCGCGGAACGGTCTCGAGGTTGTGGTTCATGACGTCGGGCAGAGCCGCGTCCAGCACCCCGAGCGCGCGCTCCAAACGACCGCGGAAATCCGGCACGAGCACCTCGATGCGCGTCGCGGGCGACTGCCCGCGCACCGCCCGTATGCAGTCGACGAAGTGGCCCGCGCCGCCGTCCTTCAGGTCGTCGCGGTCGACGCTGGTGATCACCACGTACTTAAGCTTGAGCGCGGCGATGGTCTGCGCGAGGTGCGCCGGCTCCTCGGGGTCGGGCGGCAGCGGACGTCCGTGGGCGACGTCGCAGAAGGGGCAGCGGCGCGTGCACAGGTCGCCGAGGATCATGAAAGTCGCCGTGCCCTTGCCGAAGCACTCGCCGATGTTCGGGCACGAGGCCTCCTCGCACACCGTGTGCAGCCGCTTCTCGCGCAGGATGCGCTTGATCTCGGTGAAGCGCGAGCCCTCGGCGGCCGCGCGCACGCGGATCCATTCCGGCTTGGGGAGCCGCGCCGTCGGCGCCACCGCGATCGGGATGCGCGTCTTCGCGAACCCTTTCTTCTTTTCCGCGAGCTCGCTCATCTCGATTCGAGCAGCTCCACGATGCGCGAGGCGAGCGCCTGTCCGAGCTCGTGCGCGTCGCCGGCCACGCCCAGCGCCGAGGTCTGGGTGACTTCCAGGCCCGGATAGCCGCAGGGGTCGATGTCGGAGAAGGGCGCGAGGTCCATGACCACGTTGAGCGCGACGCCGTGGTAGCACGAGCCTCGGCGCACGCGCAGTCCGAGCGCCGCGACTTTCGCACCTTCGACGTAGACTCCCGGAGCGCCGGGCTTTCTCCCGGCGCTGACACCCCGCTGGGCGAGCACATCGATCACGGCCTGCTCGATCAGCGCGACCATGCCTCGAACGGTGAGCCTTTGCCGCTCGAGATCGACCAGGGTGTAGACGATCGCCTGTCCCGGGCCGTGGTAGGTGATCTGCCCGCCACGGTCGGCACGCGCCAGGGGTGTGCCCGACGTCCTCGGGAAGTGCTCGGGCCGGGCCGCGATGCCGGCCGTATAGATCGGAGGATGCTCGAGCACCCAGAGCTCGTCAGGCGTGGACGGGCTTCGCCCGGCGGTGAAGCGGCGCATCGCGTCGTAGGTGCTCGCGTAGTCGGCAAGGCCGAGACAGCGAACGAGCGGAGCCCGGCGCTCCGCGACGGAAGCGCCGCTCCGATTCGTCTGTACGGAGGCGAGCATGACTAGAGGACCATCGTCACCATCGGATGATCGCACAACTCGCGGTAGAGCCCGTCGAGCTGCTCGCGCGAGACGGCGCGGATCGTGAAGGTGAGGGACAGGTAGTTGCCCTCGCGGCTGGAGCGCATCTCGAGCGTCGCCGGGTCGAAATCCGGAGCGTGGCGCCTCACCACCTCGGTCACCGTCTGCGCGTAGCCCGCCTGCGTCTTGCCCATGACCTTGATGGGAAACTCGCAGGGAAACGCGAGAACGGGGGCGCCGTTCTCAGGCATGAGCGGGAGCGCGCATCACGCGCTGCTTGAATTGCTGGTAGAGCGCGTAGACCCGCTCGCCGACGGGGCCGGGCTTTCCCGAGCCCACCGGCTTGCCGTCGAGCGTGGTGATCGGCAGCACTTCCCGCGACGAGGAGGTCACCCAGACCTCGTCGGCCGAGCGCAGCTCGCTCTCCTTCACGGGGCGGACCTCGTGGGCAACCGCGTTGGCGCGCAGGATCTCGAGCACGACATCGTAGGTGATTCCGGGCAATATCAGGTGGGACTTGGGCGGGGCCAGAACGGTTCCGTTCTTCACGATGAAGACGTTGCTCGCCGAAGCCTCGGTGAGCTCGCCGTCGCGCACCAGGATAGCCTCTGCGCAGCCCTCGTCGGCGGCCTGGGTGCGCAGCAGGCAATTGCCGAGCAGCGAGGTCGACTTGATGTCGCAGCGCAGCCAGCGGAAATCGGGCAACACGATGGCCCGGGCGCCGGTCTTCATCAGCTCCGCGGACGGCGTCACCAGTTCGCTCGCCATCAGGAATACCGTGGGCTTGAGGCCCGTGGGGAAGGCGTGGTCGCGCTTGGCCACGCCGCGCGTCACCTGGAGGTAGACGTTCTGGTCCTCCCAGGGGTTGCCGGCGATGATTCTCGCTACGAGCTCGGACCATCTCGCATCGGCATGTGGATTGACGACGCGGATCGCATCGAGGCTGGATTGCAGCCGCGTCAGGTGCTCGGCGAGGCGGAAGGGGCGCCTGGAGTACGAGGGGATGAGCTCGTAGACGCCGTCGCCGAAGATGAAGCCCCGGTCGAGCACCGAGATCTTGGCCTGCTCGATCGGCATGAACTCGCCGTTGAGATAGATCATGTGACCCTCGAATATCGGGGCGCCTACCTGAACCACAAGGCGATGCCGTCCCAGGTCCTGCGCAGGAAGCCCGCGCCCGCGACGCTCTCGAGGGCGACCACCGGGTAATCCGCGAAGGGCTTCCCCTCGTGGGCCACGCGCAGCGTCGCGACGCGCTGCCCGGCGGCGAGCGGAGCGATGAGAGGCTGCTCGCTGACGAGCTCGGCCTGCAGGCTGTCGGCGGTGCCCTTAGGCACCGTGACGTACAGGTCCGCGGGCATGCCGGCGCGCAGCGTGCGTTCGCTGCCCTTCCACACGGAGAGTCTCCCCACCTCTTGGTCCTTCGAGTAGAGGCGAAACGCCTCGTACGCCTGGAAGCCGAAATTCAGCAGCTTCTGGCTCTCCTCGGCGCGCTGCCGCTCGGAGGACGCGCCGATCAGGACCGACAGCAGCCGCCGCTCCCCGCGCCGCGCCGAGGCGATCAGGCAATAACCCGCGCTCTCGGTGTGGCCGGTCTTCATGCCGTCGACGTTCGGGTCGAGCCACAGCAGCCGGTTGCGGTTGAGCTGGGTGATGTCGTTGTAGCGGTACTCGCGCTCCGAATACAGCTTGTAGTACTCCGGGTAGTCGCGTATCAGCGCCGAGGCGAGGAGCGCCAGGTCGCTCGTGGTCGAGTAGTGCCCGGGATCGGGCAGGCCGCTCGCGTTGGTGAAGTGCGTCTGTTTCATGCCCATGCGCTGCGCCTCGCGGTTCATGCGCTCGACGAAAGCGGTCTCCGAGCCCGCGATGGCCTCGGCGAGCGCGATGCAGGCGTCGTTGCCGGACTGCACGATCATCCCGTGCAGGAGCTCTTGCACGGTGACCGGCTTCCTCGGCTCGATGAACATGCGCGAGCCCGCGACGCGCCACGCGCGCTCGGACACCGTGATCGTCTGCCCGAGCGCGATCGATCTGCCTCTCAGCGCCTCGAAGGCGACGTACGCGGTCATGAGCTTGGTGAGCGACGCCGGCTCGACGCGCTCCTCGGGATTGCGGCTCGCCAGCTGCTGCCCGCTCGTGGCGTCGAGCAGCAGCCAGGCCTTCGCCGCGAGCGCCGGCGGGGCCGGAGCCTCCGCGAGCGCTGCAGCCGGGAGCAGCAGGACGAACAGTACGGCGAGGACGCGCGGCATCGGGCTTCGAATTATACCGAGCCTCCGCGCTGCGGCTCGGCGAGATCCGCGCTCCTTCCCGGAAGAATCGCCTCCACCTCGACCCGCGCGCTGCCCGCCGTGACGTAGCCGAGCTTGTAAGCGGCCGCGTAGGACAGGTCGATGATCCGATCGGCGTGGAAGGGGCCGCGGTCGTTGATGCGCACCACGACGCTCCTGCCGTTCGCAAGGTTGGTGACGCGCGCGTAGCTCGGGATGGGCAGGATGGTGTGCGCCGCCGTCATGGCGTACATGTCGTAGCGCTCGCCGCTCGCGGTGCGCTTGCCCTGGAACTTGCGCCCGTACCAACTCGCGACGCCGCGCTGCTGGTAGGGCTTGAGAGAGGTGTAGGGAACGTATCTCCTACCGAGAGCGGTGTAGGGCGTGTTCGCGCCCGGGTTGAGCGACTCGGCGCGCGGCTTCGCGTCGGCGAGCTTGTCGAGGTCCACGGGCGGCTGCCCGCCCGGGCCGTCGCCCTTGTAGTAGCCGCCCGAGCCGCCGCCGCAGCCGGCGAGCAGCGCCGAGAGCGCAAGCACGGCCGGCGACCAGAACGAGAACCTCACGTCTGCACCAGCGCGCGGTGATGCTGGATGCTCATCAGTATGCCCACGCCCAGCGACAAGGTGATGAGCGAGGTGCCGCCGTAGCTGACGAAGGGCAGCGGCACGCCGACGACAGGGAGCAGGCCGCTCACCATGCCCATGTTGACGACCGCGTAGGTAAAGAAGGTGAGCGTGATCGCGCCCGCGAGAAGGCGCGTGAAGAAGGTCGGCGCATTGGCCGAGATCATCAGGCCGCGCATGATCAGCCCGAGGTAGAGCACCAGCAGGATGGTCGCGCCGATCAGCCCGAATTCCTCGGAGAACACCGCGAAGATGAAATCGGTCGCGCGCTCCGGAATGAACTCCAGGTGCGTTTGCGTGCCCTTGAGCCAGCCCTTGCCCGTGATTCCGCCCGAGCCGAGCGCGATCGTCGACTGGATGATGTGATAGCCCGAGCCGAGCGGGTCGGACGACGGGTCGATCAGCGTGAGGAAGCGCCTGCGCTGGTAGTCGTGCAGCACACCCCACAGGATGGGCAGGCTCGCGAGCACCGCGGTGATGCCCGCGGCGATGACTTTCCACGACAGGCCCGCGAGGAAGATCACGTAGAAGCCGCCGGCCGCGACGAGCAGCGCGGTGCCCAGATCGGGTTGGCGCGCGATCATCGCGGTCGGCACCGCGAGCAGCACGAACGCCACCGCGAACTCGCGAAAGCTGAGCGCGGCCTCGTGCCGGTGGAAATATCGCGCCAGCAGAAGCGGCATCGCGAGCTTCATCAGCTCGGATGGCTGGATGCTCGCGAATCCCAGCGGCAGCCATCTCCGGGCCCCGTTCCTCACGTCGCCGAACAGCATCACTGCGACCAGCATAAGGAGAACCAGCAGAAAGACCGGAACCGCGATGCGCATGAAAACCTGAGGGTGCACCTGGGCGGTCGCCCACATCAGCGCGAGCGCGAGGAGGGCGTTCGCCGCCTGCACGCCGAACCGACTCGGAGCCTGGAATGCGGCGCTGTAGAGCGTCGCGAGCCCGAGCGCGAGCAGGCACAGGACGATCGCCAGCAGCGGCCTGTCGATCTTGGCCGTAAAGCGCTCGATCAGCTGCCTAATCTTCGCCGTCGTCATCGTCGACGGGAGCAGGAGCGCTCTCGGCCGGCTTGGGGGCCGGCTTGGGGGCCGGTTTGGGGATCGGCTTGGAGATGTCCTTGCCGAGCAGGTAGAAGTCGAGCACCTGCCTGGCGACCGGCGCCGCTGCGCGCGCGCCGAACCCGGCGTTCTCGACTAGGACCGCGACGGCGATCCTCGGTTTGTCGCTGGGCGCAAAGGCGATGAACAGGGCGTGGTCGCGCAGGTGCTCGGCGACGGTCGCCTCGGAGTATTTCTCGTTCTTGCTGAGCGCCACGACCTGGGCGGTGCCGGTCTTGCCGGCGCTCACGTAAGCCGCGCCAATGAAAGCTCGCGCCCCGGTGCCCTCCTTGTTGACTCCGACCATCGCGTTTTTCACGACTTCCAGATTCTTGGCCTTCAGGGGGATGGTCTTGATCGGCTGCGGCTCCACGTAGCTGCGCTCGCCCGAGATGGGGTTCTCGACGTAGTCGACGAAATGCGGGCGGTACATCACGCCGTCGTTGGCGAGCGTCGCGACCGCCTGCGCAAGCTGCAGCGGCGTGTAGGAGTTGTAGCCCTGTCCGATGCCCACGCTGATGGTCTCGCCCGGGAACCACTTCTGCTGCGCCGGGTTCTTGAAGCGCTTCACCTTCCATTCCCGAGAGGGCAACACGCCGACGAACTCGCCCTCGACGTCGATTCCGGTCTTCGAGCCGAAACCGAACTGGCCGATGAAGCGCGAGAGGATGTCGATGTCGATATCGCTCGCGAGCGTGTAGTAGTAGGTGTCGCAGGACACGACGATCGACTTGTACATGTCGACATAGCCGTGGCCGCCCGCCTTGTCGTCGCGGAAGCGGTTGTTGCCGAACATGAAGTAGCCGGGATCGAAGATGGTCTGGTTCGGCGTGCGCTTGCCGAGCTCGAGCGCCGCGAGCGCCATATACGGCTTGAAAGTCGAGCCGGGCGCATACAGGCCCGTGAGCGCGCGGTTGTTGAGCGGATGGTCCGGAGAGTTGTTGAGCGTGTCCCAGTTCGCCGGATCGATGCCGTCGATGAAGAGGTTGGGGTCGTAGCCCGGCTTGGACACGAAGGCGAGGATTCCGCCCGTCGAAGGCTCGAGGGCGACGACTGCGCCGCGGTTCTCGCCGAGCGCGCGCTCGGCGACTTGCTGCAGTCGAATGTCCAGGGTAAGCCTCAGGTTGTTTCCCGGCTGGGGTGGAGTGCGGGGCGCGAGCGGCGTGCGCGTGCGCGCGTCCGTACCGCGCGGCACGATGCGCCCGCTCGCGTCGGTCTCGACCTGCTCGAAGCCCGTGGTGCCGTGGAGAACGCCCTCGTAGCTTTGCTCCAGGCCGGTCTTGCCGATGTGATCGGTGCCCTTGTAGTTGCCCGCCTGGTCGGACTCTTCGATCCGCTCGACGTCGCGGTCGTCGATCCGGCTGATATAGCCGACGACGTGCGAGGCAACTTCGCCAACGGGATACTGCCGAAAGGGTCGTCCCTTGATGTCCACGCCGGGAAAGCGATAGCGGTTGACCGCGAGCACGGCGACTTCCTCGTCGGTGAGGCGGCTTCGCAGAGTCAGGTTGTCCCGGCCCTTGCTCTCCTCCCGCAGCTTCTGGAAGCGGCGGCGGTCCCTGGGCTGTATGTCGACCAGCGTCGCGAGCGCGTTGATCGTGCCCTCCAGATCGGCGATCTTGCTGAGCGTGAGCTCGAGCGTGTACGCCGAGTAGTTGCGGGCGAGCACGACGCCGTTACGGTCGAAGATGAGTCCGCGGTTGGGCGGGATCGGCATGATCGCGATGCGGTTGTCCTCGGCCCGGGTGTCGTAGTACTGGTGCTGGATGATCTGCAGGTAGAAGAAGCGCCCGAACAGGATCGCGAACGCGCCGAGCACCAGCGCGCCCGCGACACTCAGGCGCAGCTGGAAGTAGTGCAGCTCCCGGCGGAGGTTCTTGAGTTCGGCCATGCTGCGCTAGATCGGCCGGTTCTCGTCGACGCTTCCCGGGCGGCGCTGCGGCAGGAGCAGCAGGAACGTGGCGATGGGCCACAGCGCAGCGGCGACGAGGCTCCCGAGGAAATACAAAGGGCCCGGGAAGGCGCCGCCCGCGATCATGCGCACCGCGAGCATCAGCGCCTGGCAGGCGAGCAGCAGCACCAGCACGTGCGCCGCTTGCCGCCACAGCGAGAACCACAGGATGCGCCGGTGCAGGCTGATCGCGCCGAAAGCGAGGAAAGCGTAGGCGAAGGCGTGCTGCCCGAGCAGCGCTCCGTTGCCCGCGTCCATGACGAGGCCGACGAGCCAAGCCATGCCGATGCCCATCCTGCGCGGCTGGTACACGCACCAGAAAGTCAGCACCAGCGCGACCATGTCGGGAACGCCGACGAGATCGTTCCAGGGCATCAGGTTGAACAGCAGCGCGAGCGCGATGGTGAGCGCGATGTAGCCCACCTTCACCTGCAGCAGGATGCGCTCGGGTTGCTCGAAGTAGGCCATCAGCTCTTGCCCGCTCTGGCGCGCTTCTGCTTGGGCGACGGTGCCGCCCTGGGCTCGGCTTCCGCCGGCGGGGGAGGAAGTCCGGTCTCGCGGGAAAGCACCAGCACCTGCCGGTTCTGGTCGGTGCCGGCGACGGGAATGCAGGTGATTTTCGCGAAGGAGTAGGCGGCGTTGCGCTCGACCTTGCTCACCTTCGCCACCGGCAGGCCCGGCGGGTAGGTGCCGTCGATCCCCGAGGTCACGAGCAGGTCGTCGGCCTGAACGTCCGCGTTGGCCGCCGTGTAGGAGAGGTCGAGGGTTCCCTTGTCTCCGCCGCCGTAGACCACGGCGCGCAGCCCGTTGCGGACCACTTCGACGGGCGTGCGCTGCTCCTTGTCGGTGACCAGGGTCACTTCCGAGAGCAGGAGGTATACGCGCGTCACCTGCCCGATCACGCCGACGTCGTCGATGACGGCCTGGCCCGGCTCGAGGCCCTGCTGGCTCCCCTTGTCGATGACCACCCTGCGCGAGAAGGGGTCGCGCCCCTGGTAGAGGATCTCCGCCAGCGTGGCCGGGCGGGGGATGCGCTCGCGCGCGTCGAGCAGTCGGCGCATCTGCGCGTTCTCGGCGCGCAGCGCCTCGACCGTGAGCAGGTCGCTCGCCGCCATGAGGTCCTTGGCCCTGAGCTGCTCGTTCTCCTTCCTGAGCGCGACCTGGGTGGTGAAGAAATCGCCCGCGCCGTCGAGCAGCCCTGCCGGCGCGAGCGCCAGGCGCTGAAGCGGGTAGGCGAGATCGGCGACGACCTTGCGGATGAACTCGGCGTAGCCGAAGCGCGCGTCGAGCACCATCAGCAGCACGGCGAGCAACACGAAGAACCCCAGGCGCACCAGCGGCGCGGGACCGCGGCTGAAGAACGGCGGCGGCTGGTAGTCCATGACCGGGGATTGAGGCTAGGGGTGGGTCAGACGCAGACCCATTAGGAACACACGCGCAGCAATCGCTTTCCTCCGCTCCCCTTTGATCTCATCTATTCGCTTGCGAAAATGCTCCCCAGCTTGTCCATTCTCTCCAGCGCCTTGCCCGATCCGCGCACCACGCAGGTGAGGGGATCGTCGGCGACGATGACCGGCAGCCCGGTCTCCTCCATCAGCAGCCGGTCGAGGTCGCGCAGCAGCGCGCCCCCGCCGGTGAGCACCATGCCTTTTTCGGCGATGTCGGCGCCGAGCTCAGGCGGGGTCTGCTCCAGCGCCGACTTCACTGCGCCCACGATCTGGTTGAGCGGCTCGGTGAGCGCCTCCAGAATCTCGTTGGAGGAAATCGTGAAGCTGCGCGGAATGCCTTCGGCCAGGTTGCGGCCCTTCACTTCCATCTCGCGCACTTCGGATCCCGGAAAAGCCGAACCGATCTCCTTCTTGACGTTTTCCGCGGTCGTATCGCCGATCAGCATTCCGTAGTTGCGGCGGATGTAGTTGACGATCGCCTCGTCGAACTTGTCGCCGCCGACGCGCACCGAGCCCGAATACACCATACCGCCGAGCGAGATTACGCCGACCTCGGTGGTGCCGCCGCCCACGTCGACCACCATCGAGCCGGTCGCCTCGGCGACGGGGAGATCGGCGCCGATCGCCGCCGCCATCGGCTCCTCGATCAGGAACACCTGGCTCGCGCCGGCCTCGATCGCCGCCTCGCGTATGGCGCGGCGCTCGACCTGCGTCGAGCCGCAGGGAACGCAGATGATGATGCGGGGGCTGGGCGAGAACAGGCGCGACTCGTGAACTTTCTTGATGAACTGCTTGAGCATCTGCTCGGTGACGGTGAAGTCGGCGATCACGCCGTCCTTCATCGGGCGGATCGCGGTGATGTTGCCCGGCGTCTTGCCGAGCATCATTTTCGCTTCCTTGCCGACCGCCTGGATCGTCTTCTTGGAGTTGGGGCCGCCTTCCTGGCGGATCGCGACCACCGAGGGCTCGTTGAGCACGATGCCTTTGCCTCGAACGTAAATCAGCGTATTGGCCGTTCCCAGGTCAATCGCCATGTCGTCTGAAAAATATCCACGCAAAAAGCCGAACATCCTGCTGATTTCCTTAGGAAAGGGGGTTCGCGATTGCGCTATAATACAGCAAATAAAATTACGTTTTAAGCGATTTTTCATGCCTTTGACCCCAAAAGATGTCCGAGCCATCGCCGAGCTCGCGCGAATCGGCATCAGCGACGCCGAGGCACGCACGATCCAGGGCGAGCTGAACAATATCTTCGAGATGATCGGCAGGATGCAGAAGGTCGACACCGAGGGCGTCGCCCCGATGACCCATGCCCAAGGGGTGGCCTTGCGCCTGCGCGAGGACAAAGTCACGGAGGGCGACCAGCGGGAGCGCTTCCAGGCGATCGCGCCCCAGGTGGAGCAGGGGCTCTATCTCGTTCCCAAGGTGATCGAGTAGCCGGGTTCCGGAACCGCGCACAGGACCCAATGCTGAATGCCTCCCTCAAGGAGCTCGCTGCGGGGCTCGCGCAGAGGAAATTCTCGAGCGTCGAGCTGACGAAGCTCTTCCTGGGGCGCATCAAGGCGCTGAACGGCAAGTTGAATGCCTTCATCACCGTCGATGAGGAAAGAAGCGTCGGCCAGGCGCGCGCGGCCGACGCGCTCATCGCCAAGCGGCAGGCGCAGGCGCTCACCGGCATCCCGGTCGCGCACAAGGACATCTTCGTGGCGCGCGACTGGCTCACTACCTGCGGCTCGAAGATTCTCTCCAATTTCGTCTCGCCGTACGACGCGCACCTGATCGAGCGCTTCAACACCGCCGGCGCGGTGCTCCTCGGCAAGACCAATATGGACGAGTTCGCGATGGGCTCCTCGAGCGAGTCGTCGTTCTACGGACCGGTGAGGAATCCCTGGAACCGCGATTGCGTCCCCGGCGGCTCGTCGGGGGGCTCGGCCGCGGCGATCGCCGCGCGCATGGCGCCCGCGGCGACGGGGACCGACACCGGCGGCTCGATACGCCAGCCGGCGGCGCTCTCGGGGGTATGCGGCCTCAAGCCGACCTACGGCCTGGTGTCGCGCTACGGCATGGTCGCCTTCGCGTCAAGCCTCGATCAGGCCGGTCCGTTCGCGAAGAGCGCCGAGGACCTTGCACTCCTGCTCGACGTGATCGCCGGGTTCGATCCGCGCGACTCGACCTCGATCGAACGCGCCAAGGAGGACTACATCCGCGAACTCGACAAGCCGCTTTCCGGCCTGCGCGTCGGCGTTCCGAAGGAGCACTTCGGCGAGGGGCTGGCGCCGGACGTCGGCGCCGCGGTCGAGGCGGCGCTTGCGCAGCTGGAGAAGCTGGGGGCGAAGCGCGTTCCGATCGAGCTGCCGAACTCCAGCCTCTCGGTTCCGGCCTACTACGTGATCGCTCCCGCGGAAGCGTCGTCCAATCTTTCGCGCTTCGACGGCGCGCGCTACGGCTACCGCGCCAAGGACTACACCGATCTCGCCGACATGTATCGCAAGACCCGCGCCGAAGGTTTCGGCAAAGAAGTGAGGCGGCGCATCCTCATCGGCACCTACGTGCTTTCGCACGGCTACTACGATGCGTACTACCTCAAGGCGCAGAAGATCCGCCGGCTGATCGCGAACGACTTCACCGAAGCCTTCAAGCGCTGCGACGTGGTGATCGGCCCGACCTCGCCGACGGTGGCCTTCAAGATCGGCGCCAAGACCGCGGACCCGGTGCAGATGTACCTGAACGACATCTACACCATCCCTGCGAACCTCGCGGGATTGCCCGCGGCGTCGATCCCCTGCGGCTTCGGCGCGGGTGGCCTTCCTGTGGGCCTGCATCTGGTCGGCAACTACTTCGCGGAGGCGAGGCTCCTCAACGTGGCGCACCAGTACCAGAAAGCCACCGACTGGCACCGGCGCGAGCCCGCGGGACTGCAATGAGCTGGGAAATCGTCATCGGGCTGGAAACCCACGCGCAGCTCTCGACCGCGTCGAAGATGTTCTCGGGCGGCTCGACCGCGTTCGGCGCACCGCCCAACACCCAGGCGAACGCAGTGGATATCGCGTTGCCGGGCGTGCTGCCGGTGGCGAACAAGGCGGCGGTCGAGCGAGCGATACTCTTCGGCCTGGCGGTGAACGGAGGCGACCCAAAGAACATTAACCGCCGCTCGATCTTCGCCCGCAAGAATTATTTTTATCCGGACCTTCCCAAGGGCTACCAGATCAGCCAGTTCGAGCTGCCGATCGTGCAGGGTGGGGAGATTCCGATCGTTTCTCCGACGCGCGGGAAAATCAAAATCCGTCTCACCCGCGCCCATCTGGAAGAAGACGCCGGCAAATCGCTTCACGAAGATTTTCAGGGCATGAGCGGGATCGACCTTAACCGAGCTGGGATACCACTGCTTGAGATCGTTTCTGAGCCGGAACTGCGTTCGGCGCAGGAAGCGATTATCTATGCTCAGGAGCTTCATAGGCTACTTGTCGACTACAACGTCTGCAGTGGCAACATGGAAAAAGGCGAATTCCGGTGCGACGCCAACGTGTCGGTCCGCCGGGCCGGTGAGCCGCTCGGTACCCGGTGCGAGATAAAGAACCTCAATTCCTTTCGCTTCATGGAACAAGCTATCAAGTTCGAAGCGAAGCGGCAGATCGAGATTCTCGAAGACGGCGGCAAGATCGTTCAGGAGACGAGACTTTACGACGTTGACAAGGATGAAACGCGTTCAATGCGTACTAAGGAAGAAGCACACGACTATCGCTACTTCCCTGATCCGGACTTGCTCCCATTGGTCATTTCCGAAGCACTGATAGAAGAGGTCTGGGCTTCGAGACCAAAGTCCTACGATGAACGATATGCTGCCATCGCTAAGTATCGAATCCCGGAAAGCCAGGTGAAGCAGCTCGCTGCGAGTGCCGCATCGTCGACGTTCGCTCTTGAGGCATTCCGTGACCTTCCACTACCCGAGGTCCCGACCGTGTCCAATTGGATTCTGGGGCCGCTCAGCGCAAAGCTGAATGAAGAGAACCTCGACATAAAAGACAGCAAGGTCAAGCCGGATCAGCTTAGGGCATTGTCGAGGCGCGTTTCCGATGGAACCGTTTCGAATTCAAGCGCCATGGCGGAAATCTTGCCCGCAATGTGGAATGGGGAGGGCGGTCCTGATGAGGTCATCGAGAAGCGCGGCCTCAAGCAGATCTCCGACTCCGGTGCGATCGAGAAGATCGTCGACCAGGTGCTCGCCGTGAACGCCAGGCAGGTCGAGGACTACCGCGCCGGCAAGGACAAGGCGTTCAATTCGCTGGTCGGGCAGGTGATGAAGGCGACCAAGGGCAAGGCGAACCCCGCGCAGGTGAACGAGATCCTGAAGCGCAAGCTCGGCCGCTAGGCCGCTACTTCTTCGCCGCGGTCAGCGCGACGTAGCGGCGTTTGTCCTCGTCGTACTTGGCGTTGATCTTGGCGATCTCTTCCTTCTTCGCGTCGAGCAGGGCGTTCTGGTTCTTGATCTCGGTCTCGACGTTGCTGATTTCCTGCTTCAGCTTATTCGGCAGCGGCTTCTTGGTGTAGAACTCCTTTTCCGCCTCGAGCTCCTTCTGGCGCTTCTGCGCCCCGGTGATGGTCTTCTCGGTGGAAGCGATGGCGTCCTGAGCTTCCTTGAGGGCTCGCACGCGCGCGTCCTCGATGTCCTTCTCGCTGGAGTAGGTGTTGAGCAGCGCCAGGTCCTTGCGGCGCTCGTCCTTGCCCTTCTCCGCTTTCTCCGCTTCGTCCGCCTTCTTCTTCTTCTCGGCCTCTTTCGCCTGGATCTCCGCGGCCGTGGGCGGGCGCTCGCTCTTGACGACCACGCCGGACTTGTTGAGCTCCTGCGTCTCCCGGCCCAGGCACTCCCTGGGCGGGACCTGGGTGTAGTAGGTCTTGCCGCGCGCGTCGACGCACTTGTACATGCGCTGCGGGGCCTGCGCCAGCGCCGGCGCCGCTGCGCACAACAGCAGGAAAATCGCCACTTGGTTACGCATAGTGAGCCACCCCATAACGCTGCCTGTATTCTCTGATCGCCTCGAGGTGCTGCCGGAACTCGGCCCTGTCTTTGAGGAACCCCACCAGATCGTCCAGGCTCGCGATCGACACGACGGGAATGCCGTGCCGCTTCTCGATTTCCTGGATCGCCGAAAGCTCCCCTGTACCGCGCTCCATCCTGTCGAGCGAGATTACCACTCCCGCGAGCGTCGCGCCGCGTGACGAAATCACGTCCAGCGACTCGTTGACCGCGGTGCCCGCGGTCAGCACGTCGTCGACGATCAGCACCCGGCCGGCGAGCGGCGCGCCCACGAGCGCACCGCCCTCGCCGTGGTCCTTGGCCTCCTTGCGGTTGAACGCGAAGGGAACGTCGCGGCCCTCGCGCGACAGGGCGATCGCGGCGGCCGCGGCGAGCACGATCCCCTTGTAGGCGGGGCCGAACAGCATGTCGAACTGAACGCCGGAAGCGAGGATGGCTTTTGCGTAGAATTGCGCCAGCCGCTCGAGCGACGCCCCGGTGTTGAACAGGCCGGCGTTGAAGAAGTAGGGCGTCGTGCGGCCGGACTTGGTGACGAACCGGCCGAACTTCAGAACGCCCTGCTCGAGGCAGAAGGCGATGAAGTCCTTGCGAAAGTCAGCCACGAGGGCACCGGTGGAGAATTCGCCGCATGTTACGCATTATCACGCTCAATCTCAACGGCATCCGCTCGGCGCTCGCGAAGGGTTTTCCGGCGTGGCTTTCCCGCCAGAAGGCCGACGTCGTGTGCCTGCAGGAGGTCAAGGCGCAGGAAGCGGACCTCGCCGGCCTCGCGCTCGTGCCGAGGGGCTTCCACGGGCACTACCACTGCGCTTCGACGAAGAAGGGCCACAGCGGCGTGGCGCTGTACTCGCGCAAGAAACCCGACCGTATCGCCTGCGGCTACGGCAGCCGCGAGTTCGATCCGGAGGGACGATACCTCCAGGCCGATTTCGGCAAGCTCTCGGTCGTGTCGGTCTACCTGCCCTCGGGGTCGAGCTCGGAGGAGCGACAGCAGGCGAAGTTCAGGTTTCTGGAGGAGTTCATGCCGGTCCTGAAAAAGCTGCGAAGCAGCGGGAGGGAGTTCGTGATCTGCGGCGACTGGAACATCGCGCACCGGGAGATCGACCTGGAGAACTGGCGCGGCAACCGCAAGAACTCCGGCTTCCTCCCCGAGGAGCGCGCCTGGCTCACGCAGACCTTCGATGACGTCGGCTGGGTGGACGTGTTCCGCCGAATCGACCCGCGCCCGCGGCAGTACACCTGGTGGTCGAACCGCGGCCAGGCCTGGGCGAAGAACGTCGGCTGGCGCATCGACTACCAGATCGCGACCCCGGGCATCGCGACGAAGGCGCGGCGAGCGAAGATATACAAGGCGAAGCGCTTCTCCGATCACGCGCCGCTCACGATAGACTACGACGCCAAGCTCTAGCGGGTCCGCGTGCGAGGGTACAATCGCGCATGAATTCCGCCTCCCCCGCTTCCGAAAGGACGTCGTGGTGGCAGGCGCTGCTGAACCGGCGGATGCTGATCTGCGTCTTCACGGGCTTCGCATCCGGCCTGCCGCTCTACATCCTGATCAGCCTGCTTCCCGCGTGGCTGAAGACCGAGGGGCTCTCGCTCGCGGTGATCGGCGGCTTCGCGCTGATCCAGTTTCCCTACACGTGGAAGTTCCTGTGGGCGCCGCTCGTCGACCGCTACGCGCTGCCGTGGCTCGGTCGCCGGCGCAGCTGGATGATGCTCGCCCAGCTCGCCCTGCTCGTCCTCGTCGCGGCGCTGGGGGCTTTCTCCCCGGCGAAGGATCTGCAAGCCGTGATCGTGCTCACGGTAGCGCTCGCGCTGCTCGGCGCGACCCTGGACATCGCGCTCGATGCCTACCGGCGCGAGCTCTTGCGCGAGGAGGAGCTGGGCCTGGGCAATGCGATCCACGTGAATGCCTACAAGATCGCCGGGCTCGTGCCGGGGTCCCTGGCGCTCGTTCTCGCGGACCGTCTGCCCTGGGCCGCGGTGTTCGCGATCACCGCGCTGTTCGTACTGCCCGGGATCGCCATGGTGTTGATGGTGTCGGAGCCGGCGCTGGCATCCGGCGGACCGAGGACGCTGCGCGACGCGGTGGTCGAGCCCTTCCACGAATTCATCACGCGCAAAGGCTGGCGCGCAGCGCTGCTCGTGCTCGCCTTCATGTTCCTGTACAAGCTGGGCGACAGCATGTGCACGGCGCTCGCCACGCCGTTCTACCTGGAGATGGGGTTCTCCAAGTCCGAGATCGGTCTTGTCGCGAAGAACGCGGGGCTGTGGCCGAGCGTGATCGGGGGCCTGGTCGGCGGGCTGTGGATGGTGCGTCTCGGGATCAACCGGGCGCTGTGGCTCTTCGGCGCCGTGCAGCTCGTGGCGATCTTCGGCTTCGCCTGGCTCGCGGCGCGTGGACCGGTCGGTGCGGCATCGGCGGCGGACTTGGCTGCGCTCGGCGGGGTGATCGGGCTGGAAGCGCTGGGCGTGGGCCTCGGGACCGCGGCGTTCGTCGCGTTCGTCGCCCGAACGACGCACCCGAGCTACACCGCGACGCAGTTCGCCCTGTTCACCAGCCTCATCGCGGTGCCGCGCACCTTCGTCAACGCCGGGACCGGATGGCTGGTGGAGAGGATGGGTTGGTTCGATTTCTTCCTGTTGTGCGGCGCGCTCGCGGTGCCGGGCATGGTGCTGCTCTTCCGCGTAGCGCCGTGGAACGGCGAGGGCGAAAAGCCCCTGGCGCGAACCGTGCAGGCGTGAAACCGGTGTGAACCGGTTCAGCCCCTCTTGTCCTTGGCCGGACTAGACCTTTCCCTAGCCGCCTAACGCCCAAGCTCAGTCGCGTGCTCACGAAGCGAGCACGTCGCATGGAGCGCTTGTTAGGCCGCACGGTCATCGCACCGTAGCGGCAGACTGAGGTGCATGGCACACAGCTTCTACTCGATGGCCATCCGGATCGAGGACAAATGCAGCGAAGTAGTCAGAATGGTAGTGCGCGCGCAGGCCAGGATCACCGTCGCTTCTGCCCCCGCAAAGTAGGGCAGCCGCATGAAATGCCTGCACTGCTTCGCGATCGGGAGCGCGGAAGCAAACATGCATGCCACGCGCAGGAGCCGATTGCGCAGCTTCTAGCGTAATCGTGAACTCGACACCGAGGGAGCCGGGCACCGAGCCATAGTCGGAGCCGCGCTGTTCGAAATCAACGGTGCGAACAACCCCAAGCGGGCGCAATACAGCGTCGTAGAAACGACGGCTTCGCTCCAGATTGCTTACTCCCAGCGAAACGTGGTCAAGCATGCGGCCTAGACAGAATGGCTTTCGTTCGAGTGCAGGCGGCCCACCTCCGCGGTAACGTGGGTTGCGCGATGAGCGCGCAGAGCCACAGGTTTGGCACGGTGGCGCAAACACACTGAACGG
>Ga0137409_10000699_pt1 | contig 36772 bp, 33 predicted proteins | sample CZODoug1_16funga_FD_122059 | JGI IMG/M metagenome (GOLD analysis project Ga0137409, IMG submission 122059) | Vadose zone soil fungal communities from Angelo Coast Range Reserve, California, USA - CZODoug1_16fungal (Hybrid Assembly) | ecosystem: Environmental > Terrestrial > Soil > Vadose zone... | reverse complement strand
ACGAAGGTCACCGTGCGCTGGCTTCCCCACGAGGCGACCGAGGCCGAGCGCAAGACCTTCGAGGAAGGCCGCGACGGCATGAAGCAGGGATGGACCGGTACCTTCGACCAGTTCGCCGACTACTTGAAGAGGGGTTGAGCAATGATCAAGGCCATTGCAATCATCTGCGTCATTTTCGTCGTTGTACTGGCCGGCATCCTCATCTTCGCCGCGACCAAACCCGACATATTCCGCGTCCAGCGCAGCACCAGCATCAACGCGCCGCCCGAGAAAATCTTTCCGCTCATCAACGAGTTCGACCGGTGGGGCACCTGGTCGCCATACGAGAAACGCGACCCGGCGATGAAGCGCTCGCGCAGCGGGCCGTCCAGCGGCAAGGGCGCGGTGTATGGGTGGGAAGGCAACAGCCAGATCGGCACAGGACGCATGGAGATCATGGAGGCGTTGCCGCCTTCGAAGATCGTCATCAAGCTGGACTTCCTCAAACCGTTTGAGGCCCACAACACCGCCGAGTTCACGCTGGAAGGCAAAGGCGACACCACGAGCGTCACCTGGGCGATGCATGGCCCGGCGAATTACATTTCGAAGCTGATGGGCGTGTTCATCAACATGGACAGCATGATCGGTACGGATTTCGAAGCGGGCCTGTCCAACCTGAAGGCGATCTCCGAGAAGTGATCTGATGCAAATCAGCCAATTGAAGAACGAGCGCACCGTCGTCATCACGCGCATCTTTGGTGCACCGCGCAGCCGCGTGTTCGCTGCCTGGACCAAGGCGGAACACCTGGTGCGCTGGTGGGGTCCGAAGGGCTTCACTGCACACTCTTGCGTATCCGATCCCCGTCCCGGTGGTGTCTTTCAGGTCTGCATGCGCTCGCCAAAGGGCCAGGACTATTGGGTGCGCGGCATGTATCGCGAGGTGGTCGCGCCCGAGCGCCTGGTCATCACCTGCAGCGCGTACGACGAGAAGGATATTGCCCGTCTCGAGGAAGTCATCAACGTCACGTTCGCCGAGCATGGCGGCAAGACGGAAGTCACCTTGAATACCACCGCCGGCGGGCCGAGCGCAGAGGCGGCCGCGATGCTCGGCGGAATGCAGAAAGGCTGGGCGCAAAGCGTGGAGCGCCTCGACCTGCATCTCGCCCCCAAATCCTGAGAACGGAATAGCCATGCAAGTCCAGCTCAATTTGAAGACGATCACTGAAAAGTAAGCACAGCAAAAGGAATTGACTGCAATGACCCCAATACAACCGATTACGGAGGAGTGCCGAATGCTTGGAAAAAAACTGACCATCGCCGCCCTGATTGCGAGTGTGACCGGGCCGGCGCTTGCCGCGGCCGACAAGTACGAGATCGAGCCGAATCACACCTATCCCAGTTTCGAGTTCTCGCACATGGGAATTTCGTTCTGGCGCGGCAAGTTCGACAGGACCAGCGGCAGGATCACGATCGACCGCGCCGCCGGGACCGGGACGGCAGACATCGTGATCGACACGGCCAGCCTCAATTTTGGACTGGACAAGATGGACCAGGCGGCACGCTCGGAAGACTGGTTCAACGTCGCAAAGTTTCCGACCGCAACGTACAAGGGCACGCTGAAGTTCGCCGGTGATGTCCCGAGAATGGTCGAAGGGCAGTTTACGCTGTTAGGGGTCACGCGCCCGGTGAAGCTCACCATCAACAGCTTCAAATGCATTCCGCATCCGATGTTCAAGAAAGAAGTGTGCGGCGCCGATGCGGAAGGCGACCTCAACTGGTCGGAATACGGAATGAGACATAGCAAGTACGGCGAGGGCGACGCCGGCAGGGTCCACCTCCGCATCCAGGTCGAGGCGGTTAAGCAGGATTGAAACCAGCGGAGAAGATCATGGGCAAGCGTTCCACCCATCACGCCACCTTCGTCATCGAACGCGATTACGCCGCCTCGCCCGCCCGGGTGTTCGCGGCCTGCGCGGAACTCGTACTGCCGTCCATCCGGGAGGATCTCGGCTTCTCCGAAACCTCGCTCGTCTGGGTGGTGAACGCCTACAAACTCACCTTCGGCGGGTTCTTGCTGCTTGGCGGGCGGCTGGGCGAAAAAGCAATCGAGACTGCTTAATTTTGATCAACACACACGAAAGGAGCTGATCATGAGTAGAGTCAAGCCTGTTCCCGAAGGGATGCACAGCGTAACGCCGCACCTGGTTTGTGCCGGCGCCGCCGATGCCATCGAGTTCTACAAGAAAGCGTTCGGCGCGGTCGAGGTGACGAGGTTGCCCGGCCCCCAAGGGAAGCTGATGCACGCGATGATCCGCATCGGCGATTCGGCGGTCATGCTGGTCGACGAAAATCCCGAGTGGGGCATGCTTGGACCGAAGTCGCTGAAGGGCTCGCCGGTCACGATCCATCTCTATGTCGAGGATGCGGACGCGTTCGCGGCACGCGCGGTGAAAGCCGGAGCCAGGATCACCATGCCGATCGAGGACGCGTTCTGGGGCGATCGCTACGGCAAGCTGGTCGATCCGTTCGGTCATCACTGGTCGGTCGGCACGCACGTGCGCGACGTAAGCATGGAAGAAATGCAGCAAGCCATGCGACAAATGGCCGGTTAGAGAGGCCACTCCCATGCAAAAAATCACACCATTCCTGTGGTTCGACGACAAAGCCGAAGAGGCTGCGAAGTTTTATGTGTCGATTTTCAAAAATTCCAGGATTGGAAGCATTAGCCGCTATGGAGATTCCGGGGCAAAGGCCTCAGGAAGACCGAAGGGAACGGTCATGACCGTTGCGTTCCAGCTCGATGGACAGGAATTCGTGGCATTGAACGGCGGCCCGCATTTCAAATTCACGGAAGCCATATCCTTGGTAGTGAACTGTGAGACGCAGCAGGAAGTAGACGAGCTGTGGGACAAGCTTTCTGAAGGCGGAGCAAAGAATCCATGCGGCTGGCTAAAAGACAAATATGGCCTGTCGTGGCAAATCGTTCCCACCGTTTTAATCAAGATGATGCAGGACAAAGATGCTGAAGGCGCAAACAGGGTCATGCAGGCAATTCTTCAAATGGACAAATTGGACATAAAACTCCTGGAGCAGGCTTACAACCGGAAAACGGTCGCGCAGGCCGCATCGCAACAGCAGAAGGGCGTCTCGTAGAGGAGCGGTCAATGGCACGCAATATCAGGAAACCGGCAGTTCGAAAGCAGGGCTCGACCACACCCGCGCGCCGTGTGCTGGTGATGGTCGCCACGCGCAAGGGCGCCTGGCTGTATCGCGGTGATGCGGCGCGAAAAACCTGGCGGGCCGAAGGGCCGCACTTTCTCGGCCACATCATCAGTCATTTGGTGCTCGACCCGCGCGACGGGCGCACGCTGCTGGCGGCGGCGAAGACCGGCCACCTCGGCCCGACTGTGTTTCGCTCCACCGACTTCGGGCGCACCTGGAAGGAAGCCGCGCAGCCGCCCGCGTTTCCGAAGGCCGTGGACGGCAAGGAGGGTCGCGCGGTCGATCACACGTTCTGGCTCGCTCCAGGTCATTCGAGCGAACTGAACGTGTGGTACGCGGGGACCTCGCCGCAGGGACTGTTCCGTTCGGTAGACGGCGGCGTCACCTGGCAGCCGTTCTCCTATATCAACGATGATCCACAGTACCGGACGTGGATGGGCACCGTGCAGGACGGCACGCCGGACGGTCCGAAGCTGCACTCGATCATCATCGACCCGCGCGATCCGGCACACCTGTACTTCGCCATGTCGGGCGGCGGCGTGCACGAGTCGGTCGACGGCGGTCGGACCTTCACACCCATGGTGAAAGGGCTCGAGGTGGTCGGGGGTTTCGACGCGGCCAACGTAACGTTTCACGACCCGCATTGCGTCCGGCTCTGTCCCACCAACCCGGACCGCTTGTACCAACAGAATCACTGCGGCATCTACCGGCTCGATCGGCCATCGGAGGAGTGGGTGCGAATCGGCAAAGCGATGCCGAAGCGGACCGGCGACATCGGCTTCCCGATGGTGGTGCACCCACGCGACGAAGACACGGCGTGGGTGTTCCCGATGGACGGCACCGATGTCTGGCCGCGCACGAGCCCGGAAGGCACGCCCGCGGTCTATGCGACGCACAATGGCGGAAAGACATGGCAGCGTCTCGATGCCGGTCTGCCCGACAAGCAGGCGTGGTGGACCGTGAAGCGCCAGGCGATGACGGCGGACGCGTCTGATCCGGTGGGCTTGTACTTCGGCACGACCAGCGGAGAACTGTGGATGAGCCGTGACGAGGGCCGCGGCTGGGCCTGCATCGCGCGGCACCTGCCGGAAATCTACGCCGTGGAAACGGCGCTATTGGCGTAGGCGGACCCCTGCCCCGATGAGGGTGCTCATACCCAGCGCGTTGCGCTCTTATACCGAGCGCAGCGAGGCCGAGGCGGGCGGCGCGACGCTCGCCGCCGTCCTTGCGGACCTGGACCGTCAATACCCGGGAATTCGTTTCCGCATGATCGACGAGCAGGACAGGATTCGGCCTCACATCCGCATCTTCGTCAACGGCGAGCAGGTGCGCGACCCGTCGCAGCTGTTGCGCGCGACCGACGAGGTCGTCATCGTTCAGGCGCTCAGCGGTGGTTGATATTGCGCACGCGATGTCTGCCCGCGGGCCATGCGATAAACTCGCGTCGATGCCGCCCGTCGTTTCCATTTCGAACCTGGCCAAGACCTACGCCTCCGGCCTCCAGGCGCTGAAGAAGGTCGACCTGGAAGTCCGCAAGGGCGAGATCTTCGCCCTGCTTGGCCCGAACGGTGCCGGCAAGACCACGCTGATCAGCATCATTTGCGGGATCGTCACGCCGACCTCGGGCACCGTGCTGGTGGACGGCCGCGACATCTTGCGCGACTACCGCGAGTGCCGCTCGAAGATCGGGCTCGTGCCCCAGGAATTGCAAACCGACATGTTCGAGACGGTGTGGAACACCGTGAACTTCAGCCGCGGGCTGTTCGGTCGCGCGCCCGACCCGGCGCATCTCGCGAAAGTACTGCGCGACCTGTCGCTGTGGGACAAGCGCAACGACAGGATCATGACCCTGTCCGGCGGCATGAAACGGCGGGTACTGATCGCCAAGGCGCTGGCTCACGAGCCGGAGATCCTGTTCCTGGATGAGCCGACGGCGGGCGTGGACGTGGAGTTGCGGCGCGACATGTGGACGCTGGTGCAGCGGCTGCGCGCCGGCGGCGTGACCATCATCCTGACCACGCACTACATCGACGAAGCGGAGGAAATGGCCGACCGCATCGGGGTCATCAGCAAGGGCGAGCTGATCGTGGTCGAGGAGAAAACCCGGCTCATGAAGAAGCTCGGCAAGAAGCAGCTCACCTTGCATCTGCTGGAGCCGATGACGGCGATTCCCGCGGAGCTCGGCACCTGGAGCCTGGTGCTGAAGACGGAAGGCACCGTGCTGGAATACAACTTCGATGCGGCCGAGGAAGGTACCGGGATTCCCGCGTTGCTGCGCCGCCTGAGCGAGCTCGGCATTGGCTTCAAGGATCTTCAGACCGAACAAAGCTCGCTGGAGGACATTTTCGTCAGTCTGGTGGCCAAGAATTCTGAGGGCGGGCGCGCATGAGCACGGCAGCGAAAATCCCGTCGTTCAACCGCCACGGCGTGCTGGCCATCTACCGCTTCGAGATGGCGCGCTTCAAACGCACCGTATGGCAGAGCCTGGTGACGCCGGTGATCACCACATCGCTCTATTTCGTGGTGTTCGGTGCCGCGATCGGCTCGCGCATCAGCGAAGTGGGCGGCGTGCCCTACGGCTCCTTCATCGTGCCGGGGCTGATCATGCTGTCGCTTTTTACCGAGAGCCTCAACAATGCCTCGTTCGGCATTTATCTGCCGCGGTTCACCGGCACTATTTACGAAGTCCTGTCGGCGCCGGTGTCGGCGCTCGAGATCGTGCTCGCCTATGTGGGCGCGGCGGCGACCAAGTCGGTCATGCTCGGCCTGGTGATCCTGGCGACGGCGATGCTTTTCGTGCCAATGCGGATCGAGCACCCGCTATGGATGATCGCCTTCCTGGTGCTTACCGCGGCGACGTTCAGCCTGTTCGGCTTCATCATCGGTATCTGGGCGAATGGCTTCGAGCAGTTGCAGTTCATCCCGATGCTAATCATCACGCCGCTGACCTTTCTGGGCGGGGCCTTCTATTCGATCGATATACTGCCGCCCGCGTGGCGCGCGGTGAGCCTGTTCAATCCGATCGTTTACCTCGTCAGCGGCTTCCGCTGGAGCTTCTACAGCACCTCTGACGTCGGCGTGGGAGTCAGTCTCGCAGCAACGCTCGCCTTCTTCGTACTGTGTTTGGCCGTGGTGGTGTGGGTTTTCAGGACGGGGTATCGTCTGAAAAGCTGAAGCGGCAGGCATTCCGCAGCAAATCGGGCCGCCAGGCCCTTCGTCATCGTGAGTTACAAATTCGCCAGGGACATGGGTTTGCGTATTTCGGGGCAACTCCTCACGCCGGCGCAAAATGTTCCGGGCTTGCGGCATACTACTGCCCGGGGTGTGGAGGGGCGCGACGTCCGCGGAGCGGGCGCGCAAAGCAAAATTCCAACAATTCAAGGAGGCTTCACCCATGATGCGGATTTTGGTGCAGGTATTCTGCCGGCCGTTGCTGCTGCTGGCGCTGTTGTCGGGCATCGCGGCGGCGCAACAACCGGCCGGCGAGCCGATAAAGGTCGGTGCGGTGCTGTCATTGACCGGCCCCGGCGCGGGGCTCGGCGGTCCGGAGCGCAACGGTATCCTGCTTGCCGAGAAACGCATCAACGAGCGCGGCGGCATCCGCGGCCGCCCGCTGCAGATCATCATCGAGGATGACGGGTCGAAGCCCGACATCGCCAAGAGCAAGGCCGAAGCCCTGATCCATGGCGAGAAGGTGGTCGCGCTGCTCGGCCCTTCGCTGACCGCGAGCACCGGCGCGGTGGCCACCGTGACCAACAGCATGCAGATGCCGCAGTTGTGCATGACCGGATTCGGCCCGGCGATCGAATCGACCTACAAGTCGCTGTTCCACATGCTGCCGCCACAGACGCTGAACGCGCGCGCCATGCTGGAATACATCGCCAAGGGCCTGAAGGCGAAGAAGCTCGGCGTGCTGCATGACTCCGGCTACGGCCAGCTGGTGATGAACAACATCCAGAACTTCTACAAGGACTATGGGATCGAGATCGTCGCCGCGGAGAAATTCGAAGTCGGCGCGACCGACGTGAGCACACAGGCGGCCAAGGTCCGCGCCGCCGAGCCGGATGTGGTGGGCGTGATCGCCACCTCGCCGGTGCCGTTCCGCAACGCCCGTCAGATGCGCGTCACCCAGCCGATCGTTTCCGCGGTCGGCTCCTCCTCGTACGAATACGTGAAGGGCATGGGCGAATTCGCCGACGACATCGCGTTCGCGGAGTTCATCGTCTCCGAAGACCCGCTGCCGCACCAGAAGGAATTCGTCGACTACTTTCACAAGGAGAAGGGCACGCTGCCCAAGACCTACGACGCGGCGGGATGGGACGCGACGCATGTCCTGGCGCAGGCGCTCGAGAAGGCCGGTCCGGGTGCGGGAGGCGAGGCCATCGCCGCTGCGATCCGCGCCAACCGCTACCGCGGCGTGGTCGCCCAATACAACTTCGCCGCCGCCGACATGACCGGCATCGAACTGGACAGCTACACCTATTCGAAGCTGGTGAAGGGGCAATACACGCGCCTTCCCTTCAAGGCCGGCAAGTAGGGGGTGCAGTGGGTGGCCGGGTCCGGCGCGGGAGCGGTCTGCTTCAACGCGGCTGGCGAGGACCTGTGCGCATGCAGACCGGAAGCCCGATGACCGCACCATCGCGATGAGCCTGAGCCTTCTCTTCCAGTCGGTCCTTTCCGGCCTGACCAACGGTTTCGTCTACGGACTGGTGGGGCTGGGGCTGGCATCAATTTTCCGCGGCACGCGCATTATCAACGCCATGCAGGGCGACTTCGCGCTGATCGGCGGCATCACCGCCGTGCTGCTGCTCGAGCGCTTCGGCTGGCCCATGGCGCCGGCATTCGCCGCCGCGGTAGCGGTCGGCGGAATCGCGGGCTGGCTGATGGAAGTGCTGCTGATTCGCCCGTTGCGCCGGCGCGGCGGCTCGGAGGACAGCTACCTGCTGCTCACGCTCGGTGTTGCCTTCGCGGTTTCCGCACTGGTCCTGTACACCGTCGGCCGGGATTCGCATTCGCTGCCCGGCCTCGGTGGCGAAGGCATCGTCGTGATCGGCGATGCCGCGATCCGTACGCATGCGCTGTGGCTGATCGCGATCAGCCTCGCGGCGATGGGCGCGCTGCGGCTGTTCTTCGCGAAGACTGCGCTCGGCCTGTCGATGATGGCCGCCGCCCTGGACGCCGATGGCGCACTCACCACTGGCATCAACGTACCGCTGATGCGCACGCTTACTTTCGTGCTCGGTGGACTGGTCGGCGGGCTCGCCGGCGTTCTGGTTGGCCCGCTCGTGACGGTATATTTCGACATGGGCCTGTTGCTCACATTGAAGGGGTTCGCCGCTGCGATCCTCGGTGGGCTGGCCAATCCGATGGGCGCGATCGTCGGCGGCGTCACGCTCGGGCTTCTCGAATCGCTTGCGATCGTCACGGTTTCCTCTGGCTACAAGGACGTGATCGCGATGGCTATCCTGATCGTCATCATGATCGCCATGCCCAATGGCTTGCTGGGCCGGCGGCTGCGCAAGGGGGGCTGAATGCCGCCACTGAGACGCGCGCTGGTCTGGGGCATCCCGTTGCTGGTATGGGCGGCCCTGCCGTTCGTCGCCACGCGCCACATCGTCGATTTGCTGGTATTCGCGGGCCTCTACACCATCGCCGGTCTCGGGGTCGCGTTCCTGCTCGGCCAGTGCGGCATCGTCAGCCTTGCGCAAAGCGTCTTCTATGGCATCGGTGCCTACTGCACCGCCTGGTTCTGCGCGCACAAGGGGCTGCCCAGCCCGGTGGGCGCGGCAGCGGGCATCGCATTGAGTACCGCCATCGCCGCTCTGGTCGGCTGGCCGATCCTGCGGCTTTCCGGGCACTTCCTCGCGCTCGCCACGCTCGCGCTGGGCATCATCGGGCAGGTGTTGTTCCTGGAGTGGGACTGGCTCACCGGCGGCACACTGGGCATCGGCGGCATCCCGCGGATCGCGCCCTTCGGGTTCGCGTTCGACACACCGCTTCGTTTCTATTTCCTGGTCTGGCCGATAGCCTTGTTGCTGCTGGTGCTGCACCACAACCTGCTGCATTCGCGCAACGGGCTCGCGCTCCGTGCGATGCGCGATTCACCCGAGGCCGCGGCCGTGCTCGGCCTGGATATCCACAGGCTGAAGGTGCAGATGTTCGTGCTGAGCGCCGCGCTCGGCTCGGCTGCGGGCAGCCTGTTCGCCCATTACGTGACCTTCGTCAGCGTGGACAGTTTCGCAGTCGACCGTGCGATCAGCTTTCTGCTGCTGGCAGTGCTGGGCGGGGTGTACACCGTATGGGGACCGGTACTCGGTGCGCTGTTCATCACCGTTCTCCCGCAGTGGCTGAGCCGGCTGGGGGACATTCATGCCTTCGTGTTCGCCGCGGCGCTGATCGCCGCCGTGATCCTGCTGCCCGAGGGTTTCGGCGGCGCGATCCGCAACTGGTGGCGCGCGCGTGCGCCGAAATGACCATGGGGACGGAAACGGTGAGCCCGCTCCTGCAAATCGCACAGGTCTCGCACAGTTTCGGCGGCCTGCACGTGTTGCGCGGCGTGGATTTCGGCGTGCCGGCCGGATCGCTCACCGGCCTTATCGGACCAAATGGCGCGGGGAAAAGCACGCTGTTCAACATCATTTCCGGTTTCCTGGCACCGCAGCGCGGCACGGTGCGGTTCGACGGGCGCGACATCACACGCGACACGGTGCAGACCCGCAGCAGGGCCGGGCTGGTGCGCACCTTCCAGACCCCGAAGGTGTTCGGGAAACTGAGCGTGCGGGAGAACCTGATGATCGGCTGCTATCGCCACCTCGCATCCGGCGTGGTGGGCAACATGCTGCGCTCAAGCCGTTCGCGCGGGGAGATGGAGCTGATGCATGCGCGGGCCACGGAGGCCGGCGAGCGCTTTGGCCTGAGCGAGGTGATGGAGCGGCCGGCCGGCCAAGTGCCGGCGGGCATGCAGCGGCTGGTCGAGCTGGCCCGCGGCTACGTCACCCGGCCGCGGCTGCTGATGCTCGACGAACCGTCCTCGGGACTGAACACCACGGAGATCGGCCAGTTGCGCGAACTGCTGCAGCGGCTGAACCGCGAAGGCATCACCATCCTGCTGGTGTCGCACGACATGCAGCTGGTGGACGTGGCGAGCCGCGTGCATGTGCTGTGCTTCGGCTCGATCATCGCCTCGGGCGCCATGGTGCAGATCAAACAGGACGAACGCGTGCGCCAGGCCTATCTCGGGGTCTAGAGCCTATGGAACCGTGCGGCGATGATTGAAGTCGAGAACCTGGAAGCCGGCTACGGTGAGACCCCTGTGCTGCGGGAGGTGTCGCTGCGCCTGGCGGCCAACGAAACCGTTGCGGTGATCGGGGCCAATGGCGCGGGCAAGAGCACGCTGGTGGCGGCGCTGTGCGGCCTGCTGCCGGTGCGCGCCGGGCGTATCGTGCATCTGGGAACGGATGTTACCCGGCTTCCCGCGCACAAGCGGGTGCGGCGCGGCATCGGCGTGGTGCTCGAAGGCCGTCACGTGTTCGGCCCGATGACCGCGCGCCAGCATCTCGCTCTGGGCAGCCTGGGCGCGCGGGAAGGCGAGAAACGCTTTGGCGTCGATGACGTGCTGGCCCTGTTCCCGTTCCTGGGTGAGCGTCTCGACGATCGCGTCGAGCTGATGAGCGGCGGGGAGCAGCAGATGGTTGCGCTCGGGCGCGCGCTGCTGTTGCAGCCGCAGCTGCTGATCCTGGACGAGCCCTCCACCGGGCTGTCGCCGCTGGTGGTAAAGCAGATCATGGGGACCATCGGCGCGCTGCGCGCGCGCGGCATGGGCATTTTGCTGGTGGAGCAGAATGTGGCGCTTGCCGCCGAAGTGGCCGATCGCGCCTATGTGCTTTCAGTCGGGCGCGTGGTGCACGAAGTGCACAAGGGCGAGTGGGCGGGCTTCCTCGCCGACGACAGCCTGGTCAATACCTATCTGGGCGGCTGATGGTCGATATCCGGAAAATCCGCTTCTTCGTCGCCGTCTACGAGGCCGGGAGCATCACCCGCGCCGCGGAGCGCGAGCACATCGCCCAGCCCGCGCTCACGGTCCACATGCAGCAGATCGAGGACGAGCTGAAAGTGAAATTGTTCGAGCGCTCCGCGCAGGGCGTGAACCCGACGCCGGCGGGGCGGCATTTCTACGGCATCTGCCAGGACCTGCTGCGGCGGCTGGAGTCGGTCGGCGAGGAAATGCAGGCCTTCAGCGGCGAAGTGGCGGGGTCGATCGCAGCCGGCATCATGCCCTCGATCTGCCACGGGCCACTGGCGCCGGTGCTGGCACGCTTTACCGCAACCTATCCGAATGTCGCGGTGCGCATCGTGGAGGGCTTGAGCGGCACGCTGGCCGACTGGGTGTTGTCCGACATGGTCGATTTCGCGATCTGCAACCGTCCGGCCGCGACCCTCGGATTGTCGCTGCGCCTGCTGGTGACCGACCGGCTCGTTCTGGTCTCGGCTCGCAACAGCGGGCGCATACCGTTCGCCCCGTGCCGCCTGGGCGAGATTGCCGGCCTGAAACTGGTGCTGCCTTCGCCCAACCACTTCTTGCGGCACACGCTGGACCATCACATCAACCGCGGCGACTTCCGGCCGGTGGTCACACTGGAGATCGACGGGCAGAGCGCCACGCTGCAGTTCGTGGCGCATTCGGACTGGTCGACGATCCTGCCGACCATTGCGCTGATCAACGAGTTCGACTCTCGGCGTTTCACCATCAATCCGGTCGAGGAGCCGGCGCTGTCCACCGAGATCTACGAATTGCGCTCCCCGCGACACACGCCGAGCGTCGCCTCGCAACGATTCATCGCCATGCTCGAAGCACAGATTCAGGCGGCCCCGGCCCTGCCCGCCGCGCCGGGCGTCGGCGGGGCGGGGCATCGTCCGGCGCAATGACCGTCATAGCCAACCACTATTGGAGGGCGACGATCACGCCGGCCTAAACTGCGGTGAGCTTCCAATGAACACCCGAGGAAAAAACATGGCTCCGCCCAAAGTCATACTCCAGCTCTACCCCATGATGCCCGCCGCTGGCGAGGACGACCGCAAGCGCCGCCGTCCGCTGGGGCGCGACCGCGACGCGTACCACCGCGCACTGCACGACTGGATCGACATCATCCGCGCGGCGGAAGATCTCGGGGTCTGGGGCGCCAGCACCATCGAGCACCATCTGCATTCTGAAGGCTACGAAGTCGGGCCCAACCCGGGTATCCTCAATGCGTGGTGGGCCTCGCAGTTCAAGAAAATCCATATCGGTGCGCTCGGCTACGTGATGGCCACGCAGGACCCGATCCGGGTGGCGGAGGAAACGGCGATCCTGGACCACATCACCCGCGGCCGCTATTTCGTCGGCTTCGCGCGCGGCTACCAGTCGCGCTGGACCAACACGCTCGGGCAGTTCACCGAAACCCGGGCGGCGCTTTCGGACGGCAGCAGCGACGACGAGCGCAACCGCCAGATCTTCGAGGAACGCGTGAACATGGTGCTGCAGTGCTGGAAGGAGGATTCGGTGCGCCTCGACGGCAAGTACTACCAGGCGCCGTTCCCGCCGGAAACGGGCATTGTGGGTTACCCCGCGCACAAGATCGCGCGCGTGGCCGGCGGAGAAGGGGAGGTCGATGCTGACGGCGCGCTGCGCCGCTTCAGCGTTGTCCCTGCGCCGTATCAGGACCCGCATCCGCCGATCTTCGTGGCGGTGAGCCGCAGCGAGCCTTCGGTGCGCTACTGCGCGCGCAATGGTTTCACGGTGGTGCACTTTTCCAAGGGCGACGGCGTGGCGAAGTACGCGCGCGTCTACCAGGAGGAAGCGGCGAAACACGGGCGCAGCTTCCTGTTCGGCGAGCGCCAGAACACGGTGCGCTGGCCGCACATCGCGAAGAGCACCGAAGACTTCAACCGGAAACTCACGCAGTACGACCTCGATATCTACAAGAACTTCTATTCGCCGTTCTTTCCGCAACTGCCCGCCAACGTCGATTGGGTGCAGAGCATGAAGGAATCCGGTCTGTTCCTCGGCGGCACGCTGGAGCAGGCGCGGGCGCAGTTCCAGGAGGAATTCACCAAGTGCCCGAGCGAATACCTCACGCTCATCTGGCACTACGCCCAGCAACCCAAGGACGAAGTAATTTGGGAGCTGGAGCAGTTCATGCGCCACATCTGGCCGACGATCGAAGCGGTCGAACCGGCCAAGGCCAAGGCGGCGTGAAGTGAATCCGGCCGGTTCGCCCATGAGCCAGGCGCCGATCGATCCGGCGCTGCTGCGCCGCGCGCTCGGTGCATTCGTCACCGGCGTCACCGTGGTGACCACGCGCACGTCCGCTGGCGATCCGGTTGGCATCACCGTGAATTCTTTCAATACCGTGTCGCTTTCGCCGCCGCTGGTGCTCTGGAGCCTGTCCCTGCGCGCTGCAAGTTTCGATGCGTTCGTGCAGTCGACCCATTTCGTCGTGAACGTGCTGGGCGCGCACCAGATTCCAGTCTCCGAGCGCTTTGCGATGACCGGCGGCGACAAATTCTCCGGCGTGGCCTGGCGCAAGACGCTCGCGGACATGCCCTTGCTGGACGGCACGGCGGCGAGCTTCACTTGCCGCAATGTTCACCGCTTTCCTGGCGGGGACCACTTGATCTTCGTCGGCGAAGTCGTCGCCTTCGAGCAGGGTGTGTGCGCGCCGCTGGTGTACGCCAACGGCGGCTACACCGAGCTGCGCGACGGTTCCGATGCGGCCCGCTCCGCCGATAAATCCAGGAACATGCTCGCCTCGCGCTAGCGCTACTCCGAAGCTTTCAGGAAATAGGAGATCGATCATGCGTCATCACGCATTAGCGCTTGGTTTCCTGGCTCTGGGTTGTTCGCTCAACGCCAATGGCGCGGCGGGGACCATCGACGACAACCGGCTGCTCAAAGCTGGGGCGGACCTGAGCAACTGGCTGAGTCACGGCCGGGATTACAGCAATCAGCGCTTCTCCCCACTCGAGCAAATCAACAAGGGCAACGTCAAGCGCCTGGCCCCGCTCTGGACCTTCAAGAGCGGCGTGTCGTCCACCTTCCAAACCACGCCTATCGTGGCGGACGGTGTGATGTACCTGTCCCTGCCGTTCAACCACGTTGTTGCACTGGACGCGAAGTCCGGCAAGGAACTGTGGCGTTATCAGCACAGGCGGCGCACGGAGAAAATGTGTTGCGGTCCGGCCAATCGTGGCGTAGCGGTGGCCTATGGCAAGGTGTTCATCGGCACAGTGGATGCGCGTTTGATCGCGCTGGATCAGAACAGCGGCAAGCCGGTCTGGGATATTGCGCTGGTGGAGGACCTCGACGGCGCGACGGAGAAGACCGATCAGCTTGGTGCCGATGATCCGCTGCGCAACAGTCGCGTAAGTGGGTCCACCGGCGTGGGCGTGAATATGGCCCCCCTGATCTACAGGGGCAAGGTCATCATCGGCATCACCGGCGTGGGCTACGGACTGCACCTGGATTCCGAACGTGCGGGTGCGCCGCTCGGGGCAGTGATCGGTATCGCGGGACAGAGTCAGCGAGCGGGTTTCTACGCGGCATTCGACGCCAATACCGGAAAGAAGATCTGGCAATTCGACTCCACGCCGACTTCCGGGTGGGAAGGTAAGTTTCGTGAGACTACTGCGGACGGTGCCCAACTGGAACGAGACATCGGAAGAGAACGCGCCACGCTTGCGCAGTTTCCGGACGCGGCAAAACGCGGTGGCGGGTCGGCCTGGACCACTCCTGCGATCGACCCGAAGGAAAATCTGATCTATGTCGGTGTCGGCAACCCCTCGCCGCAGATGGATGATTTGACGCGACCGGGTGACAACCTCTACACGGTGTCTCTCGTGGCACTGGACGCCGACTCGGGCGCCGTCAAGTGGTACTACCAGGAGGTCCCGCACGACATGTGGGGCTACGACGTGGCAAGTCCTCCCGTACTGTTTGAAGTAACCAAGGGCTACGACACGATTCCGGCCATAGGCCAGGCGGGCAAAACGGGATGGTTCTACGTGATGGATCGCCGCGACGGCCGGTTGCTATTCAAATCCGACGCTTTCGTGCCGCAACAGAATTTGTTCAAGCGACCGACCGCGGAAGGCATCGAGATCGCGCCAGGGGGTGCGGGAGGCTCAAGTTGGTCGCCGGTTTCGTTCGACACGCGCACGGGGATCGCCTTTGTCGCCGGGATTCACTGGCCCATGCGTTACACGGTGAAGGAAATTCCAGCGACCGTGGATAAGGCTGCTCTGCGATACACGTCGCTGGAGCCGGGCGGTGGGCCGCGCTGGGGCGTGCTGAGCGCCATCAACACCCGGCTCTCCGGCAAGATCAAGTGGCAAGTGAAAACAACTGAGCCGCTGGTCGGCGGCGTGCTTGCCACCGCGGGTGACCTGCTTTTCATGGGTGAGGGCAATGGCAATTTCAACGCCTTCGACTCCGAAACCGGCGAGTTGCTCTGGAAGATCAACGGTAGTGCGGGTGTGAACGCACCGCCTATTACTTACGAGGTCGACGGAAAGCAGTACGTCGCGGTCGCCGCTGGAGGCAACTCGCTGTTCGGTTTCAAGCAGGGAGACGAAGTGATGGTATTCGCCTTGCCAGAGTAGGAGTTCCTGAAGCGCGCCGAAAGGAATTCACGCGCCAGGTGCATCTTCCATGAGAAGCAAGAAACTCGAGCAGGCCGTGCAATTTGCGATCGACCACGAAACCCCGTGGACGCGCGAGATCACCGACAAATGGGGTATTCATCATGAGGACCCGCCACCCTGGAACAAACTGCTCGGCCCGGTGCATGCGCGCGGCCCGGTGTCCGGAACCGTCGTACTGAACGGCAAAACCCTGACCTCCTGGGGCGAGCCGGATCGCGCCGACCTCACCTTCAGCATTGCGAAAACCTACCTTGCACTTCTCGCCGGGGTTGCCCACGACCGCGGGTTGTTGCCGGATGTGCACGAACCGGTTCGAGTGCGTGTACCTGGCATCGGCTTCGAAGAAGGCCGCAACACGCGAGTGACCTGGGCGCATCTGCTGCAACAGACCAGCGAGTGGGAAGGCGCGGTCTTCGGCGTTCCGGATCAGGCGGACCGCTATCGCATCGTGCAGTTTCAGGGAACCGAGGCGGCGGGCAAGAAAGGCGACCCGCGATCACTGCAGACTCCGGGCACCTATTGGGAATACAACGACGTGCGCATCAACCAACTTTCGCTGGCCTTGTTGCATTTGTTTGGTCGTCCGTTGCCGGAGGTGTTTCGCGAAACCATCATGCAACCCATCGGCGCCAGCGATGACTGGCGCTGGGTTGGGTACGACAACGCATGGATCAATCTCAACGGGCGCAGGGTCCAGTCGGTCCCCGGCGGCACGCATTGGGGTGGCGGCGTATCGATAGGCAGCCACGACCAGGCGCGCGTCGGCCAGTTGTTCCTGGACGACGGCAGGGTGAACGGCCGGCAGGTAATATCAGCAGAATGGATCGAGCGCATGCGCACACCGTGCGAGATCGCGCCGTTCTACGGCTATCTGATCTGGCTCAACCACGACCGCCGCGTGTTTCCGAGCGTGTCTGCATCGAGCTGCTTAGCCATCGGCGCAGGCGGAAACTTCACGTGGATCGAGCCCGGGCAGCGCATGGTACTGGTGGTGCGCTGGATCGATCCGGACCACGCCGACGCGTTCTTCGGACGAGTATTAAAGGCGACCGACGAACTGCGATCGTAGCAATAGGATAACTGAATCGGCCGCCGGCAGAAGGTTCCTTCAGGCCTCAGGATCACCCTGCGCCACTTTGCCGAACCAATCCTCGATGGTGGCCAGGCCGCCTGCCTGTTGCGCGCGCCCCTGGTCCTTGCCTGGCAAATCTTGCTGAAGCATGTCGATTTTGTTGGAGCAAAATAGAATCTTCTGGTCCAACCTGTCGGAGAGTCCTTGCCCATGAGACCAATTATTTTCGCTGCCATCCTGTTGATGCTTTCCTCTGCTACCCGGGCAGATGAGAACGACGATATCGTCAACGGCTGCAACTTCTCAAACGCCGAGTTTGGCACTGTGGCAATTCAGATTTGCATAAAAGACAACCAGGCGGCCCGCGCAGCCGTGTTGCAGTACCCGGAAGAGGTCAAGGACATCGTGGCGCGCTGCGTGCGCGGGAGGGAAATGGGCTGGTCGATAGTGAAGCTGTGCATCGACAACGACATTGAAGCAGAGGCTGCGCTCGCCCATTACGGGAGAGAACACGACTCGCTGATGGAGAAATGCAGGTCCGAGTTCGGGCGCCGGGGCGCGGCGAGAACCAAAGCGTGCGTGGATCAGGCAATCGAGGCTGACAGGTCGCCCAGGAACTGAGAAGCGGGCGTGAACCAATATGGCGGCGGTAAGACTTCGCGATTGCCGGTTCGGCCGCGCTCAGTTTTTCAGTCTCTCGTCCAGCAGTTCGATCCAATGCCTGACGGGCAGGGCGGTGCCGCTCTGAATGTGCGTCAGGCATCCGATATTCGCCGTCGCAAGTAGTGCCGGCGTTCCCGACTCAAGCGCGTTGACCTTGTTCTTGAGCAGTTTCTGCGACAGCTCCCGCTGGAGAATCGAATAGGTCCCCGCCGAGCCGCAGCACAGGTGTGAATCCGGCACCGAAGTCAGTTCGAAGCCCGCAGCAGTGAGCAGGTCTTCCACCTTGCCGCGGATCTGGAGGCCATGCTGCAACGAACACGGCGAGTGGAAGGCGACACGGGGCTTCGCCGCGCTAGGGGCGAGGGGCGAGGGTCGAGGGGCGAGGGGAGAACCTAAAACTTTTTCGAGTTCTCCACGCTCTGCGTAGATGACCTCGCTTATGTCTCTGGTCAGGTCCGATATCCGCTTCGCTTTTTCGGCGTAGGCCGGGTCGCGGGCGAGGAGGTGGCCGTACTCCTTGACCATCGTGCCGCAACCGCTCGCGGTCATGACCACCGCTTCCGCGCCGGCCTCGATGTGCGGCCACCAGGCGTCGATGTTTGCACGCATGTAGTCGAGCGCGTTTTCCTGGCGGTTCAAATGGAAGGTCACGGCGCCGCAGCAGCCCGCCGCTTCGGCTTTCATCAGCGAAATTCCCAACCGATCCAGCGCACGTGCCGTTGCCGAATTGATGTCGGGCGCAAGCGAGGGTTGCACGCATCCGTCCAGGACCAGCATCCTGCGCGCGTGGCGCGGCTCAGGCCAGACGGTGTCGCGTGCGGCGGCCTTCGGCACTTTGCGTTTGAGCGCGCCGGGCAACAGCGGCCGAAAAAACTGGCCGATCCTGAACAGGAGGCCGAACAGCGCCGGGTTCGGGATCACGGCACGCAGCGCGGCCCGCTTGAGCAATTCGCTGAAAGGCCGGCCTACGCGTTTTTCGACGATGTTGCGGCCGATGTCCACCAGGCGCCCGTACTGCACGCCGGACGGGCAGGTGGTCTCGCAGGCGCGACAGGTCAGGCAGCGATCCAGGTGCAACTGCGTTTTGGCGGTGACGGTACAACCCTCAAGCAATTCCTTGATCAGGTAGATGCGTCCGCGCGGACCGTCGAGCTCGTCGCCAAGCAACTGGTAGGTCGGACAGGTGGCGGTGCAGAATCCGCAGTGCACGCAGGCACGCAGGATACTGTCCGCTTCCCGTCCTTCCGGGGTGTTCTTGATAAATCCCGCCAGGTTTGTCTTCATTTAGTTCAATTAACCGCAGAGGCGCAAAGGCGCAAAGGAAACGCAGAGTAAATCAAGAAAAACATGAAGGGTGAAAAAACATATGGGCCGGTCTTGTCGCTGTCGAGTGATCCCTGCGCTTCATGTCCCCTTCTGCGTCAATCAGGTTTCTGCCCAGTCAAGTTTTTCTTTGCGTTTCCTTTGCGCCTTTGCGCCTCTGCGGTGAGGGTTTAGTGCTAGAAGTCAGCGTGAATGCGGCCGGGGCTGAGGATGCCTTCCGGATCGAAGGCACGCTTGAGCTTCTTGTGGATCGCCAGCAGATTCGCCGGCAACCGCTGGATGCCGAGCCGCTTGTCGCCGCCGCGGAACAGGGTGGCGTGGCCGCCGGCCCTTTGCGCGGTCTCGAAAGCATGTGACGGACTGAGATTGGCGGCGATCCAGCGCAGGCCGCCGTTCCACTCGATCAATTGAGGGCCGAGGCCGAGCGGCGCAGCGCTGGGTCTGATGGACAGGCGCCACAGTGCCGCGGCATCGGCAAAGAACGGGTGTGTCTGCTCGCGAATCGAATGCCAGAACGCGGCGCCGTCGGCAACCGGATCTCCGCCGAGTTTCTTCAGCGCCGCTTCGACCGCGGAGCCCGCACCAGACAGCCGCAGGTAGAGCGCGCTGTCCACGTGGCAGGACGCCGACAACGGCAAGGGCTTCCCCGCCCAGCGGCTCATCGAAGCGAGTGCCGCAGCCTCATCCATTTCCAGGCGCAGTGTGCGTTCCTGTTCCGGCACCGGCAACACTTTGAGCGACACCTCGGTGATCAATCCCAGGGTGCCGAAAGAGCCGGTCATCAGTCTCGACAAGTCATAGCCGGCGACGTTCTTCATCACCTGCCCGCCGAAGCGCAGATCTTCGCCCAGACCGTTCAACATTCGTACGCCAAGCACGAAATCGCGCGTCGATCCGGCGGCGGCGCGTCGCGGCCCGGAGAACCCGCAGGCCACGCTGCCGCCGAGGGTGGCTTCGGCGCCGAAGTGTGGCGGCTCGAACGGGAGCATCTGCCCGTTCTTCGCCAGCGCGGCATCCACTTCCCGGAGCGGCGTGCCGGCGCGCCCCGTGAGCACCAGTTCGGTGGGCTCGTATTCGACGATGCCGGCACACGGGCGTGTGTCGAGCACGTTACCGATCAGCGCCAGGCCGTAGAAATCCTTGGTTCCGCTGCCGCGGATGCGCACGTGCGTGCGCTCGGCGGCTGCTTTGCGGATGGTTTCCGAAAATTGCTCTATGGCTTGTTGCATTGAAATGTTTACCACAGAGACACAGAGGCACGGAGAAAATAAAAACAGAATACCGGTATCAAAAAGCTGACGCGGGGGGAAATACCCATCGACGCTGTTTGGTCCTATTCTGCGGTCTGTGTTGCTCTTCTCCCAATCTCTGTGTCTCTGTGGTGAAATGCATTAGAAACGGGGCAGGTCGGGGAACTTCTCCTTGCCGCGATGCACGTGCATGGCGCCGAACTCGGCGCAGCGCTGCAGCGTGGGCACGGCCTTGCCGGGATTGAGCAGGCCGTGCTCGTCGAACACGCGCTTTACCGCATGGAAGGTTTCCAGTTCGCGGGTCCCGAACTGCAGGCACATCTGGTTGATCTTCTCGATGCCCACGCCGTGCTCGCCGGTGATGGTGCCGCCGACCTCGACACACAATTCCAGGATCGCCGCTCCGTAGGCTTCGGCGCGCTGCAACTGGTCGTCGTCGTTGGCATCGAACATGATCAGCGGATGCAGGTTGCCGTCGCCGGCATGGAACACGTTGGCGCACTGCAGGTTGAACTGTCCGGACAGCTCCTCGATGCACGTGAGCACATGGGCCAAATGCTTGCGCGGGATGGTGCCGTCCATGCAGTAGTAGTCGGGCAGGATGCGGCCCACCGCGGGGAACGCGGCCTTGCGCCCTTCCCACAGTTTCAGCCGTTCGGCTTCATCCCGCGAAGTGCGGATGTGGGTCGCGCCAGCCTTGCGCATCACCTCGGTGACGCGCCTGATCTCCACTGTGACTTCCTCTTCGCTGCCGTCGATTTCGCACAGCAGGATGGCGGCGGCATCGAGCGGGTAGCCGGCATGCACGAATTGCTCCACCGCGGCGGTGGCCTTCCTGTCCATCATCTCCAGTCCGGCGGGGATGATCCCGGCAGCGATGACATGCGCTACCGCCTGGGCAGCCTTGGCGATGTCGTCAAACGCTGCCAGCACCAGCTGCGCCTTCTCGGGTTTCGGCAGCAGCTTCACGGTGATCTCGGTGACCACGCCGAGCAGGCCCTCCGACCCGGTGATCAGAGCCAGCAGATCGTAGCCCGGCGAATCGAGGCCTTCCGAGCCGATCTCGAGCAATTCTCCTTCGATAGTGACGAATCGCACCTTGAGTATGTTGTGCACCGTGAGCCCGTACTTCAGGCAATGCACGCCGCCCGAATTCTCGGCGACGTTGCCGCCGATGGAGCAGGCGATCTGGCTGGAGGGATCGGGAGCGTAGTAAAGGCCGAGTGGCGCGGTCGCTTCCGAGATCGCAGCGTTGCGCACGCCCGGCTGCACGCGGGCGATCCGCGCTTTCGCGTCGATCTCCAGGATTGCTTTCATCTTCGACATGACCAGCAGCAGCCCGTGCTCGTAGGGAAGCGCCCCGCCCGACAATCCGGTTCCGGCCCCGCGGAATACCACCGGTACACGGCCTGCGTGGCAGACGCGCAGGATCGCGCGTACCTGCTCCTCGTTCCCGGGCAGCGCCACCAGGAGCGGCATTCGCTGGTAGGCGGTGAGACCGTCGCACTCGAAGGGTTTCAGTTCCTCGCGCTGATGCAGCAGTGCATCGGGCGCAAGGATCGCGGAAAGTTGCTGGATCAATTCCGCCTTGGAGATCTGCGGTTGCAGTGTTTCGGACGGCAGCAGCTCAGGCTTGCCCATGCGGCGTCAGCGCAATCCACGACGCGAGCGCTCGCGAGTGCGGGACGCACACGCGCTCATGCGGTCGAGAGGGTCGTGCATATGTCCTGCGGAAGTGATCACAAAACCAATAGCGCGCGGAAGTCGTTGACGTTGGTCAGCGTCGGACCGGTGATGATCAGATCGCCGAGCCCGGAAAAGAAACTGTAGCCATCATTATCCGCGAGCATCGCCTTAGCGTCCAGATTGCGTGCGGCGGCGCGCGAGAGCGAATCGGGCGTGAGAACCGCGCCGGCGTTGTCTTCGGTGCCGTCCACTCCGTCGGTATCGCCTGCGAGTGCGCTAATACCCGACTCTGCGTTGAGGGCAACCGCCAACGCGAGCAGGAATTCCGCATTACGGCCGCCGCGGCCGCGTCCACGCACGGTCACCGTCGTTTCGCCGCCGCTAAGCAGCACGCACGGCGCCTTGGCCGGCTGCCCATGGCGTTTGACCTGCCGGGCGATACCGGCATGGACCAGCGCGACTTCACGCGACTCGCCTTCGATCGCGTCGCCGAGGATCAACGGCGTGACGCCGGATTTGCGCGCGACTTCCGCGGCCGCCTCGAGCGACATCTGCGGTGTCGCGACCATGTGCAACTCGGTTCCGGCAAGACGCGGGTCACCCGGCTTCGGCGTTTCTTCCCTGGCGGCTCGCAGGTGGTTCACTACCGTCAGCGGTTCCGTTATGCGGTACTTGTCGAGGATGGCGAGCGCGTCGGCAAACGTGGTCGGATCAGCCACGGTGGGACCGGAGGCGATCACCGCCGGATCGTCTCCCGGGATGTCGGAGATCGCCAGCGTCACCACTTTCGCCGGCGCGCAGGCGGCGGCAAGACGCCCGCCCTTGACCGCGGACAGGTGCTTGCGCACGCAGTTCATCTCGGTGATGTTGGCGCCGCTCTTCAGCAGCGCCTTGTTGATCGCCTGCTTGTCGGTGAGGGTGAGCCCCGGCGCAGGCAGGGCGAGCAGGGCGGAGCCGCCGCCGGAAACCAGGAACAGCACCAGGTCATCGGCGGAGAGTCCCTGCACCAGCTTCAAGATGCGCTCGGCGGCTTCGCGTCCCGCCAGGTCGGGCACCGGATGCGCGGCTTCGACCACTTCGATTTTCCGGGTGCGGGCCTTGTGGCCGTAACGGGTGACGACCAGTCCGGAGAATTCACCCTTCCAGTGATCCTCCACGGCTTTGGCCATGCTCGCCGCGGCCTTGCCGCAGCCGACCACGAGGGTGCGGCCTTTCGGCGGCTTCGGCAGGTACGCCGGCAGCGACCTGTCCGGCAGCGCCGCCGCGATCGCCGCATCGAACATGGCTCGCAGCAGGGATCTCGGGTCCATTGTCATAAAACCTCAAATGCATTCACCACGAAGGCACGAAGACACGAAGAAAAGCAGAGATTTTCATCGTGGTCCTTACACTGGGCGAAAAGCGCTATCCGTACAGTGGCGTGCGTTTGTGCAGTTGCCGGCAATGGAAACCTCGTCATTTCTCTTATCCAGATCTTCTTCGTGTCTTCGTGCCTTCGTGGTAAGAATGTTCCTGGATTTTTCTACTCCGCGACGGCGTGGTTGGCGAGAGCTTCGAGGGCTTTGACCATCGCGGAGTGATCCCACTTGCCGCCGCCCTGCGCCTGGCAGGCGCTGAACAGTTCCTGCGCGGTGGCGGTGTTGGGCAGGCTCATCTTGAGCGCGCGCGCGGAGGCAAGCGCGAGGTTCAGGTCCTTCTGGTGCAGCTCGATGCGGAATCCCGGATCGAAGGTGCGCTTGACCATGCGCTCGCCGTGCACTTCCAGCACCCGCGAGGAGGCGAATCCGCCCATCAGCGCCTGGCGCACCTTGCCGGGATCCACGCCGGCCTTGGAAGCGAGCAGCAGCGCTTCGGCCACCGCTTCGATGTTGAGCGCGACGATGATCTGGTTGCACACCTTGCAGGTCTGGCCCGCGCCGACGTCCCCGACCAGCGTGATGTTCTTGCCCATCAGCTCGAACAGCGGCCTGACCTTTGCGAAAACGGTCTCGTTGCCGCCGACCATGATGGTAAGCGCTGCGTTCTTTGCGCCGACTTCACCACCGGATACCGGGGCGTCCATGTACTCTGCGCCGGCCTTGCGGATGCGCTCGGCGAAGACCTTGGTCTCTATCGGCGAAATCGAACTCATGTCCACTACGATCTTGCCGGCGAACAGGCCTTCGGCGACGCCGTCCCTGCCGAACAGCACCTTTTCCACGTCCGGCGTGTCCGGGACCATGGTGATGATGATCTCGGCTTTCTGCGCCACTTCCTTCGCGGTCGCGCAGGCCTTGCCGCCCGCCGCTGTCAGCTCCGGCGCCACGCCGCTGCGGCTGTACAGATACAGCGTGTGCCCGCCCTTCATGAGATTGGCCGCCATGGGCCTGCCCATGATGCCCAGACCGACGAATCCTACGTTGCTCATTTTTTTCTCCCGTTATCCAACAAGGCATTCACCACAGAGACACAGAGGCACGGAGAAGATCAAAACCAAACAATAAATGAACGGCAAAAGACGCGAAGGAATGCAAAGGGGCCCCGGTTTGCTAACCAATTTCTGTTTTCTGCATTTCTCGGTGCCTCTGTGTCTCTGTGGTGAAGAAGTTTCAAAGATAGGGTTTGAGCCAGCCGAGGCCGGCTTCGGTGTTGCCCGCCGGCCGATACTCGCAGCCGATCCAGCCCTTGTATCCGATCCTGTCGAAGAACCCGAACAGGAACGGATAGTTGATCTCTCCGGTATTCGGTTCGTGGCGACCCGGCGTGTCGGCGAGCTGCATGTGTGCGATCTTCGCCAGATTCTTCTCGACCGTCGGCGCCAGATCGCCCTCCATGATCTGCATGTGGTAGATGTCGTACTGGAAGTACAGATTAGGCACGTTGGCGTAATGCATGATGTCGAACGCCTGGCGCGAGTAGTTCAGGTAGAAGCCGGGGATGTCGCGGGTGTTGATGGCCTCGATCAACAGCTTCATATTGTGCTTGGCCAATTCCCTGCCCGCGAATTGCAGGTTGGCAATATAAGTGGCGCGCATGGTCTCATCGTTGACCCCGCGCGGCTTGAGCCCGGCCATGCAGTGGATCTGTCCGCAGCCGAGCGCCTTGCCGTACTCGATGGCCTTGCCGACGTTTTCCTGAAACTGGCCGACTTTCGCCGGTTCGCAGGCCATGCCCCGGTCTCCAGCCGCGAAGTCGCCGGGCGGCATGTTGAACAGGATCATCTGCAGGTTGTGCTTGTCGAGTTGCTCCTTGATTTGCGCGGCTGGAAATTCGTAAGGGAACAGGAATTCGACACCGCGGAATCCGGCCTTCGCGGCGGCGCCAAAGCGCTCCAGGAAGCTGACCTCATTGAACATCATCGACAGATTGGCGTTGAAATTGGGCATTCATCCTCCCGGATTTTTTAGTAGCAGGCTGGCGGGAGCGGCAATTATAGCCGCCCGCAGGACGGGCGCCCGCGCGCGGCTATAATCCGCAAGGCGAACCGGCGGAAAGCGAGATTACCGATGAAGTTCAAGGGAACCGAGACCTACGTCGCCACCGAGGACCTGATGATGGCGGTGAACGCAGCCGTCACGCTGGAGCGCCCGCTGTTGATCAAGGGCGAGCCGGGCACCGGCAAGACCATGCTGGCGATCGAGGTGGCAAAGGCGCTGGAACGGCCGCTGTACCAGTGGCACGTCAAGTCCACCTCCAAGGCACAGCAGGGGCTGTACGAATACGACGCGGTGTCGCGGCTGCGCGATTCCCAACTGGGCGACGCTCGCGTACACGATATCGCCAATTACATCGTCAGGGGACCGCTGTGGGATGCCTTCGAGTCCGACCGCCCCGCGGTGCTGTTGATCGACGAGGTGGACAAGGCGGACATCGAGTTTCCCAACGACCTTCTGCGCGAGCTCGACCGCATGGAGTTCTACGTCTACGAGACCCAGAAGCTGGTCAAGGCGAGACACCGGCCTGCGATCATCATCACCAGCAACAACGAGAAGGAGTTGCCGGACGCCTTCCTGCGCCGCTGCTTCTTCCATTACATCAAGTTCCCGGACAAGGAAATCATGGAGCGCATCGTCGACGTGCATTTCCCGAACCTCAAGAAGTCGCTGTTGCGCGAGGCGCTGGAGGTGTTTTTCGAGATTCGCGAGGTGCCCGGACTGAAGAAGAAGCCGTCCACGTCCGAGCTGCTCGACTGGCTGAAGCTGCTGATGGCAGAGGACATCTCTCCGGAGACGCTGCGCGGCCAGGATCAGGCCAAGATCATCCCGCCGCTCGCCGGCGCGCTGCTCAAGAACGAGCAGGACGTGCATCTCTTCGAACGGCTGGTCTTCATGTCTCGCCGCGCGAGGTAAATCAGTCCAAACCTGTTTACCACGAAGGGCACGAAGAGACACGAAGGAAATCGAAAACTCAATGCATGTGAAAAGAATGCAACTACGAGAAATTGGGAATATTCGCCGGTTGATTGGACTTGAATTGTCCGCGCTGGCAGTTTTGGGTTTCCTTCGTGTCTCTTCGTGTCCTTCGTGGTGAAAGAAGCTTTCCTTGCTGACTGACTTTTTTCTGAAGCTGAGGGAAGGCGGGGTACCCGCGTCGGTGAAGGAATACCTGACCCTGATGGAGGCGCTCGCCAGGCACGTCACGTCCGGCAGCCTGGACGAGTTCTACTATCTTTCGCGCGCCTGCCTGGTGAAGGACGAGTCGAACTACGACAAGTTCGACCGCGTCTTCGGCGCCTATTTCAAGGGCATCACTTCGGTGCCGCAACAATTGCTGGCGCAGATCCCCGAGGAATGGCTGCGCCGGCAGGCGGAACTGTTGCTCTCCGAAGAAGAAAAAAAACTGGTCGAATCGCTCGGCGGCTGGGAGAGGCTGATGGAGACGCTGAAGACGCGGCTCGAGGAGCAGAAGGGCCGCCACCAGGGCGGCTCGAAGTGGATCGGTACCGGCGGCACGTCGCCGTTCGGCGCCTACGGCTACAACCCGGAAGGCATTCGCATAGGCCAGGAGGAGTCGCGCAACCGCCGCGCGGTGAAAGTGTGGGACCAGCGCGAGTACCGTAATCTCGACGATTCGGTCGAACTGGGCGCGCGCAACATCAAGGTCGCGCTCAAGCGCCTGCGCAAGTTCGCCCGCGAGGGCGCGGCCGAGGAATTGGATCTGGACGACACCATCCGCTCGACCGCGAAGAACGCCGGCTGGCTCGACATCAAGATGGTGCCGGAGCGGCACAACTCGGTGAAGGTGCTGCTGTTCCTGGACGTCGGCGGTTCGATGGAGGAGCACGTAAAGGTGTGCGAGGAACTGTTCTCGGCCGCGCGCGCCGAGTTCAAGCACCTCGAGTACTTCTACTTCCACAACTTCCTCTACGAGTCGGCGTGGCGCAACAATCGCAGGCGCAACAGCGAACGCACGCCGACTTTCGACGTGCTGCACAAGTACGCCCACGATTACAAGCTGATCTTCGTGGGCGATGCGACCATGAGTCCGTACGAGATCGCCTACCCGGGGGGCAGCATCGAACACAACAACGAGGAGGCAGGGATGGCGTGGCTGAAGCGCATGCTGGACGTCTACCACCATGCGGTGTGGCTCAATCCGACCTCGGAAGAGCGCTGGGGCTACTACGAATCGATCGGCATGGTCCGGCAACTGATGGCCGACCGGATGTTCCCGCTCACGCTCGACGGGCTCGGCCGCGCGATGCGCTCGCTCGCGCGCTAGCGGCGGCCCTGCGGACTTTCTTCGTAGCCGGCGCGAGGAATTGCGCGGTGAATTCCCCTGCGGGTAGAGGCTTGGACAGCAGATAACCCTGGAATTCGTCGCATCCCAGCTTGCGCAGCGCTTCCATCTGTCCCTTGGTCTCCACTCCTTCCGCAGTCACGCGCACATCCAGCCCGTGCGCCATCGCGATGATGGCCCCGATAATGGCAGCGTCATCCGCGTCCGTCTCGATGTCCCGCACGAAGGTGCGGTCGATCTTCAGGGTATCGATCGGCAACTGCTTGAGGTAGGCGAGCGAGGAGTACCCGGTGCCGAAGTCGTCCACCGCGAGGCGGGTGCCGAGTTTACCCAGCCGCCGCAGCACCGCGATGTTTTCGTCCACGTGTTTCAACAGCATGCTCTCGGTCATCTCCAGCTCGAGGTAACGCGGATCCAGTCCAGTGGCATTCAGCAAGCGCGTGATTTCGTTGGCGAAACCTCTCGGATCGTTAAACTGGCGGGTGGAGATGTTGACGGCCACCTTCAGACTCGGCAAGCCGCTCGCCTGCCACTCGCGGTTCTGTTCGCAGGCGGTCTTGAGCGCCCACCGGCCGATCAGCTCGATCAGCCCCGATTCTTCCGCGACGGGGATGAAGCTCGACGGCGGCACCAGGCCGCGCTCAGGATGGTGCCAGCGGATCAGCGCCTCCATTCCAACGAGTTTCCCGGTGCGCATGTCCGCCTGCGGCTGGTAGTGCAGGACGAACTGGTTCAATTCCAACGCCCGCCGCATTTCGCTTTCGAGCTGATGGCGTTCCACCGCGCGCACGTTCATTTCCGGGGAGAAGAACTGGAAATTGTTGCGCCCGCGATCCTTGGCATGGTACATGGCGGTGTCCGCATTTTTCATCAGTTCGCGGCCGTCCTCGGCATCATTGGGGAAAATGCTGATGCCTATGCTGCAGGTGGTGTTGAGCATGTGCCCGCCGACATTCAGCGGCTTGGCAAGCGCCCGGATGATCTTGAGCGCAACTTGGGCCGCGTCCTCGGCCTGGCTCAGGCCCTCAAGGGTGACGACAAACTCGTCGCCGCCCAGGCGCGACAAGGTATCGCCCTTGCGTATGCATGCGGTCATCTGGCTGGAGACTTCCTTGAGCAGCAGGTCGCCGACGTGGTGGCCGAGCGAATCGTTGATGTTCTTGAAGTGGTCGAGGTCGATGAACAGCACCGCGAGCGCATCGACCTTGCGGCGTGCGTTGATGATCCCCTGTTCGAGACGGTCGTTGAACAGCAGGCGGTTGGGCAGCTCGGTCAGTGGATCGCGGGTGGCGAGGTAGCTGATGCGGGCCTCCGATTCCTTGATTTCGGTCACATCCCGCGCCGTTCCCCGATGGCCTGTTGGATCGCCGCGCTCGTCCCACGTCGCGACCCCGCTGATGTGCAGCCACAGAGTATCGCCGGACTTGGAGACGATCTTGTGCTCCAGGTCGCGGAAGGAGCGGTCCGGCTTCATGTTGTCGGCAAACCACTGACGCACCCGCTCCGGCTCCTCCGCGGGCATGAACTCGGCTGCGGAATGGCCGACCAGTTCCTCGGCGCTGTGACCCATGACTTCGACTACCCTGGGGGAGAGGTAGGTGAAACGGCCGGAGTTGTCGTTCTCCCATACGAACTCGCCCGCGGCCTGGGCGATGTCGCGGAACCGCTGTTCGCTGTCCCGCAGCGCTTTTTCCGCGGCCCGGCGTGCGGCCTCGCGCTCGAAGTTATTGAGGGCAAACGAGACGTTCTGAGCGAGCTCGTCGATGAGATTGACCAGTTCGTCGTCGAAAAATCCCGGTTCGGTCGCGTACAGGTGCAGGGCGCCGGCCGGGGCGTCTCCGACCGGTAGCGGGAAAGTCGCAACAGAACGCAGGCCCGCCGCGAGCAGCAATTCTCTGCCGAGAATGCCAGCCTTGTCTTCGGCAACGTTGTTGCAAATAAAGTGATGGCCTTCGCGCAGCGCCCGCGCCGAAGGCGCCCGGCCTTCGGGAACGTTCGGGTCCATCGAAAAATAGAAGCGTGCCGACAGTCCGTGGTCATCGCCGCTGTGCGCGACCGTGCGAACCTGCTGGTTCGAGGGGTCAAGCATGGCAATACGTACGAATTGAAGCCGGCCGTGTTCGGCCACGGCCTTGCAGACCTCGGCGAAGAGCTGGCTGCGATCCTGAGCGTGAATGATCGCGTTGTTGACCTCGCTCAGCACGGCATAAAAGTCCCTGAGACGCGCCACGCGGATTTCGGCGGTCTTCTGGGCGGTGATGTCCTTGCCCACGCCGCGGTAGCCGGTGAATTTCCCGGCGGGCCCGAAAACCGGCTGGCCACTGATCAGCATGAAGTGCAATTCGCCGTTCTCGTCCCTGCGCGCGAGCTGCAGGTCGCGGAACGGGAGGTGGGCATCGAGCACCTTCCGATGCTCGCGCTTGGCCTCCTCGGATTCCCATACGTTGTTTGTCTCGAAGCGCGTCTCGCCGAGCGTGGATTTCATCGCCATGCCGGTCCTGGCGCTGTAGCGCGGCGACATGTACGTATTGCGGTAGTGCTCGTCCTGCTCCCAGTACCAGTCATTCGACAGGTCGGTCAGGCTGCGGAAGCGCTCCTCGCTCTCCTTGAGCGCCGCTTCGGTGCGCTGCCGCGCCCTTTCACGCTCGAAGTTGTCGAGCGCAAAGGAAATGTTGGCCACCAGCTCGCCGATAAGCGCGACCAGTTCCTCGTCGAACCAGTTCTTTTCCGCTGCGTACAGGTGCAACGAGCCGACGACTTCACCGCCGCGTCGGAGCGGAAACACCACCATCGCTCGTGCGCCGGTTGCCAGCATAGCTGGCAGCCAGAAGTGGTTCTTGTCGTCGGCCTGGATGTCGTTGCCGACGTACGGGATGCCGGTGCGCAGCGCGACCCCGGCCGGACCCTGGCCTTCCTTTATGTCCGTCCGCACCGAAATGCTGGTGTTATAGGGGTAGCCCTGGTGGTCGCCGAATACGGCGACGTTGTCGAGAAAACCGGTGTCGGCATTGATCAGGCAGATGCGCGCAAAGATGGTGCGGCCGTGCGTGACCGCGACTTCGCAAATTTCGTCGAACAGCCGCTGCTCGTCCCTGGCGTGGATGATCGCTTCATTGGCCTTGGACAGGGCGGCGTAGAAATCGCGAAGGCGCGCGACCCGCTGCTCGATCAGCACGTCCGCAGTGACGTCCCTGCCGATGCCGCGATAGCCCTTGAAGTCGCCGGCAGCATCAAATATCGGCGACCCGGTGGCCGAGACGAAAATGATCGAGCCATCGGGCATGACGCGCCTGTAGACGAAGTTCTGGAACGGCCTGCGCTGGGCAAGCAATTCCTGGTGCGCCTTCAGTTGCTCCTCGTCGAACACCAACCCCGGAATCTCCCAGCGGCGCATGCCGATGCGTTGATCTGCGGGCACTCCGGTGGCGTCGGCGACCGTGCTCGACAGGAAAGAAAAGCGCAATTCCTCGTCCTGCTCCCAATACCAGTCGGATGACAGCGCGGTCAACGCGCGGAAACGCTCCTCGCTTTCGCGGATCGCGCGTTCCGCCCGCACCATTGCGGTGACGTCCTCCGCCATCGCCATGTATCCCCTGAGTTCTCCGTCGGCGTTCGACAGAACCGTGTTGTGCCACTTGCAAATGATCGTGTCGCCGTTCTTGGTGATGTTCTCGTTGACGCCGTCGGCGGAGGGGGAGGAGCCTTGCTGCAGAATCAGGATTCGGCCGGCCACGTCGGGGCGTGCGCTTTCAGGAATCATCAGGTCGTAGGGCGAGCGTCCGATCACCTCCTCCCGGGTATAGCCGAAGATCCTCTCTGCGGCGGGGTTCCAGTCGGTGATCAGGAAGGACTTGTCGTGGATGATGCAGGCGATCGGCATGTCCTGAAACTGAAGCCTCAGGCGCTCTTCGTTCTCCCGCAGCGCCAATTCGGCGAGCTTGAGGGCAGTGATGTCGCGACCGACGCCGCGATAACCCATGAATGCGCCATGCGTGTCGAAAATCGGCTGGCCGCTGATCAAGGCGTAGTGCACTTCGCCATCCGGCCTGAAGCGCTTCAGCACCAGATCGCGGAAGGGGCGTCGCGCATTCAGATCGGCTGCGTGGTAGCGGCGAACCTCCTCGGATTCGAATTCGTTGGGAAGTTCGAATCGCGTCTTGCCGAATGACTGCGCCCCGGAAAGCCCGGCCCGGTCGTTGGTCGACCCGGAAATCGAAGTAAATCGCAGGTTCTGGTCCTGCTCCCAGTACCAATCCGAGGAGAGTTCCGACAGGCTCCGGAATCGCTGGGCGTTGCTGTCTGCATCCTGGACTGCGCGATTGCGTTCGCTGTTCACCGCAGCGACCAGGAGGGTGGTGATCGAGTACACGACCAGGAAAATGTGCAGAAGAACGAGATCGACTTCCATCGAAACGCCGGCGAAAGGACCGGTGCCGTGGGCAGTCCCCCAAACGGCGATTGCGAACAGGCCGGCGTTGGCGAGCGCGGTGAAGCGGATGTCGTGGGCAAGCGCGATCCATACCGCGAACGGGAGCACGAAGTAGGTCACGCGGCTCAATCCGAAGTCGTTGACGAGGAGCCCGCCGAACACTGCATAGCACACCGCAAACTGAATCGCGAGCAGGATCGTTACGTACCAGAATCGAGGTGAGACCCAGTCGAGTGCAGGCCTCGCCACCCACGTCAGAAGCAAAGGCGCGACCACGACAATGCCCAGCGAGTCCCCCATCCACCAAATGCGAAAGGCGTGAATGAACTCGGGCCAAGCGAGGCCGCCGAACAGCGTGAGACTGAACGGTCCCAGCAGTGCGGCCGGCAGCGGTGCGATTGTCGCCGCCACGACGATCAGGCAGACCACGTCGCGCAGCCTGGACACTCGCACGTCAAAATCGAGAACGCGGCGCAGCAGCAAGGCGCCAAGCAGAACTTCCAGCGAATTGCCGAGTCCGGTGATTGCGGAGACGGTTATGGCTCCATGGATCGAGCAGTTCACGGCAAATGCGCCGATGAATACCGCGGGCAGAAGCCGCAAGCCTCCCAGCAGCACCACAGCCAGTGCGATGCCCGAAGCGGGCCAAACCGTGGAAATGACCGGATTGGCGACGGCGTACTCAAGCCCGATGCGCGCAGCGACGAAGTACGCCAGCGCCAGCCCGGTGATGCGAACCGCGTAGCGGTACGGCGAGGGAGCAGGAAGCTCCCGCAGCGCTTCAAGCAATTGATTCATGACTACCGCGGGAGAGGATGACCGGGTCCGGTGGACGGATGGCTGATACGGACGCGCGCAGGCAGGTCTCAGAAAACCGACGCAACACGAGCAGCCTTGCCCCGCACTTTCGTATTGAAACGTGCCGCGTCGATCACGAGTGGACGGTCCTCTTGGGGATCAGGTGAGGCGGAATCAGGATTTTTTCCTGCGCTCACCTGCAATCGGTGGCGTTACCTTGAGCACCTCGTCCACCGTCGTAACGCCGGCGGCGACTTTGAGCGCGGCGGCGACCCGCAGCGGTTTCATGCCGTCACGGTACGCCTGCTCGCGTATCAACGCGGCATCGGTCTCAGCCGTGACGAGCGGCCGCTGTCCCGCGGTCATCAGCAGGATTTCATAGACGCCAATCCGGCCCGTGTAACCCGTCATCCGGCACTCGAGGCAGCCCTTGGCGTTGTAAACCTGTTTCGGTTTATCAGATCGCCACGGCGCAATCAGCATGTTCCAGGCGCTGTCGTCGATAGTGCCGGCCTCCCGGCAAAGAGGACAGAGCGTGCGCACCAGCCGTTGCGCCATAGCCGCCAGAATGGTGCCGTGAAGCAGATAAGGCGGCACGCCGATGTCGAGCAGGCGGGTGAGCGCGGAGGGCGCGTCGTTGGTGTGCAGTGTGGAAAACACCAGATGGCCGGTGAGCGCCGCCTGGATCGCCATTTCCGCGGTTTCCATGTCGCGGATCTCGCCGACCATGATGATGTCGGGGTCCTGGCGCATCAGCGTGCGCACACCGGTGGCAAAGTCGAGCCCGATGCCGTGTTGAACCTGCATCTGGTTGAACTGCGGCTCGACCATTTCGATGGGGTCCTCGATGGTGCACACGTTTACATCCGGCGAGGCCACCTGTTTCAGGGTCGAGTACAGCGTGGTGGTCTTGCCGGAGCCGGTCGGCCCGGTCACCAGCACGATGCCGTGAGGACGCGATGTAACCTGGTTCCAGCGCTCACGATCCTCGTCGGAGAAGCCCAGATCCTTGAAGCTCTTCACCAGCACGTCCGGGTTGAATATCCGCATCACCAGTTTCTCGCCGAAGGCCGTGGGCATGGTGGACAGGCGCAGCTCGATCTCTTCGCCATCCGCAGTGCGCGTCTTGATGCGGCCGTCCTGTGGCCGGCGCCTTTCCACGACGTCCATGCGCCCGAGGATCTTGATGCGACTGGTCATCGCGGCGACGATGGGCGTGGGGATCTGATACACCTGGTGCAGCACGCCGTCGATGCGGAAGCGGACGTTGGCCAGGTCGCGGCGCGGTTCGACATGGATGTCGCTGGCGCGTTGGTCAAAGGCATATTGCAGCAGCCAGTCGACCAGGCGGACGATGTGCTGGTCGTTGGCATCGACCTTGCCGCTTGCGCCCAGCTGCATGAGCTGTTCGAAGTTGGTGATGTCGGAAAGCAGTGTGCCGTGCTGCTGGCCTGCGCCCTTGACCGACCGCGCCAGGTTGTAGAACTCGACCAGGTAGCTGTTGATGTCGACCGGATTGGCCAGCACACGCTTGATCTCCAGCCTCAGGATGCGGCCGAGCTCGGTTTCCCATTCGCGTACATACGGCTCGCAGGTGGCGATCAGCGCTTCGGTCGAAGTCACGCCGACCGGAAGGATGCGGAAGCGGGTGGCATAGGCGTTCGACATCACCTTGGTGACCGCGGCGAAATCGATCTTGAACGGATCGATGTGCAGGTACGGCAGCTGCACCTTGCCGGCCAGCCACTCGGTGAGCATCTCCAGATTCAGGAGTTTCTTGGGGTTGCGTGGATCTTGCCACTTCTGGTCGGCAAGCATCACCAGCGGGTGAATGTCGCTGCTGCGGAAGTTGCGGCGCAGCGCCAGCAGCTTGTCAGCCGCGTCTTGGGCCACCAGTTTGTCGGCGACAAGGTCGGCGAGCAATTGCTCGAGAGTGAGCCTCTTGTCGCTCTGTTGCTGGGGCTGGTCGGCTTTGTGCAGGGTCGAGGTCGGCGTCATGCCCTTATCTGGAGAAGTGGAAGTGGGCTGTCAGGGGAGGCAATGTCGCCTCCACCGACGACGGTGTCGCGCTTGCGTTGCACTATAAACCGCCTGTCTGCGGCCTCCAACACAGACTGGACCGTGGAACCCGAAGGCCGTCCGGGGAGCGCGCCCGGGAATACGTATGAACTTCAATTGTGCCTATTTTCCGCCACATGCACCATACCGGTTCCTAAAGGCGTTGCCGGTGCTTGATCACACCCTTAAAGCCGTTATCGTACAGACAGTTGTTTTTTTCGGAATGAGGGTTGAATGAAGGGATCCGATTTCACCTGCAAGAACATGGGAGGGGAGCATGAAAGCCCTGAAAATCAGCAGTGACGCGCTGTTCATTCTGCTTGGCGCGGCGATGGTGCTGGCGATGCACGCCGGGTTCGCGTTTCTGGAAGTCGGCACCGCGCGCAAGAAAAACCAGGTGAATGCGCTGGCAGCCTGCTCGGAATCGGCGTGGCGGTGACCGGGGTGTTGATCGTCTATTGCGGCCTCAAGGCCGCACTTCACCCTTCACCCTTCACCGGCGAAGGAAGCCAGCGGCTACGATGTCGATAGCATGACGCAGACGCTCAATTGGCTGATCGGGCGAGGCGACGCGATGGGACTGTACCCTACTACGAGGAAGAGGCGGCAAGGCTCAAGGCATGAGGTCGTCCGCTCTGGCATTCCCCCCGCCATCTATCGACACTGTTCTGGCTCTTTCAGTTGAGTACAATGTTGGAAGCCTTCAGGTCTCACTCCACCACCTTTGAGCCTATATGGGTCGAAGCACTCATAACTCTCGTTATACTTTCTCCACTCCTCCGCACATTGTCTTCTCCTTTCATCCGCGCTCATAGTGAGCGCGCTCGTAGTGCTCGGGCTCGAAGTGCGCGAAGCCGCTTTAGATTGAGGCGGCGACGCAACAGGCGCTGCCACTTGCCGCAGCAAACTTTTGTCTCCGGCGAGGCGAGACTCGGCCTCTTGACGTTGTGCCTCGGGAATTGAAGTGTTGGTAAGGTCGATGATCTTTGCTTTACGTTTTTGTGATCCAGGAAACGAATCACCGTAGTTAATCTGGCCGTTTTCATCTGTCCAGCGATAGACCTCGCCTCCATATGTAGCAGCGGAGGCTAAGACAAGGCCGAGTAACGCAGACGATTTAATCAACATAAATCAACAGTAGTGTCCGGTTAAATAATGAGTTGAATCATTGAGAGCCAAGACTGACGCGGTTTTCCGGGCGATGAACAATGGTGCCGACTTGAACGCCATCAAAAAAGTCGGGGCTATATGGGTCAATGAGTTGCGCGCCTGAAATTAGTGTTTTCGCGTTCCACCGGGCACTACTGATAAATCAACATAATTCATTCTATTGCGGGTATTCGCTACATCACGCCGCACTGCTCCTATCACGACTTCCATCTGTCCCACATTCGTAGGCTCGGAGACCTCGTAGCCTTCCCAGAATCTCACGAAAGCCCCTAAGACATTGGCCGCAGCCGGAGCGAAGTAATAGTAATGGCCGCCACTACCCTGCCTGTAGTAGACATGACAGTTGGGGAGCTGGCCTTGATCTTGGTACGCGCCTCTGAGCATATTGCGAAAGGTAACGTTTGCCGCCTTCGCAATGCGCGTCTTCTCGATGAATACGCAATGCCAACCCATCAGCGCACTCTCTCTAACGGTCACTTTCTGGCACTTTATTGGACTGGCTGGTCAACCTATTCGGTTGATCTATTACCCGGTCTATAGTCCGAACGGACGATGCTGAAATGTTCGACGGGTGAGCCTGCTGAGATATCACGATGGACATAAAAACGGCGACCAAGACGAGGATGAGTGCCGCAAGGAATGTGCTGCGCGCACTGTGGAGCGAATTCTCGTTTGGACTCGTAGCTAAGAAAGGAGTAAGTCCGAGACAAAGATACAAGCAACACG
>Ga0137409_10000698_pt1 | contig 36828 bp, 39 predicted proteins | sample CZODoug1_16funga_FD_122059 | JGI IMG/M metagenome (GOLD analysis project Ga0137409, IMG submission 122059) | Vadose zone soil fungal communities from Angelo Coast Range Reserve, California, USA - CZODoug1_16fungal (Hybrid Assembly) | ecosystem: Environmental > Terrestrial > Soil > Vadose zone... | reverse complement strand
CGCCGGCACGCCAGTCGTCCTTGGCAACCCGACGGTGATCCGGGGCGTCGGCGTTACACACCTGCGCTACCCAGTACGCAAGGCTGTATCAGTGATGACTTATATAAGTCAACGCTGAGATGCAGCCGGTTGGGTTGAGGGCCGGGAAAGGTTCCCGGCCCCCCATTCGGTCTTCGATAACGATCAGGCCGCCGCGGGAATGCGGACGTGGGGCTTTGGAGTCTTCACGCCGATCACGAGCAGGTACCCGAGCGTCGCGATTTCCGCAAGTGCTGACGGGATGACAACGAAGGTGGCGATCCTTCCGCCTAAGTCGGGAACCAAGAACTGGGCGAGGACATCCACGAGGTAGCAGGCGCCTCCAAAGATGAGCAGGACGCCAAGCCACTTGGGAAGCATCCCCCCCGACCTGTAAGCCAGATACCCCAGCGGCATCAGCCAGAGCCCATAGAAGATCGTGGCGATGAGTAGCCCGTTGTGCTGGAGGTCGAGCAAAAGGAGCACCAGGGCGTTCGAGCCTGCGGCGCCGACGGCGGCGACGTAAACCCCGCCACTGGCGACCCGCAAACCCTCAAGCTCGAAGACGGTGTTGAGCAGTGTGATGCCGGACCCGATTACGACGAGGATCACCATTGCGACGGCCGCCGTCTGGTGCACTTGTTTGAGCAGGCGGTAGAGGGTCAGTGAAAGGAAAACCAGGACTGTCGCCTGGAAAATGTCGGCCACGATGCCCATACGGACAAGTCCCGAGTTGGCGATTACATTCGCAGCCGTTGTCGCCGCATCGCCTGCCGCGTACATCTTGGGGTAGACATACGCTTGGGCAAAGCCACCGAAAATGCCGACCAACAGGTAGAGCACGCCGGCGCTTCTCGCGAGGCGCTTGGGTGCGATCCCCATGGTCACCTTCTCCTTGAATGAGGTGCGGCCGAGGACAGCTCGAACCGGTTCAGCGATTACGGCGGGCGATACTGCCATTGGTTTGAGACTCCTTTTAATGAACACGGGATACCGAGAAGTACGGATGAGTGAGGTGAGCCGCCCAGGACGGCTCAAGATTTCGTCAACGACGCCCCGCTGCGCACCGAGGCGACGACATCAAGGATCGCTTGGCTTGCTTGCGCTGCGCCGACCCCATCGTGGATGACGCCTGGATGATCGGTATCAGGCAAAACCCGGTGAACGCTGTTGGACGAAAGACCGGTCATCTTGTCCTGTAGTGGGAGCCACCCGGCCTGAGCCCCTCTGGCAGCTGTAACAACAATCAGCGGTCGATCGCCGAGGGTGGTGAGCGCGGCAGCCTCTTTGAGCGTCATCGGCAGTTCGGCAAACTCGTCGCGCTGAATGCGGTTGAGGTTCGCGGTCGATACCACGGCACGTTCTTCGTCACGAGTCGGGACCGGCAGAGGGTCCGCAGCGAACTGATTGACCAGTCGAAACACCCCTAAGCGGGCCAGGGATGAGAAGAGTGCTGACGCTCGGCGGATGGCGCTGTACTGGGACGGGAAGTCCGGCAGTCCGGTCAAGGCTTCGTTTGGCTGCGAGTCGAGCAGGACCATGCCGGCGACCAGGTCCGGATAGTGGGCGGCGAAGACTCTGACGTAAGCGCCACCTGTCGAGTGACCGACCAGGACGTACGGGCCTGGAATTTGTGCGTGATCCAGCAGGGTGCGGAGGTCGGTGGCAACCGCAACACCGTCCTGCGGACTCGCTGGGGGGTCGCTCCAGCCCTGGCCTGCACGGTCGTAAGCGCAGACGGTGGTGTTCTGCGCGACAGCTGGCGCGATCCAGCCTCCCCAATAGGTGGAAGCTTCGGCCAGACCGGAAACCAGTACGACAGTCGGGCTGCCCGAGCCGGTGCAGTGCATGTACAGCCGGTGTCCGCCAACGTCGACCAGGTGGCCAGGCATCGCGGTGGTGCTCCGATGGACCTGCTCTTGAATCGTCTCGTAGCTGCCTCCGACCCCGGCGACAACGAGCCCGACGAAGAGCGGGTAAAGGACCAGCCGGCGAGCGATGCTGCGTAAATTCCTGCGTGCCTGCACTGTCATCCAAACAGCAAGAGCGATCAAAGCCCAAGGCCAAATCCACCCGAGCAGATTCATTGCATTGGCGTCAGGCTTGAAAAGCAGGAGGCTGACGCCGGCGAGAGCCATAAGCACGGCCGGCACGGCTGCCCACCGCTGGGGTTGATCGGACCAACGTACCGAGAGCACCGCTAACAAGCCCCAGCCGAGAGCCCATCCGAGCAGCGCCGTACCCATGATCACGTGCTCCTGAGCTCCTCCGAACGGCCCGACAACGAGGACGAGGGCGCCAACTAATCCGGAGAAGATGGAGCCGCCGACAAACAGACCGATGCGACCGTTACGGATCGGGCGAGCTGGAACGTCTATCTCATGACCGCGATGTTTGCTATCGATAACTGTGATCGACCTGCTAGAGGTGCTGTAGTTCATCGGTCCTCCTTAAAGCTACGTAGGTTGCGTTAACGAGACCCTACATGAACTCCAGCGTAAATGCAACTGGTGTTGCGATAAGATCTAGCCAGTGAGTAGCGATTCGAAGCGGAGACCCGGGGGAAGGAGCGCCCGCGTCCGTCAAGCAGTCCTGGATGCCGCCTTTGCCGAGTTGGGCGAAAAAGGCTACGGCGGCCTCAGCATCGAGGCTGTAGCTCTGCGGTCAGGGGTCGCCAAGACCACCGTCTACCGACGCTGGCCGACGCGTGACGAATTAGTCGCCGACGCCCTGGACAGCCGCAGCGACCGCTACGAACCCGTCCCAGATACAGGGTCTCTTCGTGGGGACCTGAAAGAGTTTTGCGAGGGGGTACGAGCCAAGCTGACCTCAAACCACGGAAAGGCAATGTTGAAGAGCCTGGTGGCTGCGGTCGATCAGTCCCCTGAAGTTATTGAGACGGTCCAGCGCTTCTGGCGAGAACGGCGCGATGTCGGTGGGCGCCTAGTTGAAAGGTGGATTCGCAAAGGAGTCCTGCGTCCCGAGACGGACGCTGACCTGCTGGTTGAGGTAATCCTCGCACCCATCTATCTGCGGGTGCTCTTGCCCGGAGGGCCACTCACCGCAGACGTTTTGGAGGGGTTCATCGACCTCGCCCTTGATGGCGTCCTTGAAGCCGCCGCTCCCGGACGAACAATCATTGATCAGGCGACCGCAACCGCCTCTGAATCGGCGATTTGAATACGTCGTTGGTCGGGGGACGGGACACTATTTGAGCTCACGAGTTGAATTCGGCAGCGCCGTGCGCGGACTGCTAAGGGGCCATCGACTCAAGACACCCTAATGGCGAGCTCGACGGTGGCGTGCCGCGCTCCCCTTCCTTGTCCCCCTAGAGCTTCCTGGTGCTGGGATTCTGTAACCGGTTCCTGCCCGGAGAAGGCCCAATCGCTTCAGCTGGGGCCGGCTCAGGAGACGGCGTGGCCAAAGATCTGCTCCACCACAGTCGAGACTGTCCAGTCAACCCACTCCTCGTGCGACCAGCCATGGCCACCGACGAGGACCTGATAGACGTCCGGGCCGACGAACAGCAGCAGCAAGTCCGTGGCGCGCTCGAAGCTGAGCCCCGGACGAAGCCTCGCCTTCGTTACCAGGAGCTCCAGCACCGCTCTGTAGCCCTCTGCACGCCAGCGCTCGTGGAAGACAATGACCTTGGCCGTGTCCGGATCGCCGTCTGCCGCCACGCGCGCAACGAGGTACAGCGGCGTTACCCTCCGGGTGATTTCGCCCACACCTGTCACCACGTGGCGCGCCGCCTGCGCAAGGTTTGGCTCTGCTGTCAGCGCGCCAAACCAGGGTTGCTTGTCCGGGGCGAGGGGCTCATCCTCGCCCATGACGGCGAAGTCGTAGGCGCGACTCAGCAATGCCGACTTCGTGTGGAACGTGAAATAGACCGTCTGGACCGCCACGCCCGCGGCCTCGGCGATCTGAGCCATCGTGGTGCCGGCGTATCCCCGCGCGCAGAAGAGCGTGTAGGCAGCTTTGACGATCCGCCATTGCGTCGCTTTCGCCCGTTCGCGGCGGGACAGCTTGGCAGGCACCAATCTCTTGACAGCAGACATCGCCGCCGCCACACTATCAGGGTCCGTCACTAGTTGCGGCCTCTAGTGATGGGCACCAGTGGATTGCATGGGGCCTCAGAGAGGGTTGCGATGATCAAGGTAGAGAAGAGCATCGTCATTGACCGTTGCCAGGAGGACGTGTTCGAGTACGTGAGCGACCACACGAATGCTCCGCGTTGGCAGCGCGGGTTGCTCGAAGTTCGCCGTGCGACCGAGGGCCCGATTGGTGTCGGCACCCGACACACGCTCGTACGCATGTTCATGGGGCGTCGGATGGAGGCCAGCAACGAGTTCACGCAGTACGAGCCCAGTAGGCTGGTCTCCTTCAAGGTAACCTCGGGCTCGGTGGCCGCGCAGGGGTGGTACGTGGTCGAACCGGCGGGCTCGGACCGAGCCAGGCTCACCTCTCGTATCGAGATGCGGCCTTCGGGACTGATGCGCCTCGTGCAGCCGCTGATGGCGGCGAGCCTCAGTCGCGAAGTGGAGGCCAACCTAAGCGACCTGAAGGGCTTGCTCGAAGCCAAGGTCGAAGAACGCTCGGTCCCCGGCAAGGAACTGGACTGAGCAAGACCCCGCCCAGATGTACGTGCAAGGCCTTATTGGCAGATGGAACCTCCGGCGAGTTCAAATAAAGAAAGTCTGGTCTGAAAAAGTCGGGGGCCCGGGATTTGCGCAAGTGTCTTTCTGAACTCGAAATGCGGTGCTTCGTGTCAGCACGTGTCCGCCTAGTTCCTCTTGGCTCCGCGAATGCGTGACACGTGGGTGATCCGGTGCGGGCCGGCCCTAGAACGGAAGCACTCAATTACATCGCGCGCCTGAGGCATCTCAGACAGTCTCGTAGGTGAGGAGGGCCAGGTCGTCGACGCTCCTGGTGTTGACGAGGCGCATGGGTTTCTTGTCGCTGGTTTCGCCGAAGAGACGCTCGCCGGCCCCGAGGACGATCGGGTAGATCATCAAGCGCAGCTCGTCAACGAGGTCGTGCTGCAGGAGCGTGTGCCAGAGCTGGAAGCTGGCGGCCACAACGATTTCCCCGTCTATCTGCTGCTTCAGCTTCGAGACTTCGTCGATCACGTCCCCCTTCAGTACCGTCGTGTTGTTCCACAAAGGCGCTTTGAGGGTTGAGGACACGACGTACTTGGGCAGGCTGTTCAATCTCTCCGCCAGCGGGCCACTTCGGGATGGCCACCGGGCGGCCAGGAACTCGTAGCTCCGCCGGCCCAATAGAGAGGCTTTGGCGCCCAGCGCTTCGTCGAGTGCCACCTTCGCCGCCTCTTCGCGACCCTGGCTGCCGATACGACCAACCCAGCCGCCGAGCCTGAAGCCCTCGACGCCGGCCGGGTCCTGGATGACTCCGTCGAGCGAGACGTTCTCGCTGATGACGATCCTTCCCATCTCGGTTCTCCTTTTCGTTCGCGTTGGCAGAAGTCACTCCTGGAGACACCGCGGCGTCGCGAAACTGGGCGATCACCGACCGCCCAGTTCGGGCCTCGGTCGGTGTTCACAAGGTACGAACACCATGGCATGAAGTGGAAAGATTCGACTGACATCAGAGGCGAGGGCTGGGGACGGCGATGCGTTCCGGGAGCTCTCCGAGTCTTCGCTCGATTCCTCGTCAACACATCCAGCTTCGTCGAAGGCAGTATTCCGTTGTGCGCACGATAGTCTTGGTTGAGGGGGTGACTGACGTGCTCGCCTTGACGCTGGCCGCCCGGCGATCGGGACGAGACCTCGAGGCCGAAGGCGTGTCCGTCGTTCCCATCAACGGCGCCCACGCCATCAGCCGGTTCTTGCAGCAGCTGGCTGCCGAGGAACCTGGAGCCCAGCTTGCCGGTCTTTATGACGAGGGCGAAGAGGAAGTCGTCCGAGCGGCGCTGGAGCGGGCGGGCTACGGTCCAAACCTTGATCGCTCCCAGCTGGAGGGGGTTGGATTCTTTGCCTGCATCGCCGACCTGGAGGACGAGCTGATTCGGGCTGCGAGTGAAACCAACCTATCAAGGCTCATCGAGCTCGAGGGCGACGCGCAGCCATGGCGTACGTTCCGGAAGCAGCACGCGTGGAGCGGCCGCCCGGTGGATCAACAATTCCGCCGCTTCATCCGGAGCGTGTCGGAGCGAAACAGCCGATATATCCGGGCCATCGTCGAGACGATCGATCCATCCCGGCTGCCTCGGCCACTACGACTGCTCCTGGACTACGTTGAGCCCGGACGAGCTTGAGCGTAGAAGTTGCCGAAGCGAGCCGATTGGCGTTGGGTTCCGATCAGCCTAGCGCGCGGGGAGGTTGGCGGCGACGCGGTTCATGTCACCACTCGGTACTTGAGGTGCGTGACGCCGGGCGCCTCGACGGCGCGGACCTGCTCAAGCTGCACCGCCGCGTCCCCAAGGTTGTCGAAGATGCGAGCACCGTCGCCGAGCAACACCGGAACAACGTGGAGCTCAAGCTCGTCCAGCAGTCCCGCTGCCAGGTACTGCTGAACGATGTTGCCGCCGCCCCAAAGCATGACGTCTTTGCCACCGGCGGCCTCCCTTGCCTGTTCGAGCGCGGACTCGATTCCGTCGGTGACGAAGTGGAACGTGGTCCCTCCTTCCATCTCCACGGGATCACGCGGGTAATGGGTGAGGATGAACACGGGGTAGTGGTAGGGCGGGTTGTCGCCCCACCAGCCCGTCCACTGCTCGTCGCCCCAGGCACCACCGCGGACAGGCCCGAACATGTTCCGGCCCATCACCCCAGCGCCGACGTTCTCAACCGATTCTTCGAATATCCGTGTGCTCTCGTTGACCTCGCCCCCTGGCTCGCCGTGGGATTGGCGCCAGGCGGCCAGCGGAACCACCCAGTCGTGGAGCCGCTCGCCGCCCTCGCCGAGCGGGTTCTCCTCGCTCTGGTTCGGGCCGGCGACGAAACCGTCCAGCGAGATCGAGATTTGACACCTAAGCTTGCTCATCGTGCCTCCTCAATAGGCGGCGGCTGCGGCCGCGGGGACGTTCATCCATAGAGGGATATTTGGCGACTGTGGCTTCCTGATACGCCCCACTCGTCTGTAATAACTGACGATGTCGAGCACGACAAATCACGCTGGGGCAGTAAGCCTGCCGTTTGTTGACATCAAAACGACTTGTTGGCGCCCCTTTGCGCTCACTCAAAGCAGTCATACATTTTGCAGGCCTACGACCGACCGATGCTTACCCTTGGCGGACACAAGAGTGAGATGGCAAACCTGGTGATCCTTCCCAAGATCCGAGATCCGCGGTTCATCACCGTGCGTCGCGGCGGCAGCCTTCAAGAGGACGATCACCGCCTTCTGGCGATCTGGGCGGCTGACTGCGCGCAGCACGTGCTGCACCACTTCGAGCAGGCACGGCCGAAGGACGACCGTCCACGTCGGGCGATCGACCTCGGGCGTGCCTGGGCGCGGGGTGAGATCGCGTGGCGAGAGGCCCGCACGGCGGCCGGCCATGCAAACGCCGCGGCCAGAGACCTGAGTGGGGCAGCACGGCATGCCGCGTACGCTGCCGGCCAGGCCGCGGCGGTGGGCCATGTGGCGGCCCACGAGCTCGGTGCTGCGGCCTACGCGATCAGGGCGGCGCGGGCGGCAGCGGCCGAAGACGAACACGAGGCGGCTGGCCGCTTGGAGTGCCAATGGCAACGTGCTCAACTCCCCCACGAGATCCGAGAACTTGTGCTCGACGACCAGCGGCTGCGCAACGAGTTGTGCTGGTTTGTGTTCGACTGCTGACACGGCTCGCTCCCGGCGGCCGCCAGACCGTCAGTATCGAGTTCCTGACGCCGGGGTGTGCTTATTCGGGCGGGAGTTGCGCCCGGTCTGTCTAGGCCCCTTCCTGCACCTCGATGAGCTCATCCGCCACCAACCCATGGGCCTCACGATGCACTGCATTGGCGGCTTCCTTGTTGGGCGCCTCGACCAAACAGAACGCCCTGCCGGAGCCCGCATCGAACCAGTACTTGTGGTACGTCACTCCGTGCTTTTCCTGAACCTTCACATCTTGCTCGTGAGCACCCTTGATCGCTTCTGCCGTCAGGCCATCGATTTTGTGATGAATGTCCATGTAGAGCGGCATCAGGAATCTCCTTTTCGAGTCAAACCGGGCCTCCCATGGTATCCCCACCAGCGCGGGGGATACCTGTCGCCACCTACGTCGTGACCTACATCGGCTCGGACAACGTCGAGGCCGGCCCGCGTGGAGCGGTTGCTTCCTCTTCCTGGCTCCCTCGTGACCCCTACCGCGCGTACGCCATCGTCGGAGCCCACAGGCTGGCGGGGCGTTCTTGAGCGTCCGCTTGCAACGGCCCCCCATTGACCGCGGCACCCAGTCCCGGGAGAATCAGATCCGCATACCGGCCTGGGTGTTGAACGGGGAGGGTCGCCATGGGGACTGCTGAGAGCAACCTGGGGGCTGTTGGGAGATCCGCCGCAGGCAGCGAGCTGCTTTCGGAGCGCATTGCGCCCGGAATCCTGCCCAAAGTCCTGGGCCCGTTCGACATGGTGGCGATCTTCGTGGCGATCGTGCTTTTTGCGAACCAGGCCTCGGTCATCCAGGCGGCCGGGGCCGCCGGCTTCGTTTACTGGATCCTCGGCTTTGTCACCTTCTTGATTCCCGGAGCGATCGTCACGGGGCAGCTCGGGCTGATGTTCCCGGGCGAAGGCTCAATCTACGTCTGGACGCACAAGGCCCTGGGCACCTTTTGGGGATTCTTCGCGGGCTTTTGCGCTTGGTGGCCGGGCATCCTGGTCATGATCGCGACCTCCGACCTGATCGTGACCATGCTTCAGTTTCTCAACAGCAGCTGGCTGCAGCAACCCTGGCAGCAGGGCGTGGTGATCGCATTGGTGATCTGGTTCAGCACGGGCCTCTCGATCCTCCGATTCCGCGTCACGCAGAACATGGTCAATGTGGTGTTCGTGATCTACGGCGCCGCGATCGCCGCGGTTGGGCTGGCGGGCGTCGCCTGGCTGCTCGGTGGACACCCGGCGGCCAACGACTTCTCGCCTTCGGCCTTCAGCCTGAACTCCAGCAACGCGACCTTCTACGGCCTGGTGATCCTGGCGCTGCTCGGAATCGAGGTGCCACTCAACATGGGCGTCGAGGTCAAGGACCGGCGGGCCATCACCAGCTACCTGTTCTGGGGCTCGATCGTCGTCATGGCCGCCTACCTGCTGCTCACCTGGGGGGCCATGGTCGTCGTGCCCCAGAAGGACGCCAACTCCACAACAGCGATCCTGCAGGCGGTGCAGATTTCGTTGGGCAGCGCCGTCAGCACGGTGGTCGCGCTGATCCTGATCGCGTTCTTCCTGTTCAACACGACGGTCTACAACTACTCGTTCGCGCGCCTGCTCTTCGTGTCGGGCCTCGACCGCCGCCTCCCCGCGGCGATGGCACGCGTGAATCGCAACAAAGTCCCGCACATCGCCGTGATCACCCAAGCGGTCATCACCACCGTGATCACCGTGCTGACCTTCATCGTCTTTTCCGGCAATCCAAACCTGTCGACGCAGGTCTACCTGGTCCTTCAGGCCGCGGTGACGGTGATCTGGTGCCTGTCGATGGTCATCCTCTTCGTCGACGTCCTGATCATTCGGAACAAGTTTCCAACTGAGTTCAAGCGTGAGCAGCTGGTACCGAACGGAGTGTTCGTGGCAGCCTCGATCTTCGGTGCGGTTGCAAGCGCCGCCGGCATCTGGGTCACGCTGACCGGCTCGTGGAATCCGACGCTGATTGCGAACGGTCCCTGGCTGATCATCGTGGGCGGCGTCACCGTGGTGTCTCTGGTCGTGGCCGTGGTCGTCTATTTCCTCGGGCCGAGCCGCCGATCGCAAGGCGCGCAGTCCTCGGCCTGATCGATCGAGCATGGGTGCGGTCTTGAACAAGGCGGCGGCGCCGGCGATGTCTGCCGCGCAGGCGGCCGAAAAAGCACGCGCGGCCGGCGTGCGGCTGGTCCGATTCCTTTACTGCGACAACGACGGCGTGATCCGAGGCAAGTGCAGCGGGATTGTCGAGCTCGAGACCAGGCTCGAGCGGGGCATCGGATTGACGCTCGCTATGCAGGCGTTCACGATGCTCGATCACCTGGCCCCGTTTGAGGGGATGGGTCCGGTGGGCGAGATCCGTTTGGTCCCCGACCCGTCGACATTTGTGATCGCTCCCTACGCACCGCGCACAGGCGTGGTCCTGGTGGACATGATCACGCTCGAAGGCGAGCCGTACCCCGCCGACGGGCGCGCATTCCTGAAGCGGATGATCGCCCGCGCGGCGGAACGGGACCTACACATGCTTGCCGCCTTCGAGCCGGAGTGGACACTCGCCATGCGAGTTGACGGTGTCTACCAACCGCTCGACGAGAGTGGCTGTTTCACCAGCACCGGGATGAACACAGCCGCCGTCGTGATCGACGAGATCGTCGAGGCCCTAGAGGTTCAGGGCCTGGAGGTCGAGCAGTACTACCCTGAGCTCGGCTGGGGCCAGCAGGAGCTCTCGATCGAGCCTGCCCCGGCGCTCGCCGCAGCCGACCGCCACATCCTCTATAAGGAGACCGTGCGGGGGGTCGCCCTCCGGCACAGCCTGTATGCGCTCTTCGCGCCCAAGCCGTGGCTCGAGCAGGCCGGCAACGGCTGCCACCTCCACTTCTCCGGCTGGAGCAAGGACGGAAAGACAAACCGCTTCTACGATCAGAGCCAGCCCTACGGCCTCTCAACTGTCGCGCGCCAGTTCATGGCCGGCGTCCTCGAACATCTGCCGGGGCTCGTCGCCCTAACCTGCGCTTCGGTCAACTCCTACCGGCGCCTGCAGCCGCAGACCTGGGCTTCCGCTTACCGCGTCTGGGGCCCCGATAACCGTGAAGGCGCACTCCGCGTCGCATCCCCGACGAGATCGCGCGAGGCGCAGTCGACCAATGTCGAGCTCAAGGCGAGCGACTCGAGCTCCAACCCTTACCTGGCGCTGGGCGGTGTCGTCGCCGCCGGGCTGGATGGGATCGACCGAGGGCTCGAGCTGCCCCCACCGGCTACAACCGACCCCCACCTCTTGAGCGAGGACGAGCGCCGAGCGCTCCATGCGGACCGGCTGCCCCAAAGCCTCCAGGAGGCAATCGGCCACTTGCGGCGCGACCGCGTTCTGATGGACGCGCTCGGCGAGCGGCTAGCCGGCTCATACGTGGCTGTCAAGGAGGCCGACATTGCAGCGTTCGCGGCCGAGGACCAGGCCTTCGAGCTCCGCCAGCACGCCTACAAGTTCTAGCCCGACCTCTGCAGGAGCAGCCCTGCTCGCCGAGTGGGAGCAGCTGCCCGCGGTCGATCACCACTGCCATCCGCTGCTGCGTCTATCAGGCCGATTAGCGCCCACCGACTTACGTCGCGCCTTCACCGAGGCCGTCGATCCGCAGGTCATTGCTGAGCACTCTCACCAGTCAGTCGTGTACCGGTCGGCCCTGCGCCGGCTTGCGCGCGAACTGGACTGTGAGCCCACTGAGGAGGGGGTGCTTCGTGCCCGTGGCGACGCCGATCCGGCGGCGTACGCCAACCGGCTACTGAAGAAATCGCGGACCGGCGTGATGATCCTCGACCACGGCTTCGCAGGCGGCGAGGCGATGAGCCCGGCCGAGCATTCGGCCGCGATCGAGATCCCACAACGCGAAGTGGTTCGCCTGGAGACTGCGGCCGAGAGGCTCGTATCGTCCTGCGACAATGTTCGTGACTGGACGGCGGCAGTCCGTTCTTTGCTCCGCACCGCAATCAGTGATGGCGCAGTGGGAGTCAAGACGATCGCGGCCTACCGGGCCGGCCTTCAGCTTTGGGAACCCAACCCGGAGCGTGCCGAGGCCGAGTTCAGAATTCTGCGTGGCCGTACAGCGAACGGACACACCATTCGACTGGAAGGCGCACCGCTCTGCCACACGCTGCTGCTCGAGGCAGCGCAGGAGTGCCGGGACCTCGGGGTTCCTCTGCAGGTCCATTGCGGCTTCGGCGACCCCGATGAAGACATGGCCCTTGCCAACCCGCTCGGGCTCAGACGGTTGTTTGTCGAGGAGAGCTATGCCGGCCTGACGGTCGTCCTACTGCACTGTTATCCATTCCACCGCGAGGCGGCGTACCTTGCGTCGGTCTTCCCCGGCGTCTACATGGATCTATCGCTCGCCATCCCAATGGCCGCGCACGACGGTGCTCGAGCTTTGCTGGAGGCGCTCGGCCTCTGCCCTACAAGCAAGATTCTCTATGCCACCGACGCCACCCGATTCCCCGAGGTCTATCTGGTTGCGGCTGCCCTCCACCGAGAGGCGATGGCTGGTGCCTTGGGACACTTGGTGGAAACAGGCTGGCTCATGCAAAGGGAAGCCATCGAGGCCGGCCGCCAAGTGCTCAGCGGCAACGCGAGGCGGATTTACCAAGTCCCTGGGTAGTGTCAGCTGGGCTCAGGCCACTTGAGGTTGCGTCGCCACGTCACCGTGTTGGACCATGCCGGGCACCATGGCATTGGGTGAGCAGTTGGGGTTGTGCTCCGCGCTGGTAGTCGGGGCAGTCTCGGTCACCGTTCGCGCATCCGCAAGGCGGCTACTCGATCGCGTGGCGCACCATATTATCGATAAGGGGTCAGGCCCGCAGTGGCCATTGGAGGATCGTGAAGCTCGAAAAATTCGCGCGATATCCGCTGCTCTTTGGCCCGTCGCCCCTACATCCCCTGGAGCGCTTGACCAAGTTTCTCGGCGGAGCTGAGGTCTGGGCTAAACGCGAGGACTGCAACAGCGGCCTGGCTTATGGCGGGAACAAGACCAGGAAGCTCGAGTATCTGGTTGCCGACGCGCTGGCGCAGGGTTGCGACACGTTGGTCTCCATCGGTGGGGTTCAGTCGAATCACACTCGCCAGGTCGCCGCAGCTGCGGCTCGATTGGGAATGAAATGTGTTCTGGTCCAGGAGAGCTGGGTCAACTGGCCGGATTCCGTGTACGACAAGGTCGGCAACATCCTCCTCAGCCGGATCCTGGGTGCCGACGTGAGGCTCGTGAAAGAAGGGTTCGGCATTGGCTTCAAAGCGAGCTGGGAGGGGGCACTCCGCGAGGTCAGGGCAGCGGGTGGTAAGCCGTATCCCATTCCTGCAGGAGCGTCCGACCATCGGCTTGGTGGACTTGGTTTCGCGCAGTGGGCCCAGGAGGTGGAGCAGCAGGAGCATCAAATCGGACTGTTCTTCGACACGATCATCGTGTGCTCTGTCACCGGCAGCACGCAGGCAGGGATGATCGCGGGCTTCGCTGCTCAGGACCGTCCACGACGAGTAATCGGCATCGATGGCTCCGCGAAGCCTGCCGAGACGCACGATCAAGTGAGCCGAATCGCGCGTCAGACGGCCGAGCTGATCGATGTCGGACGAGAACTGCGAGACGACGAGATCATTCTGGACGACCGATACCACGCGGGGACCTACGGACTGGCCGATGAGAAGACAGTGGCCGCGATCAAGCTCGGTGCGCGTTTGGAGGGGATGATCACCGACCCCGTCTACGAAGGTAAGTCGCTGGCAGGGATGATCGACATGATCACAAACAAAGAGATCGAGCGTGGCTCGAAGGTCCTGTACGCCCACCTCGGCGGCCAGCCAGCGCTCAATGCTTACAGCGCTCTTTTTGGCTGAACCACCCTATCGCCCGCGTGTGCCCGCAAACACATCACCGGCGGCGGAAACTGGGCGGTCGTGGCGAATCGCCCGCTCCGCACGCTCAGGTGCCGGCCGCCCTCCACAACGGCTTCAGCAGTCCGGCATCTACCAGGCCCAACTGTGCCTCGTACACGCGCTTCCATCTTTCGTACAGCTCGCCATATCGCCCGTGGACCTCAGGATCGGGCTCAAGAGTGGTTTCAAAGCTGACCACCTGCCGGACGGCTGCAGTCACGTCGGGATATAGACTGGCGCCGATGCCGGCGAAAATCGCCGCGCCCAGTGCGGTCGACTCCTTGACGCGGGGCACTCTGACCGGCAGCCCAAGCACATCAGCCAGTATCCGTGGCCAGAGCGTCCCCTTCGATGCACCGCCAGTGAACACGGCGTGGTCGATCGACTGCGCAGTTATCTCTTCGATGACCTGGAGGTGTCCATAAGACACATAGGCGGCCGCCTCTTCAATCGCTCGAATGCACTCCTTCTTGCCCGAGTTCGCTGGGTCTCCGACATTAAATTGGACGAAGGCGGGTGAGGCGTGAATCCAGCGACTGGCCACCATAAGGTTGGAGAGAATTCCGATGACGTCGTTCGAGCCAGGCGGCACCTCCATTGCGGCACGCTCCATGAGCGTGTAAGCGTCTACCCCCGCCCGCTCCGCTTCGAGCTTCTCCAGATCGCAAAACGCGTCGCGGAACCACCTCATGGACAGCCCGCAGTAGAACCCGATCCCCTCCATCATCCATTGGTCCGGCAATGCATGGCACAAAGTGCGCAGCCGTGCCTTCGGATCGATCTTTGCCTCTGAGAGCCCTATCGTCTGCTGCCAGAACGTCCCCCCGATGACGGTGAACCGCCCAGGCTCGACGACTCCGATGCCGACCAGGCCGAGTTGGGTGTCGGCTCCTCCGACGACCACTGGGGTGCCGGGTCGCAGCCCGGTGGTGGCGGCGGCGGCGGCGGTCACCACACCGGCCGTTGTGCCGGGCGCCAGCACGGAAGGGAAAACGTCTGTCCGCATCCCGCAGATGTCGATCACGTCGTGCGACCAACTTCTGCCGGCGAGGTCGAACATCCCGGAGCTCGAGCCGATTGAGGGATCGGTGACGAACTCACCGGTCAGCCGTTGAGTGATCCAGTCGGCGAGCATCGTCAGGTGCTCCACCTTTCCAAACAGAGCGGGCTCGTGCCTTTGAATCCAAAGCAATCGGGCAGGGGCAGTGATGGCCACCCAGTCACCGCCCTGGCGATAGATGGTCTCGGCGAGCCCACGCCCGACCAAATCGGTGGCCTCAGTGCCGGCGCGTGAGTCTACGTTCGGGCATGCCCACAACTCGCGCCCCGACTTGTCATACAGCACCATTCCTTCGCGCATGCTGGTCGTGCTCAAGGCGCGGATCGCGGAGGCGTCCACTTCGGACTGGGCGAGCACCTGCCTGACGCATTCGGCGATGAGTCGCCAGTTTGTCTCCGTGTCAAACACTTGAGAGCCCGGCACCCCCGGTAGGCCGGCGTGCGCCCATTCACGCTGCGCCATGCCCAGTTGAGTGCCATCGACCCCGAACAGCACCGCGCGGCAGCTCCCGGTGCCGGCGTCGAGCGCGAGCAGCAGCTCTTCGCTCACGCTTCGACTTCCGCCCGATTCACGACTGCGCGCAGGGGTTCGCCCGCAGCGAACCGCTGGATCTCATCGGCGATCATGGTCACCCCGCGCAGTAGCGTTTCGTGGGTCGCTCCTCCGACATGTGGCGTAATCACGACGTTTTCGTGTCTCAGTAGGGGATGAGGTCCGGGTTGCGAGCGCGGTCGCACGACATCAAGGGCGGCGCCGGCCAGGTGACCGGACGCTAGGACGGCATCGAGCGCGTCCTCGTCGACGAGCGACTCCCGAGCCGTGTTCAAGAAATAGGAGGCAGGCTTCATAGCATTGAACTGCTTCGCACCGAAGAAGTTTTGCGTTTCCGCGGTGGCCCTCAAGTGGAGGGAGACGAAGTCTGATTTCGCGAGCAGCTCGGCAAGGGTCGACACCTGCTCTGTCGACGCAAGCTCGCCAACACGCACGTATGGGTCGTAAACGACCACGCGCATGCCGAAGGCCAGCGCTCGTCGGTGGACGCGACTGCCCACGTTTCCAAAGCCAACGAGTCCGAGCACGTGCCCACCCAGGTCATGCCCTATGAAGCGAGCGCCCTCAAATGCCGACTCGCCGAGCTTCCCACCCTCGATCAAGAAACGTTGCGCCCTGGGGAACCCACGCGCGAGCATGATCATGAAGGCGAGGGCCTGGTCGGCAACCGACTCCGCATTCTTGCCGGGGGTGTTGACGAGCGGAATCTGCCTCGCCGACAGCGCTGCCACGTCCACGTTGACCGGGCCCCCGCGGGCGCAGCAGATCAGCCTCAGGTTGGGCGCGGCGGCAAGCACCTCTTGTGTAACCGGGGCGCCGTGGACGATGAGAATCTCTGCACCGCGAACGCGGCCGGCAATTTGCGCCGGAGTGCCCAGGTATTCGCGGATGGAGCCTTCGGACGGGCTGCTCGGCACCAGCTCTTTCGACTCGTCGAGCTGGAGGTATTCGAGCTGGTGTGCGCCTTGCAGGACGGCGAGACCGCGTTCGAAGACCGGGACCGGCACGAACGAGTCCCCGACGACCAGGATTTTCATGCTGCGCTCAGGTCGAGGTCAGGGATACACCCGGCTTGGCTTCAAATCCACCGCGTGCCCGGTGCCTGACTCGAATATGACTTTGAGCAGCGGCTCGGTGTCCAGGTAATAGAAGTGGATCGTCTCGCCGATCCTGCCCTCCATCAGGACCTTCGCCCCGAGGTCGTCGAAGTGGTGCTTCGTCGCCTCCGATTCGGCCGGCGTCGGGCGCATGACCGCGATGTGGTGCAAGCCCTCCCCGTGGGCGTCGAGCCACTCCTTATATATGCTCGGTCCCTCCACGGGCTGCAGCAGCTCGACCACGATCGGTCCGACATGTGTCTCTGCCCCGATCATCGTGAACGCCGTCGGCTTGCCGTGGAGGAACGTGTGATGCAGTGCCGGCGGCTTGTGCTCATAGACGTTCCAGGGACCCCAGCCGAGCGCCCGGTTGTATCGCTCAAGCGCCTCGTCGATGTCCCGCACGACGATGGCGATCTGGCTGATGGGAAACCCACCAGCCGGCGCAGCCGACGCGTGTGAATGTTCGTGTGAATGCCCGATGTGGCTTGACATCAGTTACCTCCTCTCAATTCGCATGCCGAGCTACAGGACTGCAATCGGGTTGAACGGCGATCCCGTGCCACCGGGCAGCCTCAGCGGTTCAGCCACGACCATGAACTCCCATCGCTTTTCCTCTTCGCAGGCCAACGCCACGTCCTCGAGGTTGAGGCTGTCCGAGGCAAGCATGCCCATGGCCACGATCTGAAGGGGGTGAATGGGATAGAGGATCCCGTCGACGGTGCTCGGGACGGTCTCTCCGTCCCCATCGGGTAGGAAGGCCGCGATCCGCCGCTCGTGCATCCAGGGAATCGTGTCGACATGCAGCCCGGCCTTGCCCTCACCGGTGTAGCCGTTGTCCCAGGCACCGCGCTCGAGCCGCCGCCGGTGGTGGCCCGTCCTGAAAACCAGGATGTCTCCTTCGCCGAGGCGCACGCCTTCGGCCTTTTCCGCGGCCTCGAGCTCGGCCCTCGTGACAGCTTCGCCTGGCTCCAACCACGGACCGCCACGCAGGCGCGGGATGTCCAGAAGCACGCCACGCCCGACGATGCCATTGGCGTAAACCGCGATATCGAGGGCCGCCCCACCGTGGCTGGTGAGGAGCGACTCTGGGCGCCCTCCGTAAACGTGGCCTCCATAAGCGATATGGCACAGCGCATCGACGTGGGTGTGGCAGTCGCCGTGGCAGCTCATGCCGAGGAAGTCCATCCCGAAGCGCAGGCTGCTCGAGTCGATAGGCAGGTCGAACATCTGGGTCATGTGGTGGATCGCGGGATTCTGGTTGTCCGGGCCTGCGACGGTGTTGATCGGAATCGCCATCGAAACCGAGCGGCCTGACTTGACCAGGCCGGCGGCCCGCCTGATGTGTTCGGGAGTGATGTAGTTGAGCGTGCCCAGCTCGTCATCCTGGCCCCAGCGGCCCCAATTCTTGACGGCTTCGAACATGGCCTCGAACTCCGCGAGAGTGATGTTCGGAACCCGCTGCTTCGTCTTCGTCATCGCCTTCGCCTCCTCGCTGTGACCGTCAGCGGATTGCGCCGGGGAGGGGTGTGTCCATCTCGCCCGGCTCGGGGAGTCCCGCCGTCATCGCGCCATCGACCACCATCAGGTGCCCGGACAGATACGACGCGTCGTCGGAGCACATCCACAGGATCGGCTTCGCCATCTCCTCGGGCTCGGCGAACCGGCCCAACGGGATCCGGTCGAGGAAGACGCGCGACTGCTCCGGGTTGTTGATCACAAACCACGAGAGCCGCGTGTTGATGATTCCCGGTGCGATGGCGTTGACGCGGATGCCGTGGCGCGAGAGCTCCAGCGCAGCGGTGTGCATGACCGCGACCTGTCCCGACTTCGACGTGTTGTAGCAAAGGCCTCCGGCCTCCGGCTGGAATGCATTCGTAGAGGACGTGACCACGATTGCGCCTCGCGTGCCGGCGTTGACCATCGCCCGCCCCGCCTCCTGGACGAGATACCACGTGCCTTTGAGATTGACGCCGAGGATCCTCTCCCAGCTCTCGTCAGTCACATCCAGGAAAGGGAGGAAGTCCGCGATGCCGGCGACCTGGACGGCGGCGTCGAGATGGCCGAACCGCTCCACCGCCAGCTCGACCGCTTTCCGGACATCGTCCCGCCGGCTGACGTCGCCGGCGACCGCCTCCACCCTGGCGCCGGTGGCGCGGATCGAATCGGCCGTCGCCGCGAGCACGTCGGCCTCGTTGTCGAGCAGGACGACCCCGGCGCCCTCCGCCGCGAATGCCATAGCGACGGCGCGCCCGATCCCCTGCGCGGCCCCGCTGACGACAACCCCCTTCCCTTCAAACCTCATGCGATCAAGCCCCCGTGGCCCGGGCCCCGCGGGATGACAGGCCAGATGTCGACCACTCGGTCACCGTCGACAACGTGATAGGCGTCGTACCAGTTGACCGTTCCGGGTGCATATCCAGGCACCAGCTCGACCACGTCGCCGACGTGGAGCGGATAGTCGGCATTGGCGACGAAAATGGCGTGCTCCTCGTCGAAACGCATGGCGGTCAGGTCGTGGCCGCGCATGCTGGTGAGGGCCGGCGCCCCCAGCGACTTGTTGCCGGCGTCTACGATCACGCGATCCGGCGGCCGGCTGATGACGGTCGCCATCACGGTGAGCGCATGCTCGAAGTCGCCGGCCATCGGGAAGTGGAAGTTGTCCATGACCACGTACGAGCCCGCCTGGATCTCAGTGACGCCGGGGGTGTTGGCCGTCCAATCCCACGTGGCGGTGCCGCCGGCTGAGACGATCGGGCATGGCAGGCCAGCCGCCCGGATCTGTTCTGCCGTGTCAACCAGCAGGGTCATCGCCGTCCGCTGGCGTTGTGCCCGAAGGTCGCGCTCAGGGGTCAGTGAGCAATGGCCTTCGTAGCCGGTCACGCCCTGAAGCTTTAGGCCGTCCAGCCGGGCGAGCCGGCGAGCGAGATCCACGGCCTGTTCGGGCGTGTCCACGCCGGCGCGATCCATCCCCGTGTCGATTTCGATCAAGACTCCGACAGTGCTGTGGGCGGCCCGGGCTGCTGCGGCGATGTCAGCCGCGTTCTGCGCATCGTCGACAGCGACCATGACGTCAGCGTCGCGGGCGATCTCGGCCAGGGCGGCCAGCTTTTCGCGGCCGGCGATCGTGTTGACGATGAAGATGCTGTCGAGGCCGCAGCGGACCATCACGATCGCTTCCCACACGGTCGCGGTCGAGATGCCGATCGCACCGGCGTCCACCTGCATCCGAGCCAGCTCGGGGCTCTTGTGAACCTTGATGTGCGGGCGGATCCCGGCAGACATCGTCTTCAACCGCTCAGCCATCTTGTCGATGTTGCGGCGGGCCGCGGGCAGGTCCAGGATGAGCGCCGGGGTCACGAGGTCGCGCCGGCGCCGCCCGACGGCCGAGCCGTAGGCTCGCTTCACCCGGTCGCGGGTCTCCTGGATCGTTCCCGCCGCGGGCGCGAGCTCAGGCATGGTGAGCCGCCTTGCCAGTGAGAGCGCCGACACGCGCTGCGAAGGCATCGATAGCCACTGTGCCGTCGAGAGCGCCGATCTCGATGTCATAGGTCCGCGCCTCTCCCGGCGCCAGGTACGCCAGCTCACCCCGCTCGCGGGCATCGAAACGCCCCGCGTCCCGGTTCGTGGTCGGCTCCATCGCCACTCCGTAGATTCCTTCGCCGAGCATCCGCCACATCGTGTGGAAGGGGAACTGGTCCTTGCGGTAGACCTGATAAGCCCCCAGGCCGAGGCGGCGATTGACGACGCCGACAGGCACCATTCCGGCGGCATCGGCGATCGCAGCGTGCTCGTAGCACTCTTCCGGGAAGCCCTTATTTGGTCCGGTGAGCTGCCTGTAGTCGTGGGTCGGGTATTCCGCAACGGGAATGCCCGCGGGCGCCGGGATCAAGTACTCGGAGCCCTCATCCACCACCGGCCAGCCGACATTCACGTGGTACAGGAACATGTGGGTGGCTGGATCGAAGCCGGCGTTGACGACCTCGTCGTGGACCGTGAAACGGCTCTCGCCAACGCGGGCTTCGATGCGGCGGTGGAGCTCCATCGACTCGCCGAAAACCGCCGCCTGGCGGACGACTCCTTCGGCCCAGAGCACGCATTCATCACCGTCCCAGCGCTCCCCGTAACCCGTCAGGCGGGCGGGCATGAAACCTATCCTTCCGTGCAGCCCGTACTCCTCGGTCGGCCTGACGAGCTGGTGGAAATTGGACGCGTCGTCGACGCCGCCCAACAGGGTGTGGTCAAGGCCGCATGTGACCATCATCCCGCCACCCCAGCTTCGGAACCATCCCAATCCCATCGGTTCGGCGAACCACGGCCCGACGACTCCCGTCGGAGAAAGCCAGGCTAGAGCACGACCGTTGAGCTCGCAGCGACCCACGTCCAGCGACCGATCGACGAGCACGTCGAAGGCATAACCTGTGCCGGTCCGGAACTCGAGCACACGCACGCCGCGCTCGATGCCGTCGCCAAGCGTCACGAGCCGGACGCCGGCGACCTGATCGAGGCGACCGACCCGGCGCATCAGATCGCGCCGGGTCATCGCCTTACCGCGAACCGGAGGCATTACACCCCTCCCTTTCTGTACCCCTGGCTAATGCCCCTGATCCTGCTTAGCTCGTCGCCTTCGCCAGTTCTGCCTCGCTTTCGCCCAGGGCCGCGCCGGCGTTTCGAATCCAGTCTTCCCGCTTCTGCGAGTTGTAGTAGAGAAGCACGCCTACGCCAATCAGGAGCCACAGGCCGTCGACCAGAGGAGCGTACGAGTACGGCTCGACTGGGCAGGTCCCGTAGTTCTGGCAGACCGGCTGGAACGACACGAGGATGGCGAACAGCAGTACAAGCGTTGACACGACCGGAAAGACAAGGTGCAGAAGCACGTTGAACTCGCTGCGGCGCTCCCTCAGGTAGTAGAAGGTCACCGCGATGTTGGCGACCACGTAGACGAAGGCGACGCCAAGGACCAGGATCAAACCGTCGATGAAGAAGAAAGCCGTCTGGGAGCCCCACAGCAACCCACCCAGCAGGCCGCTTCCCAACGCGAGGCACATCTGGGCGATGATCGCGTTGACCGGCGTCTTGTACCTCGAGACCTTTGAGAACCAGCGCGGGAAGGAACCGCTGCGGCCCATTCCGTACCACATCCGGGTCCCGACGTTCGCGGTGGCGAGGCACACGGCGAACACCGAGGACGCAAATGCGACGAGGATGAACCACCACACCGGTCCCCAGTCCTTGTGTGCGAGCGCAAGGCCGGGCAGTTCCGCGGACTTGACGATCGCGTCAATGTTGTTCACGCCAAACCCAGTGATGATGCCCCAGAACGTGAACACGAGGAACGCACCGAGAATGATGATCGAGAGCATCACGGATCGCGGCGTGTTGCGCTTGGGGTCCTTTGTTTCCTCAGCGAGCGGCGCTGCGGCCTCCCAACCGGTCAGGCCCTGAACCCCGAGCACGATCGCCAGCGCGAATCCCGATAGGGCGGGGATGTTTCCGGGGTTGAAGACTGCGAACGAGAAGCCGCCTGGGCCCGGATTGAAGAATCCGGTGAGGGCGAGGGAAAGCACGATCACCATCTCGAGGCCGCCCGTGATGACCAAGGCGCGAGCCGAGATCTCGATACCCCGATACTGCAGGAAGGCGATGAGGGGCGCCCCGACGACGATGAAGACCCACCACAGCCAGGGCAGGTCGATGTTGTAGTTGGACTTCAACTCGCCGGCGAGGATGAAGCCGAAGAACCCATAGATGGCGCCGCCCGACAGGGGCGAGTAGAGGATGTACATCCAGGATGTGATGAAGCCGAAGCGCGGGCCCAAGGCGCGGCTGACGTACGTGTAATAGCCACCCGCGGACGGTAGGTGCTTGGAGAACTGGACCAGCGTATTACCGAGCATGAGGACAACGACGACGGCGATGATGTAGGCGAGCGGCGCCGTCACGCCGGCCAGCGACACGATGAATTGAGTAAAAAACAGCGCCGCGATGGCGGGCGCGATGTGGGTGATCGCCTGCATGGTCGCGCCTAGCAATCCAAGGGAATCCCGCTTCAGCCCCGTTTCGATGGGCACCTCTAGTTGAGTCGGATTCGCCATTACGCCTTTCCCCTCCAAACTGAGCTGCCAGATGCGAACGCTGCATGATCTTGCAGCGACACCACGATCGTGGAGCAGTATGCGGGTGCCGGGGGTTTTGTCAAGGGGCGCGACATTCAGTCGCGCTTGGCCGCCTTCAGCACAGCGCGCGCGGTGGTCTCGTCCGTGATCAGGACGTTCATGCACCCCGTGCGCAGCGCGCCCAGGATCGCATCGCGCTTGTCGAGGCCGGCGGCCATTGCGACGACGAGCGGAATCCGCTTCAGCTCCTCCCATTCGATCGCGATCAGCCGGTCGTCGAGCACGTGGACGGGCTCCCCCTCCGGGGTGAAGAAGCGCGTGCACATGTCCCCGATCGCGCCTGCCGCCAGCAGGCGCCGACGGTCTCGCGGTGAGATGTGGCCGAAGCGGATCAATGGCGCGCTCTCGTCCAGGGTGCCGATGCCCACCAGCGCCATCTCCCTCGACGCTGCAGACTCGAGCGCCGAGCGTATGGAACCGTCCCGGAGCATCGCGTCCTTGATGTCCGGTGAATCCACGAGCACTGGCGCGTGAAGGTAGTGCACCTGGCTGTGGGGATGGAGCGAGGCGATATGGCGGGCCAGCTCTACACCCTGGATGCCCGCGCCCGCGCTGCCCACCCCGCCGTGAAGAAGCGAGACGTCGAGGTTGGACACGGTTCCGGGCGGCAGCATGTGGATCGCCGCCGACAGCATGCGCCCCCACGACAGGCCCAAATGCATGCCGTTGAGCAGTTGGCTGTTGACGTAGTCCGCGGCCGCCCGGGCGACGGCCTCGGCAGCGCCCTGACCCGTTTCACCCGCAACCACCAGCGCGCGCTTCAGGTGGAAGCCCTCTGCCAACTCCAATGCGAGGTCGCCGTGGAGGCTGCGCGGCCGCTGGATCTCGACCCGGACGACCCCCTCGTCACGCGCCTTCTTCAGGTAGCGCGATACCGTCGACGCATCCAGACCGACGCTGCGCGCGATCTCGATCTGGCTCTGACCAGTGAGATAGAACCGGGTCGCGATATCCACGAGCTGGTCCATGGTGGGACCGCTGAGGGCCTTCGCCGACCTATTCGAGGTTCGTATGCCGGCCACGCATTCCTTCCATGGTTTGGTCTGTGCGCTCCCGCAGCACGATGGAGACGATGTCGAAGAAGATGAGCATCGCCGCCTCGTAGAGGCTGCCCATCGGGAGCACGCTGCGTCCTCCTTTGTCGTCGGCCATCGTCTGAGCGCGAAGATGGATCACGGTGTCGGCCGCGCTTGGGACCTCGCCCAGCGGCTGCGCGGTCACGGCGGTAGTGCGGGCGCCTGCCGCGCGGGCCACTCCCAACAGCGCCTTCACGGTCGAGAACGAACCCGGTCCGGCACTGACCACCAGCAGATCGCCGGCGCCGACTGGCGGCGTGGTCATGTCGCCGACCATGTGCGCATCGAGGCCGAGGTGCATCAGCCGCATGCACAGCGCGCGCATCATGAGCCCTTCGCGCCCGACGCCGTAGCACGCAATCCGGCGGGCTTTCAGCAATTCGTCGCAGAGCCTGTCCACGTCAGCCGCTGCGCCTGCCTCGAGCACTCCGCTGATCTCGTCCAAGGCCCCTGCGAAGAGGGCGTTCGTACCTGAACCGGGCGTTCCGGATGCCTTCATGCCACAGCCCTACCGGCGCCGGCGCGCAGCTGCCTCAGATTGGCTTCGGCATCTCCCCCGTCGAACACAGCGCTCCCGGCCACGATGAGGTCCACCCCCATGGCGGCGATGGAACTGACGTTTTCGCGTGTCACGCCCCCGTCCACGCCCAGCATCACATTGCGACCGCTGCGGTCGATCAAGGTCCTGACTGCAGCGAGCCGGCCCTCAGTGCCAGGCGCAAACCGCTGGCCGCCCAAACCCGGGTTCACCGCCAGGATCAACACGAGCTCGACATCGTCGAGCAGCGGCTCCACGGCGGCCACCACGGTTCCTGGATTGAGCGCGATGCCTCGGATGACGCTGGAACCGAGCGCCTGCAGGATTCTGTGGGGCTGCCGCGTCGCCTCGACGTGAAACGTCAACACGTCGGCGCCGGCGTCGACGTAGGCACGAACCTTCTCCAGTGGTTCTTCGACCATCAAGTGGACGTCCTTCTTGAGCTTTGTGTGGAGTGCCCCGATCACTGGTGGACCCACCGTGAGCTGGGGACAGAAACAGCCATCCATGACGTCGATGTGCACAAAATCGGCGCCCGCTGCTTCGAGGCGTCCGAGCTCATCACCCATTCGCATCCAGTCGGCCGTTGTGATGCCGATGCTCAGCAGCGTGTCAGTGCCGGGAGCTCTGCCCAACCTGAGTCTCATTGGAAGATCGATAGATATCCAGTGCCTCCTCGGGCGATTTTCCATCGTGCACGACGGCGGTGACGGCGCGCATCATCCCCATCGGCTTGTCGCTCTGGAAGATGTTCCTGCCCATGTCGACTCCCGATGCCCCTTCGTTGACGGCGCGGTAGGCCATCGTCAGGGCATCAAGCTCCGGCAGCTTCTTGCCTCCGGCCATGACGATCGGGACGGGACACGATGCGGTCACGCTGTCGAATCCTTCGTCCACGTAGTAGGTCTTGACAAACTGGGCGCCAAGCTCGGCGCAGATACGGCACGCCAGGCGAATGTACTTGGCGTCACGCGTCAGTTGCTTGCCGACAGCTGTAACCCCCATCACAGGGATCCCAAAGCGAAGGCCGAGATCGACCAGTCGGGTCATGTTGTGTACCGATTGAGTCTCGTGCTCACCGCCAATGAAAACCTGAACCGCCAGTGCGGCGACGTTCAGTCGCGCCGCGTCTTCGATGTCGATAGCGATTTGCTCGTCGGAGAGCTCTTTGAGAATGCTCGGTCCGCCACTGGCGCGGAGCACCACCGGCGTACGGGAGCTCGGTGGAACAGTTGAACGCAGGATGCCTCGTGTGCACATAAGAGCGTCGGCGAGCGGCACCAGCGGAAGAATGCTCAGGTCGATGCGCTCCAGCCCCGTGGTCGGCCCCTGGAAGTAGCCGTGGTCGATGGCCAGCATTACGGTCCGGCCCGTGTCGGGACGGAACACCCTGGCGAGCCGGTTGCTCATGCCCCAGTCGAGCGAGCCCGATCCCTTCAGAAAGAAACCCTGGCTCGGCGGCGGCACGTCGGCGAAGAAGTTCTTGGCGTCACCGTCGGGTTCCGGCATCAGACTCTCGTACCTCCGCCGGCCGCAGCCGACTTCTACACCAACCAAGCGAAGACGGAGATCGGAGGGTCGGCACAATCTTGCAGGCCCGGCACGATCGTGGAGCCATTTTGTATTGGCCGAAGGGCAATGTCAAGGCAAGCTCGACCCGCAATCTGGACGGTTAAAGCTGCGCTAGCTTGGCACTTAAGAAAGCATGCGCATCGACGGCAAGCTGCTCCTCGCTTTCGAACAGTGGTCGCCAGATCTTGGTGGCCGCGGCGAGATTCGGAAGTGAGTTGCCGAAGGCCTCGACAGTGAGCCAGTCGTCGTAGCCGATGTCGCGGAGAGCTTCGAAGGTGGAGTCCCACAACACGCTGCCCGTCCCCGGCACACCACGATCGTTCTCGGAGATGTGGACGTGCGCAATCCGGTCGCCTGCACGACGGATCGCGTCGGCGGTGTTCTTCTCCTCGATGTGCGCGTGGAAAGTGTCGAGATGAAGCCGACAGTTCGGATGCCCAACCTCGTCGACCAGGCGGATCCCCTGGTCGAGCGTGTTCACGTGGTAAAGCTCGAAACGGTTGACAACCTCCTCTGCGAGCACAACCCCTGAGTGGGCGGCGTACTCGGCCACGCGACGGAGGTGCTCGACGCTTCGCTTCCACTCGTCCTCCGTGGCGCCGCGCCCGGTGAACACACCGAGGGCGACCTGATGCGGGCCGCACAGGATCGACGAACCGACCGTCGCGCAGCATTCGACCACCGCCTGCATGTGCTGGTAGGCCGCCTCACGGATCGCGCGGTCAGCGCTGATGGGGTTGTGCTCGGGAGCAATCACCGTGTTGGCGGTCCGCTCGAGCCCAATGTCGTCGAGGCGCTGGGCCCACAGCTTCCACTTTGCCTGGTCGAGGTCGAAGATCGGGACCTCGACGCCGTCATAGCCGATTCGCTTCAGCTTCTCGAGCACGGGCATGAGGCCATCGTGCATGTCGTCGGCCCACAGATACAGGTTGATCCCGTGCTTCATCTGCTCTCCTTCCTGGTCCGGACGTTGCGGCTAACCTAGATCAACACCAAGTAAGTTGGCAATCGAATGCACAATCAGCGCCTGTGACTAAAGCGATCGCGGTCGGCAGCGACGACGCCGGCTTTCACCTCAAGGAGGAGGTCAAGAAATACCTCGAGGCGGAAGGGCACGAGGTGACCGACTACGGCTGCGAGTCGCCCGACCCGGTCGATTATCCCGACGTTGCCCTGCTCGTCGCCAAAGCGGTGGCGCGCGGAGACCATGATCGGGCGATCCTCGTGTGCGGGACCGGCATTGGCATGGCGATCACCGCCAACAAGGTGCCTGGCGTCTACGCGTCCGTTGCCCATGACGCCTATTCGGCCGCCAAGGCCAGGACCTCCAACAACACCCAGGTGCTTGCTCTTGGTGCGCGGGTGGTGGCGCCCGAGCTGGCGACGACCCTCGTCGGGATCTGGCTCAAGTCCGAGTTCGGCGGCGGGGCGTCGGCGAGGAAGGTGGGCAAGATCGAACAGGCCGAGCACGAGCTGGGACGCAAACCGCGAAAGCCGACATCCAGGTGACCGCGGCCGGCTTCAAAAAGCTCATCAACGACCCCTTCGACGCCGTCGACGAGGCGCTCGAAGGATTCGTTGCGGCGCACGCGGACATCGTCGCGTTCGCCGAGCCGAGGGTGATCGTCAGGCGAAACCCCAGCGCTGGCAAGGTCGGCCTCGTTGTCGGTGGCGGCTCGGGCCACGAGCCCGCGTTCGGCGGGTACGTCGGCACCGGCATCGCGGACGCCGCGGCATGCGGCAACATCTTCGCCTCGCCGCCCCCGAACGTCGTCCTCGCCGCCATTCGCGCAGCCAACCACGGCCGGGGCGTGCTCATGGGGTACGGGAACTATGCCGGCGATGTGATGAACTTCGGGTTGGCGGCCCAGCTGGCGAGCGCGCAGGGGATCGAGGTCAGGGAGATTCGCGTGACCGACGACGTGGCCTCCGCGGCGAAGAGCGAGACAACCAAGCGACGCGGTATCGCCGGTGACATCATCGTGTTCAAGTGTGCCGGCGCAGCCGCGGAGCAACGCCTGTCCCTGGACGAGGTGGAGCGCATCGCGGTCAAGGCCAACGCCGCCACGCGCAGCATGGGTGTGGCCCTGTCGGCTTGCGAGGTCCCAGGGTCCGGCCGGCCGACCTTCGAGCTTGCGGACGATGAGATGGAGATCGGCATGGGCGTTCATGGCGAGCCGGGGATCAAGCGCGGGCCGTTGCAGCCCGCGGACGAGGTGGCGCGCATCCTCGTCGATGCGATCGTCGGCGACATCGGCGACAGAGGCCGTGGCGAGGTCGCCCTACTGGTGAATGGGCTGGGGGCGACAGCCTACCTGGATCAGTACATCTTCTACCGGGGCGCGCGGCGCGCATTAGAGGCGAGCGGCTTGACAGTGGTCCGGAGCTACGTTGGCGAATTCATCACCTCGCTCGAGATGGCCGGCGCATCGCTCACGGTGACCTTGCTCGACGACGAGCTGCTCTCCTTTCTCGACGCGCCGGCGAGCACGGTCAGATTCACCACGTGACCAGCCGGGCGCTGAGAGCCAGAGTGATGGCCGCGGCTGAAGCAGTCGAAACCTCGCGCGACGAGCTCTGCCGGCTCGATGCCGCGGCAGGGGACGGCGATCACGGAGTCACGATGGCCCTCGCGGCGCGGGCTGTGCGCCAGACGCTCGCCGCATCTCAAGATGCGTCCGCGGACCAACTCGTGACCGAGCTCGCCATGGCCATCGGCTCTGTTGGCGGTGCGATCGGCCCCATCTACGCGTCGGGGCTGCTGGCGATCGCCGGCATGCTGCGCTCATCACCGGCGAACGAGACGCTGACGGTGCCCCAGGTCCTTGCCTGCGCCGAGGCTGCGGAGTCAGCGATCTCCGGACTGGGACAGGCCAAGCCGGGCGACAAGACCATCCTGGACGCGCTCGACCCGGCCATCGCCGCCCTCCGACAGGCGAGCGCCGCCGGCACAGGCCTCGATGACGCTCTGGATGCCGCTGCGGCGGCTGCACGCGAAGGGGCGGCGTCGACTGCCGCGATGATCGCTTCTGTAGGTCGTGCGAGCCGTCTCGGAGAAAGAAGCCGCGGTCTGGCGGACCCCGGCGCGAGCTCCTTCGCAATGATTCTGGGTGCTCTCGCCGCTTCGGCGGACTGATCGGTGCGCCCACTCATCGGCACGAGCCTGAAGATGAACTTCACCTCGAGCGAGGCGGCGACCTACTTCGACGCGCTGCGTCCGATGGTCGCGCCGCTGACCTCCTGCGAGCTCTTCGTGCTCCCGCCTTTCACGTCGATATGGGTCGCACGCGATCGCCTTCGTGACAGCAACGTTGCGTGGGGTGCGCAGGATGTGCACGCGGAGGACGCCGGCGCGCACACCGGCGACATTTCGGCGCCCATGCTTGCCGACCTCGGATGCACGTTTGTTGAGGTCGGGCACTCCGAGCGCAGGCGCGATCATGCCGAGTCCAACGAGCTGGTCGCGAACAAGGTGCGCCAAGTCCTGCGTCACCACATGACCCCGATCATGTGTGTCGGAGAACCCAGGCCGGGCAGCCTGGACGCGGCGCTCGATCACGTGCTCCGGCAGGCGCGGGCGGGCATGAGCATGGTGCCCGAGCACGATCGAGCTCGCGTCGTCATCGCCTACGAGCCCGTCTGGGCAATCGGCGAGGGCGCCGCCGCCGCGGACCCCGCCCATGTCGGGGCCGTTCATCTCGGGCTCCACGAGCTGGGTGCGCGGGTAATCTACGGGGGCAGCGTCGATCCGTTCACGGCCGGTCCAATCCTTCGCGAGGACGGCGTGGACGGGCTCTTCGTGGGGCGCGCAGCCCTCGATCCGAAGCGGTTCGCCACGATCGCGCAGCTGGCCGGCTCTTAGTGCATCCCCCGGCCGCCGGCGACGATCAGCAGTTCGCCGGTGATGAAATCCGCCTCCTTCGAGGCGAGAAACACAGCCGCGCCGGCTATGTCGTCGGTGGTGCCCCACCTCCGTAGCGCCGTCTCGGCGAGGATCCTTTGCTCGACCTCCGGATCGGTATCCGCAATCATGTCCGTCTTGATCCATCCAGGGCAGATCGCGTTGACTGTGATGTGAGGACCGAGGGCGAGCGCCAGGGCCTTGGTCAGGCCGTTCATGCCGGCCTTCGAGGTCACGTACTCGGTGAACCGCATCGCCGAGGGGTGATAGAGGCCCGAGTTGGACGACATCATGATGATCTTGCCCGCCTCCTGGCGAAGCATTATCGGAGCCACCTCCTTAGAGCAGAGGTAGGCGCCCTTCAGGTTGACGTCGATCGTGCGGTCCCAGTCGTCCTCGGTCGTCTCGAGGACGGACTTGGCGACCATGACACCGGCGTTGTTGACCAGGATGTCGATCCGCCCGAAGCGATCAATCGTTGCGCTGACCAGGCGCTTGACGTCGGCGGACTTCGAGACGTCAGCCCGCACCGACAGCGCATCGCCCCCGCCGCGTTTGATCGAGTCGACCACACCCTGCGCCTCGCGCTCGCTGCCGACCCAGTTGACAGTCACCTTCGCTCCCTCAGCGGCGAAACTCTCCGCGATTGCCTTGCCGATTCCTCTGGAGGAACCGGTCACAATCGCGACTTTGCCATCTAGTCGCTTGTCGCTCATAGTTCCGCGTTCACGATGAAGCCTGCGTCGGCAAGCACAGTCGTACACGTCAGGTAGCTGGCGTCGTCGCTCAAGAGAAATGCAATCACGCTCGCCATCTCTTCCGGTTTCCCGACGCGGTGTAGAGCGATTCGGTCTTCGTAGTACTTGAGGGCCTCCGGGTCTTGCAACAGTGAGGCCGCCATCGGCGTGTCGATGGCACCTGGTTCGACAGCGTTCACACGGATGCCGTGCTCGCCGAGCACTGCTCCCAAAGCCTTCGCGAGCATGCTCACCCCGGCCTTGGTGCCGCAATAAGCAACCTGTGAAGGCGACCCGACGTGGGCCGAGAGGGAGCTGGTGCAACAAATCGCCCCGCCGTGACCCTCCTTGATCATCTGCTTCGCGCCTTCGGTGCAAACGAGCCAGGTGCCCCGAAAATTGGTCTCGGAGAGCGTGTCGAAGTCCTCGACCGACGTCTCGTCCCACTTCATAAAAGGGTTGATCCCGGCGTTGGATACGACGTAGTCGAGACGACCGCCGCGCCTCGCGACCTCCCGCACCATTGCCACGACCTGGGCCGGATCGCGCACGTCAGCCACGACGGGAAACGCTTCGCCCCCCGCATCCTTTATGCGACGCAGCGTCTCAGTCGGATCATCAGATTGGCGTTGATTGACCCCAACCACGGCACCTTCGCTGGCCAACCTGATTGCTGTCGCCTGGCCTATACCGGTGGTAGCGCCAGTCACAAACGCGACCTTGCCGACGAATCGCTTCTCCATCCCATCCCTCCGGTCGATCAACGTTTGTCTGCCACTGGGAACTCTAAACCCGCACGTCTGACGCGTGAGATACTTGGCGGGTTCGGGCCGCCTACCGAACCTCCAAAACCCATCAACTGGAGCGCCTCATTGACCGAGACCAGCACAGATCGACCGGTCGACACCTCGGCAACAGAGACTGCGGTGACCAAATGGCTGGGAGAGTTCGAGAAGGCCCTATCTGTCCAGGACATCGATGCTGCAGCGGGCCTGTTCGTCGATGATTGCTACTGGCGCGACCTGGTTGCTTTCACCTGGAACATCGTCACCGTGGAAGGTGTCGAAGGTGTACGCCACATGCTCGGTCAAACGCTCGAGCGGGTTCAGCCCATCGGTTTCTCCGTCACCGACGAGTTGGGCGAGGCGGGCGGGCCAACCGAGAGCTGGATCAAGTTCGAGACCTCGGTCGGCCAAGGCATCGGTCATATCCGGCTCAGAGACGGCAAAGCGTGGACGCTGCTGACGACTCTGAACGATCTTAAGGGCCATGAGGAGCCGAAGCGTGACCGGCGACCCATGGGAACCGAGCACGGCGCCGTCCGGAATCGGCAGACCTGGCTCGAGCAGCGCCGGCATGAAGCGGAAGAGCTCGGCCGCGTCACCCAGCCGTACGTGGTCATCGTTGGCGGCGGGCAGGGCGGCATCGCTCTCGGCGCCAGGTTGCGCCAGCTCAGGGTGCCCACGATCATCGTCGATCGCAATCCCCGGCCCGGAGACGCGTGGCGCAAGCGCTACAAGTCGCTGACCTTGCACGATCCGGTCTGGTACGACCATCTCCCCTACATCGACTTTCCGCCAAACTGGCCGGTCTTCTCACCGAAGGACAAGATCGCAGACTGGCTCGAGATGTACACGCGAGTCATGGAGCTGAACTACTGGGACTCGACCGAGTGCAAGAGAGCCTCGTACAACGAGACGGCCAAGGAGTGGAAGGTTGTTGTCGAGCGCGACGGAGTCGAGATGACGCTACGACCGAAGCACCTTGTGCTAGCCACCGGCATGGCGGGCAAACCGAGCATGCCCGACATCCCGGGCATGGATGTCTTCAAGGGCGACCAGCACCACTCGTCCCAACACCCCGGGCCCGACGCCTACCGCGGCAAGAAGGCGGTCGTCATCGGCTCGAACAACTCAGCCCACGACATCTGCGCCGCGCTCTGGGAGGTCGGCGCCGACGTCACCATGGTTCAGCGGTCCTCGACGCACGTTTCAAGGTCCGACTCTCTGATGGAGTTGGGCCTCGGGGCCCTGTATTCCGAGAGCGCCGTTGAGTCGGGCATGACGACGCAGAAGGCCGACCTCACGTTCGCGTCGATTCCCTACCGACTCCTGCACGTGTTTCAGATCCCGGTCTACGACGCGATCCGCGAACGCGACGCCGACTTCTACGCGCGGCTCGAGAAGGCAGGCTTCATGCTCGACTTCGGCGACGACAACTCTGGGCTGTTCATGAAGTACCTACGCCGCGGCTCGGGCTACTACATCGATGTCGGCGCCTCCGAGCTCGTGGCCAACGGTGACATCAAGCTCGAGTCTGGCGTGGATGTCGTGCGACTGACGAAGGACGCGATCGTGCTGAGTAACGGCAAGTCCCTGCCCGCCGATCTGGTCGTCTACGCGACCGGCTACGGCTCGATGAATGGGTGGGCCGCAGATCTGATCTCGCCGGAGGTTGCGGCGAAGGTCGGCAAGTGTTGGGGTCTCGGGTCAGGCACCACCAAGGACCCCGGACCATGGGAAGGGGAGCTGCGCAACATGTGGAAACCCACCCAGCAGGAGGCGCTTTGGTTTCATGGCGGCAACCTGCACCAGTCGCGACACTACTCCTTGTACCTGGCACTTCAGCTCAAGGCGCGTATGGAAGGAATTCCAACACCGGTCTACGGACTCCAGACAGTGCACCACTTGAGTTAGTGCAGCAGCTCCCGGGACCTCCGACCCAAGCCGAAATGGTTCCGGAGCAGGTGTTCACCTGACGCAGAGCTGAACTGCCCTGGCTTTGATGGAGGCTGAGGGTGTCCGCCCGGATTGCTACATGAACTGCTATAGGCGGATTTCGTTCCGCTGCGCCGGCGCATGCGCTTGGCTCCAGAAAGCCCAATTGCTTCTCACCAGGTAAATCCCGAGCCCAACCATGACTAGAGCGTTGATCCCGTGCAGCCCAGCGATTGGGGCGACGCCGAGGAAGCCCACGTAGGCCAGGGCGAACTGGACCACCCATAAAAGGAAGAGAAGGGCAGCCATGATCGTCGTCTTTCGCGGATAACGGGCGCCAAACGACAGGATGATGAGGGCCAGGATGGTGATCGGGACGACGAAAACTCCGATCACTGCGTGCGCCGCGCCAAACAGGTCTATCTCATCCACAGTGCTCGCGGCGGTGGAGTTCCCGGCATTCGCGATCTTGTCGGCGACCGAGGTGAACGCAGACGAGGCGATTGTGTAGAACTGGGCGAGAAATTCGACCAGCAACAGCGCGCCGATGACTGAATACATCTTGCGGAGATTGCGGGTCATGTTTCGGTCACGCTCGCTCATCCAGCGCTTCGGGTGTCGCCCAGTCGCCCTCTTTGGGGACGACCTGCTTTGCGCTCCCGAACACCTTCGCCGAATGAGGTTGGTGCGCGCCCGGCAGATTCACTGCTCAGGCCGAAGCCGTCCGAGACGCGGTCGGGTTCATCACCAGCCCATTTCTTGAAATGCGCTTGAGCCAGTTCCCAAGAATGAAAAAGTAAGGGGGCGAGACCAGAACTACCACGACGAAGAATGGGCTATCGATGCCTGCCAGATGAAGAACGCCATCGAATACGAGGGCTGCCGCCAGCACCCAGCCCATGATCCTGACCGCGCGCCCCAGCCCCGCAGCTGAAGGCAGCAAGGCAAGCAGCACCCAGATGGCAGCCAGTGGGTAGGTGTCCATGTCCTGCAGTCCTGCGCGCAGGCCATCAGCTAGCTTCCCAGCCGCGAATAGGCTCTCCTTCGCGGTCGGCTCAGCCAGGTATCGTGCCCCAAGCGAGGTCGCGATGTAGCTGGTGGTGATCGCTTTGGTGAGCCCAAACGCGAGAGACATGGCGCCAAGCACAAGTACCAGCGCGGCGCGCACCGGCCACATCTTGAATGTGGCGATGAATACCCCAACGAAGGTAACAAAGAAGACCAGGTGATTGGCGCCGTCGAGCATGCTCGCGGTGGTGACGAGACCAGCGAAGCGGCCTGCCTGCTCGAGTCCGGCTTGGTCAAGCGAGTGGAAAGCATCAGTGCCGGTGAGACGCTGCACCGTGATCGCCGAGGCGATGACGACCAGGATCCAGGGCGCGGTGATCCAGCGTGTGAATCCAGCCAAAAGGCTGAGGGACCTGCGGTAGCCATCCGCCGTAGCGCTTGGTCCGGCGTTCACCGGAGGCATTTCCACGATCGGTGAACCCACCGGCTCATTCATCCTTAACCGCCCCCCAACGGTGCCAAATTTTACAGGCTGTCAAATACTATTGCGGTATCCGAATTCTGTCAACCCGATCCGCAAAGAGCCACAGACTTCTCCTTCAGACCGCTCGCCGCTTACTGGAAGAGCGCGGCTACCATGGAGTCGGACTGGAGACCCTGGCGGCAGAAGCGGGAATGTCCCGTCAATCGATCTACGTCCACTTCCACTCCAAGGCAAGGCTTCTGCTGGAGCTGGTGGATTACGTAGACGAGTCCGAGGGCGTGCCAACGCTGGCCAAACGGATCGAGACGGCAACATCAGCTGAGCAGGCGCTGGATCGTTTCATCGACCTGGTCGCCAAGGTGGCCCCGAGGATATTTCGCGTTGTCGCGGCACTAGACGCGGTGCACGGCGAGGATGCTATCGCGGCTGCGGCTTGGCGAGATCGCGCCGATCGAAGGCGGCGACGGTGCCGAGACATTGTTCGTCGCCTTGTAGAGGAGGGTCGGCTGGCGCCCGAGCTCGAAGTCTCGACCGCGACCGACCTGCTCTGGACCCTCGCGTCAGTCCGCGTGTGGGAAGAACTGGTCGTGAATCGCCGCTGGAGCAGTGATCGCTACCGTGCGCAGATGCGTCGAACCATTCGAGGAGCGCTGCTTGGGAATGTATAGGGCGGCGGGCGCAACCTCGAACCGGAGACAACAGTTGAGGATTGTCCCGGGCCATCCCGTCCATCGCAATCGTTATGCAAACGGAGGTCGTCATGGTCGCCCTTAAGAGTCTGTTCTGGAATAGCAGAGAAGCGCGTGTGCGCGCTGCGTGGCGAATTGTTGTGTTCTTCCTAACTTCATTTGTCTTGGGCGAAGCGCTGTTCAGTTTGCGGGGAAACCTTTTGACCAACATGTTCCCTGTTGTCGCCTACAGGGGAGCCTTTGAGGCTGGGGTCTATTCACTTCTCATCGGGGCACTCGTATGGCTGGTAGCCAGTCGGCTGGACAAGAGACGGATCGTTGACTTTGGCTTCCATCTGGACAAGGTGTGGTGGTCCGATTTGGGGTTTGGGCTGGCGCTTGGCACGTTGCTGCTGCTCGGGGCTTTCGTCCTGGAACTGTGGATGGGTTGGGTGAAGGTGACAGGCACTTTTGCCACCGCTCCCGGCCAGCCCTTTGCCGCCATGATCGTGGCCGGCTTTGTCGCCGTCGTCTTCGTGGCGATTCAGGAGGAGGTGATCTGGCGGGGCTACCCCATAAAGAATCTGGTCGAAGGTCTCAATTCGAGATGGATCAGCTCTGCGTGGGCGACGGCTCTTGCCGTCATTATCTCGTCGCTGCTATTCGGCCTCGCCCATGCCGGCAATCCAAACGCAACGACGCTGAGCACAGTCAACATCATGGTTTTCGCGGCTCTTTTCGCGGCCGGCTATGTGCTCACTGGTCAGCTGGCGCTTCCAATCGGTTTGCACTTTGCGTGGGATTTTGTCCAGGGCTTCGTGTTTGGTGTGCTTGGTGACGCATCCCAATGGGGGTCATTTCTTGTACTGGCGGAAGCTGACCCAAAAGCCAGGGTGTGGACCGGTCTGCCCTACGGAACAGAAGGCGGGCTGCTTGGCACCGGTGCGTTTATTTTGGGCTTTTTGATTACAGCCGCTTGGGTTCGGTTGCGGCGCGGCAGTATCCGCCTCCATCCGTCGCTAATGCCGCCGCGGCAGCGAGGGTCCGCGTAACGCTCATGCTGGCCGGAGCAGTGGCGAGGAGTTCCCATGCTTTGCTTCGACAGCCGCCGCCAGGGTGAGGATCACGTGCTCAGCGCTATCGCGCGTGTTGTAGGTCGACTTCAAGCGCAGACCGGCAGCAGACGGCCACCCGGCATGGCCTGGATTCGCGTGCAGACTTCATAGCCGTCATGACCCTAACGCGCCAGCTCAAATCCAATGCAACCACCGCGAGCATCCCGATCGGATTGGTCCTGGCGGCCGTCCCAGTGCTGGAGCCACGCGGGCCGTCAGTCGATTAAGCGTGCCAGTTCATCGGCAGCTTTGCCGATAGGAGAGTTCACCGCCGATACCGCCAGGATCTCCCCACGAATGGCCGCCTCTTCAGGCCGAAGGCCGTCATGGCGAATCTCCACCGCGATTCCGACCCCCAAAAACCTCCCGAGCTC
>Ga0137409_10000696_pt1 | contig 36850 bp, 16 predicted proteins | sample CZODoug1_16funga_FD_122059 | JGI IMG/M metagenome (GOLD analysis project Ga0137409, IMG submission 122059) | Vadose zone soil fungal communities from Angelo Coast Range Reserve, California, USA - CZODoug1_16fungal (Hybrid Assembly) | ecosystem: Environmental > Terrestrial > Soil > Vadose zone... | reverse complement strand
TTACCGTTCTGACAATGCTACGCTTGCCTTGTTAGGTGTTCCGGCTCATACCCTCTCTACATCTAAAATGGACAGCGAACCTAACTATCATAAAGTGAGTGACCAAATTGAAACACTGGAGTTAAATAATATGACGATGATCGTTCGATCTATTGCACTTAGTTCGAAAACTAATGTAAGTGGGGTGGATACGCCAACGAGAGTGGAAGTGAAAAAGTGAAATAAGGATGGAAATATATTAACTCGTAATAGAGATAGAAAAAACTATTTTTATAATAAAATAATTTTATTAAAAATAATAAATATTTATTTTGCAAAATATGCTGATTTTATATTATGCTGCAAATTACAAGTCAATTTCTAAATCTGTAGTGTAGTTAAAACTAATTTAAAACTCTATGATAAACTAATAGATTAAAATATCGTATAACAAGTTAAAATACATATATTATTATAAATAAGTTATCAAATTGACTGTTAATTAAGAATAAAGTTATAATTTTCAGTAGTATTATATGATATTACTTTAGCTAAAGAAAAATAAAATGATATAATTATAATAACAGCTAAAGGTATACTATTACCTGTCGGACTTAATAATTCAGATATTCTTATATTAACTAACATTAATATAAAAATAAATAATATAAATTAAAATTAAAAATACCATTCAGGTACAATTGATGCAGGTGTACTCATAGGATTAGCCGGAATATAATTATCAGAATGACCTAATAAATTTGGATAATAAAATACAATAACAGATAAAGAAAGTAAAAAGAAAAATATTGTTACTAAATCTTTAAATGTAAAATAAGGATGCATAGGATATCTATCTCCATTGGCTCCTATACCATTAGGATTATTACTTCCATGCATATGTAAAGCAATAAGATGGGCTAATGCTAATGCAGCTAATAAAAAGGGTAATAAGAAATGTAAAGAAAAGAATCTATTTAGTGTGGCATTTGAAACAGAAAAACCACCTCCATATTAAATCTTTCTTAGAAAATCCCTTAGGTTAACGTTAAATAAATAGAAACACTCTCCTTGGCCTTGGCCTTGGCCTTAGACTCCTTATTTTATTAGGTCAGACGGTCCATAGAATGGAACTAATAAAAACGATCCTAAATTAGATTAGGTAGAGAGCCAACTAGCACTATTAACCTTGGCTCCAAATTGGCAGGAGAAGAAAAAGAACAAAAAAAGCTGGATAAAATAACTTTAGAAAAAAGGGAACTAATCCAAAGCATCCGCGAAAGAAAAATATAGATTTTATCTTCTAATTAAATTAGTTTACCTTAAAATCGTTGAATAGTTTAAGTTCTACTGCTTATTACCTGATACATAAAGATTTTTACTTGCTAGATGTCAATTTTTGTCCTCGGCTCCAAATTGGAAATTAATAATAATAATAATAATAATAATAATAATCCTAGGAGGAAATTAAATAGTCCTAGGAGGGCAGGATGATCTTCCCTTTTTGATATTTATATTTATATTTATATTTATATTTATATTTATATTTATATTAATTAAGGAAGAAATGGTAATTTGATAATTAGTAAGTACTAATATATAATTAAGGTGTTTAAGCATAAAGGTAATTTTTTTAATTGTCCAATGGTTATGTACTATATAATTTGAATTCAACCAATATAATTATATACCTTTTTAGTTACATAGGTGAGTCATTCCTATTATTATTGCAGTTCTTCTTTAAATAATCCTAGGAGTAATTTGAAACCGTTTTATTGAAAATAAGAGTTATAGTATCTTCGCCTTTAGGGTTTTTGTAAAGACCTACAATTCTACCTATACCTAATGTATCTTTGATTAATATTAGAAGTGGTAATTAAGAATAAAAGTAAAAGTCACAGTCCGTGTGTATTAATGTTATTAATAAAGAAATAGAAGCAAATTTTCGTAAAGAATCACTTGCCACTACTCTCAATATCAATATCAATATCAATATAAATATCAATCTCAATCTCAATCTCAATCTCAATAAAATATAACCGTCACAATTTCCATCTATTATTCCCGCTAATTAACCTAATAAACTAATAGGAATGGCCAATAACCGTTTACTATCTTCACTTGTTGTAGGCTTTACTCCTCTAAATGGAAATGGAACTTTACTTCAATTTATTTTTCCGATAGACTCTAACCCTGCAAAGTAAATAAATTTAATTATAATTATAATTATACCAATTCAATTAGTGTTAAGGTTAAGAACAGCATATAAAAATACATAATTTTAAGGTTCAGATCAATTCTACTATATCTTGTCCAAAAACTGGAATAGCACTTAATAAATTAGTAATAACTGTTGCACCTCAAAAACTCATTTGACCATATGGTAATACGTAACCAAGAAATCCAATTGCCATCATTAAAATAAGTATAATACAACCGATACTTCATACTAATACTCTTGGAGATTTAAATGATCCATAGTATATACCTCTAGCAACATGAGCATAAACACAAATAAAGAAAAAAGATGCTACATTAGCATGTGTATATCTTATAACTCAACCATTATTTACTGATCTCATGATATGTTCTACACTATTAAAAGCTAAATCAACATTAGGAGAATAATGCATTGCTAAGAATACTCCGCTCAGTATTTGAATTATTAAACAAAGTGCTAATAAAGAACCAAAATTTCACATATAAGAAATATTAGCTGGTTGAGGGGAATCAACAACATAAGAATTATAAAGTCTTAATAAAGAATTTGATTTTAAAATCCTCATTTAACTTTAAAAACTCAATTGTTTTACTGTTATTAATTTTTTATTATATGCATATTTTAAATATATTAATTTTAGATATTTAGCTAATATTAGATATTTTAATTTAGATCATCTTAGATCTTATATTGTATATTGTATATCTTATTATAAAACGTTAAATTACTAATATAACTTATAACCTTTTTTATTAGTTTATTACATCTTTCTTTTGTAGATAATATTAATATTACTATAAATATAACTATAAATATAACTATAAATATAAATATAAATATAAATATAAATATAAATATAAATATAAATATAAATATAAATATAAATATAAAATGTGTCTACTTAATAATTATATATAGAATATACTATAAAATCTAAACTATAACTTAACATAAATTATTTGTTATTGTGAATAATTTTAATTTTATTTTAAATTTTAATTTTAATTTGAAAAAGAAGAGTTGTATATTAGTATATTATGATAGTAGGATTAAAGTATTTTTGTTTTAACTTTAATTTTAATTTTAACTTTAACTTTAACTTTAACTTTAATTTTAAACTTGGACTTTTAATGTTATATTAATTATATTTATATTAATTATAAAAAATATACATATTGAAGTATAATGTTTAATAAGAATACATATATATATATAATTTAAATATATAGATAATTGAAATATAATAAGCTAGATTATAATTTTACTAGACTTTGATAAAATATCAAAAAAGGTTTTTTAATTAATGAATTATTCTTTTGTTTATATTTATATTGAACTTTTATAAACTATATATAGATATAGATATAGATATAGATATAGATATAGATATAGATAATAAATTTATCATAATTATTAATCTATAAAAAAGGTATAAATTAACAATTTACAGTACAAATATACTTATATTTGATATTATTAAAGTATTAGGACTTTATTGTTACCTTACTTTTACTTTACTTTACTATTAACAAAAAGTTTATATTTAAGAGCTTTCTAAATTAATAGTAATTAATGTAATTATAAAATATAATATTTAACAGTATAATTATAATAATTCTTGGAACAATTAAAAAACTATTTTTTAAGTTAAGTAAATAATTAAAGTAAATAATTAAATAAATAACTAAATAAATAAATAAATAAATAACTAGATAAAAATTTACCAAAACTGAACTTATTAACATATTAACAGATTAACAGATTAACAGATTAACAGATTAACATATTAAAATATTAACAGATTAACAGATTAATAGATTAACAGATTAAAATTATATTTGTACTTGTATTTGTATTTTTATTTATAATTATAATTATAATTGTTTTTGTATTGTAGTTGCATATTAATTGTGCAGATTAATTGTAATTGTACTGGAACTTATAAAATTTAATAAGCCCAAGAAGATTTGAACTCCTACAAATTCCTTATCAAGAAATTATTCTACCATTAAATCATAGGCTTTGTTAATAAACTTTTTGTATTAAGAATATAACTTATTATAAATATTTCCTATTAATATTTATTATTTTAATAATAGAAAACATATGTTGAACTAAACTACTTTTACATGTATACAATATATAATAAATAAGCAATTAAAAAGAAAAAATCAGTTCACAAAATCAGTTCACAAAATATAAAATAATAATAAAAAACATGAAGATAATTATAAAATAATAAAAAACATGAAGATAATTATAAAAAACATGAAGATACGAAAAGTTATTGTGAGCTTATTCTAATTCTAATTCTAATTCTAATTCTAATTTTAATTCTACTATTATTACTTACTCCACTAGTCCATTAGGTTTTACATAAGATATAAGATATAAGATATAAGATATAAGATATAAGATATAAGATATAAGATATAAGATATAAGATCAGTAGAATGGTTAAAAAAGTTTAAAAAGTTTAAAAAGTTTAAAAAGTTAGCAAAATTCAATTTTCTCTCTTAATAATTCAAATCCAAATAGAAACTTCAAAGAGTTTTCTAAATAGCTAAAGAGACGAATACCTATGTCAAATGGATAAAGAAAAGGTTAGCTAAGTATAACTGTTATAGAAATATAGGAATAGAGGAATTTAGGAATAGAGGAATATAGGAATATAAGAATAATAGGCCGCGCTTAAATTATAATAATAATAATAATAATAATAATAATTTTAATTTTAATTTTAATTTTAATTTTAATTTTAATTAAAAAAACAAAATTGGAGCTGGAGATATTCATTTTAGTTTTTAGTTTCTAGTTTCTAGTTTCTAGTTTCTAGTTTCTAGTTTCTAGTTTCTAGTTGATAGTTGATAGTTGATAGTTGATAGTTGATAGTTGATAGTTGATAGTTTTTAGTTAGGTCCTAGGAGAAAATTACCTTAGTTTTTAAACAGTATAAATATAAAAGTAGTAACGTTTCTTAAACTTAACTTAAAATAAATTTTATTAGTTAACATTAGTTTATTATTAAGATAAGTACATAGTAATAGAGAATATAAAATAAAGAATAAAGAATAAAGAATAAAGAATAAAGAATAAATAATAAATATTAAATAATAAATAATTAGTTGACAATACAAAGTTAATATAAATTTAATAAATTATTACATTAACTAGTAAATTTTTATAAATTAAGGGTTAAGTTTACAGATGGTTCTGTAGTAGACCTGCAAAGTCTATCAATTTATGGTTCAATTCCATCTTAACTCTAAATCGTAGCAATTCTATTTTACTATTTGACTATTTGACTATTTTACTATTTTACTATTTTACTATTTTACTATTTTAGTATTTGACTATTTTACTATTTTACTCTTTTAGTATTTGACTATTTTAAAAAAAACATATATTATTATATTTTTTATTAGTTAGTTTATTTATGTGTTGTGTTATTATAATACAATAAATTATTATATATTATATTATATTAAAAAAAGTATATATTTAATACAATGTTTGTTCTTCGAATGAAACAAAAAATCTAATTAATCTTTTATTTCAGTTTTAAATTTGGAGAAAGATAGATTCGAACTATCATGGCGGTAGTGCAAATACCGATGATTAACCATTATCGGATTTCCCCATTATTAATTTTTAGTTATTAGTTATTAGTTATTAGTTATTAGATTAGTTATTAATTATTAATTATTAATTATGAATTATTAGTTTTTAATAATAAAATGGTGTTATATTTAAATTTAAAGTTTTGTTATAATTTGAAATGATTAATTTGGAAATTTCTTTCCTAGGAGAGAAACGTATAATTTGTTTTAGATTACTCTTGTTTATTAATATAAAATATAAAATAATATATAAAATATAAAATATAAAATATAAATATAAAAAATAAGTTAAGTTAAGTAAAAATAAAAGTTAAAAGTTAAAAGTAAAAGTAAAAGTAAAAGTAAAAGTAAAAGTAAAAGTAAAAGTAAAAGTAAAAGTAAAAGTAAAAGTAAACAAAGTTTAAAAATTAAAGTTCTAAGAATCCTAGGAAGTTTAAGAAATAAAGTATTAATTTAAGAACTATTAAAAATACATATAAAAAATACTAATACCACAATCCTTAATCTTAGTAAGTTTTAAGAAAGTTCCATAAGTTCCATAAGTTCCATAAGTACCCTCAGTTTCGTAAGTTCCGTAAGATTAGTCAGATTAGTAAGATTAGTAAAGTCGGTAAGGCTGAAGAAAATTTATTATATAAATATATAATATGTAATATTAAATATGTAAAGCAAGGCTGTGACTAAAGAATTTAGTTTGACACTATCAGGGGAACAAGATACGAACAGACCGAGTCGAACGGTCAAGCCATAGGCACACCATCTTAAGAGGTGATTGTTTACCAATTCCAACATGTTCGCTAATTATTTTTTTTAATTTTATGTTATTTTATTTTATGTTATTTTATTTTATTTTATTTTATTTTAATTTTCTGTTATTTTATTTTATTTTGTTATTTTATTTTTTAAAATACAGTTTAAATATATTTAATAAATAAAAATACAAATTTTACTACTTTTAGACTTATTAATAATAAGTAATAAATAGTAAAGAATCAAGAATCAAGAATAAAGAATCAAGAATCAATAATAAATAATAAATAATAAGTAAGGCGCTGAGAGGAATTGAACATCTATAAAAGTATTAACAGTACTCCGCATTACCACTCTGCCACAGCACCATAAAATAGACAAATTATGTTTATTAAATTTAAAATTAAAGATATATTATTTAACTAAAATATAAATATAAATATAACTGAAATAATTGGTAAATATATAAATTAAATATAGTATATAGTATATGGTAGGCGCGGATCGAACACGCTATCTCTCCCACCCAAAGGAAGCTACGCACCAATTTGTATTCTACCATTTGAAATAATACTTCTTATATTGTTATTATAAGCCTTAATTATAAATTATAAATTATTAATTATGAATTATGAATTATGAATTATGAATTATTAATTATTAATTATAAATTATGTTATGTTATGTTATTTTTAAATTGTAATTGTAATTGTAATTGTAATTGTAATAGTTTGGATAAGTTTGGATAAGTTTACAAGATATAAATAAATTTCATACTTTGATACTTTGATACTTTGATACTTTTTATACTTTGTATCTTTTAAGTCAGAGTAATAGTAATATTAATATTAATAATAATAGTAATAGTAATAGTAATAGCTATATTAATAGTAATAGTAATAGTAATAGTAATAGTAATATTCATAGTAATAGTCAGAAAAAGGAATACATTAAATATAAAATTAGTATATCTCATTTAAAAAAATTAAAATAAAAATAAAAAAAAAGATAATCTAAATCTAAATCTAAATATAAATCTAAATATAAATCTAATTCTAATTCTAAATCTAAATCTAAATCTAAAATCTAAATCTAAATATAAAGTAAAAAAAGAATTAAATATTAAATATTAGAATAAATCTAAATATCCTATAAATAACCAAAACCTTATCTAATGTATTTATATCTAGTTATTTATTATTATTATTATTATAATTATTAATTATTAATTATTATTTATTATTTATTATTTATTATTATAAATTATTGTGTCAATATTAAACATCAAGTCAATTAAAAAAATTAGTAAAGCTAAACTACATTCGCTTCCTATTAAGAAATAGTCTATTTCTTTTTTACAGAATTTAATCTCTATTTTGGGGGGGGGCGAGCTCTTCTTATCCTTAAATAATTCGAAATTAGATGCATTAATATATTTTATATATGTCAATCTTAACTATTTAACAAATATCATTTACTAAAGTAAAGAGTCAAGTCAAGAGTAAGTAAATAACTTAAATTTAAATGTCAGTAATTTGAAAGAAATAAACTAAAGTTACTTGATTAAAGTTTAAAGTATCTTTCATAACAAATTAAAGTAGAATTAACAAAAAATAGAGGTATCAATTTTCCAAAAAATCCTTATATAAAAAAAGATAGAAATTAAATTCTCTCTCCTCTCTAACGGCAAAGAGGATTTATTAGTATCTAGAGGTTAGATTCACGCTTTATATACCATCAGCATTTATCTATTATGTTTGTGGCTACCCAACTATGCAGGTTATACTCCAAATCTTCCGCCTTCTAATGTTTCGCGTTTCTCACGCTAGCATAGAAATCATTATATTATATCAAATGAGTAGGAACCATATATTTAATATTTAACTATAACACCGAGTTAGTATTTACTTAATTATATGATTAATCAATGAAACCTGATTCAACTACTCTTCCAACTAATTTGCTTTCTAATCAAAGTTTTAATTAATCTTATCAATATAAACAATTCTTCTGTATAATCCCACAATTGGTACACTAGTGAAACACAGCCTATTGATCCTTTCGTACTAGAAGGTCTGCCTCCTTTTACTATTCTTCCCTAATGAAGATAGGGCTTTATTTTAGTATTAATAATATTATCTTTAAATATTAATATCTATTTTAATATTATCTAACTAATTGGAACTATATTTTCATTATTTAAATTTCTCATTTATATAACTAAACACGTATAGTCTCTGAAAAATTATTCTTTTTTTTGCTGATCATAAATATTTTATATTATTAAGATTATAACTTTATAGCTTTATTAGCATATTAGTACTTAAATATGATTATATTAGGTTTCAGCATTTAGTGTTTTTTTAGTATGGCCCCTATTAAAGAATTTTTTTTTTATTAAATTTTAAAACATATAATTGTTAATCATTAATAAGTTATTGTAAATTAATAGATAAGTCTAAATTGTATAATTATTCTGTATGATGTTTTTAGCGAACATCCTTTAATTATGGAACAATGACGAAATGAGTCGTTACCATACTGACTTTAGACTGATGACCCCTCTCACTTATTTTTAGAATGTAAAAATTCAAATATTTGAATTATTTATTCCCTAGTAATTAAGTCAAAATTTCGAACTATTTCTTTCTTTATTTTTAAAATAAATTATAATTTTAAATTATCTCTTCGGTATGTCTTCCATTCCAAACTATTTTTGTATTTGCGAAAGTTTAAGTTTTTTGGGAGAAACATAAGCATAAGCATAAGCATAATCATAAGAATAAACATAAGCATAAGCATAAGAACCGCGGGTAATTAAATCACTCTTTAAACTTTTTAATACTAATTAAAGTAAAATTTTTAAAGTTTGAAAAGAATGCGAATTATATTACACTAAATTATATTAAATTAAATTAAATTAAATTAAAATTAAAATTAAAATTAAAATTAACAAAAGGTTTCTTAAATTAATTTATAAAGATTATACGTATAGTCTCTGAGGTAATTAAAGATAAAAAAAAACATTTATTCTATAATATTACCAGCTGGTTATACACTTACTTTTTTGTTATTGTTATTGTTATTGTTATTGTTAACTAACAGATTCTGACTTATAAATTTTAACTATAATTATTAAGTACTGTTTGATATATTATATGTCCTTCCAGCTTACAGTAAATTTTGCCGACGCAAGTCTTTGTTTCTGTTTTTATTTTTTGAGAAACATCTTTATTTTTATATTTATATTAATATTTATATTTATATTTATATTTATATTTATATTTAAAATAAGATTGATAAACCCTACGTCGTATTAAACCCAACTCGCGTGCCCTTTTAATCGGCGAACAGCCGAACCCTTCAAAGCTCTTACTCCTCGAGGAGAGGACGAGTCGACATCGAGGTGGCAAGCATCCAAGACAATGTGTACTCTCTCCGGATATTACCCTGTTATCCCTAGCGTAACTTTTATCTATTGATCCCTACCTAATCCATACAAAGATAAGGGGTCACTATGCCCTGGTTACCCATCTGATTGGCTGATTGGCACTCTCAGTTAAGCATGCTTTCCCCATTACGGCTTACGTAACCTTAAACTGGTTAATTGATTTCCTTTCAATTTCTAGCATACCTTTAGTGTGAATATTTGAATATTTATTTGTTAACAAAAGAAAATATCTTTAGTCCGTAAAAATAATTTGTAGAATCTCGACATTAATTACTGCTAAGCAAGTAATGTTTAACCTATAATAATCAATATAAATATTAAAAAAATAAGCGCGTGATAAAAATTTTTTAATCTCTTTGGATGTACTTTGCTACTATTTTAAAGACGACCGCCCCAGTCAAACTGCCAATTAGTCAGCTGTCCCTTTTTCTATTTATGAATTAAGGTTAACATCAACCCAATAAAAGCTTTAAGGTCTTCCAATTTTCGTCACTCGACATCCCTAATTACTATTAGCAAAGATTGTTCTAGATCGACGTGGTGACTAACTACAGTAGAAGTTGCTAGGGTCTGTTGAGGCCATATAATGCTTTACAACATTAAATCCTCTAAGAACTGTACGTGCCACTTTCATGGCATACAGCTCAAGCATTCATTTTTATTAAATTCTTTTTAGTTTTCGATAAATTATAATTTCCACAATTTTTGTTCAATTTAAAAAAACTATTTTTAATAAAATATAACACCAATTTAAAGTCAGCATCTTTTCAGATCAGTTAAATATTAACTTATTCTTATCATTACAATAAGACATTTGCTTTTTTAAATATCCTCTGCCTACTAACGGTTATATCATTTCGCAATGATACCGCCAAACGAATAAATAGTTTGGTTGTTATTAGGTTTACCTAGTTTTTACAAAAATACATTAATGAATTCACTTAGGACTTCGCTATACATAAATAGATATTTGACCCATTAAGAACAATACGGGATATTTTTCTACATCGATATTTATGCATCGAACACGAATTCACAGTAAAGTTGTCCTTATGATTCTAGCTCTAAATTTAAATTTAAATTGAATTTTTGTTTTAATTTACAGGCTTTATGCTTTAAAATTACTTTCAACGCATACTGTTTGAGCTCAGATAATGGATTATCAGGAGGGTTTACACCTCATTATTTTTGTAAACTTTTCTAGTCGCTATTTATATACATTTTTTTTTATTCCATGATGGATGTATTTTTAATTTTCCCGTCCCCCATCAGGCACACCACGCATCTGCACGTGTAATTCAATTTCACTGAGCAAGTTGTAGAGACAGTGAAGCCATCATTTTATTATTCATACCAGACCGCATTTAACGGCCAATTTATTTTGCTACCTTTGGATCCTCAGTGTTAAGACCGCTATTAACCAGACTTTTGATCAGTAACAATTTCCTATCACCTTTCTTTCGTTGATGGCATTGGGCAAATTTCAATCGCTATACTACCATTTACATGATTGCAGCGATTTGTGGTTGAGATAGGTAGGCCAATTCTAGCTTTCCCCCTCTAAGAACCGTGCGTGCAACTTTCATCGCACACGGCTCAAGCAATTTTATAACTCTTGAATTTATATTTTGTATTTATTATTTGACTTTATAACTCTTGAATTTATATTTTGTATTTATTATTTGACTGTTTCTTTTTTATCATAAACTTTACCTAGTAATTGAGATTTCAAAAATAATCTAAATACTTGTAATAGATTTAAATCACCTGTATTTTGAGTAATATAAAACTAAAAAGATTTGTGTAAAGCTCTACATAACCATAACAATAATCATAGGATTTGAAAGTTTAAAGTTTAAAGAAATATCTATACCTAAATAACCATAAACAGAAAAACAACCTTAACCAGAAGTAAAACCAGAAATAAAAGTTGTATCTCTCCTCGGTTTCCAATCAAAGATCACAGAACTGGGAGTAAAAGTACAAAATTAACAAAGTAACAAAGTAACAAAGTAACAAAATTAAAAATTTTTTATATGTTTAACGTTGCCATACGGCTCCATACGAAGAGAATAAAAATACCCAAAAGCAAGTCAGCATCTTTTCAGATTAGTAATCTTACCTATCATAATCATTACAATTATGCATTAGCTTTTTGCTTGTCCTCTACCCACTAATTGATAATTAACATTACTGTTTATCCTCTTTTCTTAAATAGATCTTAAATTAGATCTAAATTATAGATTAGTAATTATTGGGTTTACACTGTTACTTAATAAATACTTTAATAATAACTTTAGGTTTTCATTCTACGCCGGAGATAATGTGTTAGATCAGTTATTTTATAAAAAGAAAAATAACTCTATCTCAAATAAAGAAAAAAAAAAATAGTTTTTTTAAATCTGTTTATATTTTAAAATATAAAAACATAATAATATTTAATATTTAATTCTTTAATTTTAACCTGGTATAATTGCACATCAGGTGACTGTTCTAACGACGCCTATAACATGAATTCAATTAATTTAACCTTAGCTATTTAGTCTAGCAAAATTATTTTACTGCAAATATAAAATATAATTACATTGTCCTAATAGCTTAAAACATATTTGTTACCAATTATGCTCTTATTAGTAGACTTATGAGGATCTAAACTCATAGTGGGTTTCCACCACATTATTTATTAAATCTTTCCAGCTCGCACTTTTTAGTAAACAGTTGGGGCTTCCGATTTTGTGACCCTCTATCAGTTTTACAAATTCGTAAAAAAAAATCTGTATCAAATAGGTTCTTCTTGTTGTCTAACGTAGGAAGAGTTTTTGCCGAGTTCCTTAACAACTTTTAGCTCAACGCCTTAGTATTCTCTACTAACGAACCTGTGTCGGATTGGGTACGGTAGAAAACGATATTTTTTAGAATATAAAATTATTTAAAACCATTATTCACGTGATTCCTATAATTTTTCATAAGATAAAACTTCGTAAAGTTTCAATTTTTGATACTTATTAAATTTTAACGAAAACTAATTAAAAAATAAAAATATAATTTAAAAATTAGATTAAAACAATAAGCTTAGTTTAGTTAATTTTATATTAATAAGTAAAACTTATTTACGATTTCTCAAACTCTGACATCTTATTAAAGATTAAATATTATTTTTTTTGACTGCTTATCTAATTTAGGTTTAAATCTTATTATATAAATATATAAATATAAATAATATAAAAAGATCAGATTATTAATAATAAATACAGCATAAAGGATTAGCCTCCCTTTATCAAGGAGTTTAATAAGTTACCAAACTCGAACTTAATAGATTGCTATAATATTACTTATAGTTCATATAGCTAATTTTTTTAAGCGATAAAGGTAATCATTAAATAATGTTAATTTATATAAATATAAAAAACAGAATTAAACAGGGCAATAGTTTGTATTTAATAATCAAAATAATAAAAAATCTTTAAATAAGAAATATCGTTAAATCATTAATTTCAAGTTCCATTAATTATACTATTTAATTAAAAATGTATAATTTTCTTACACTGGACTTTCTGACTTATACTCATCAGCCAAAACATTGGTTTTGGTCCTTAGAGACCGCTCTAAAATGCAAGGTATATAAACTTTCTCTCTTACAACCCTTTCGTATTCGGCGAGAAGTATTGTAACTTCTTTTCGTTACTCATGTCAGCATTATCGCTTCAGTTAACTATAAACAATGAAACACTGTTTAATTATAGTACGGACTGAATGTTCTATTACCTTAGTTAAGAATAAATATATTATAATTATGATTATTTTATTATATTGTTACTCTATTCAAAACCAACACGATATCGGTTGATTATTTAGACCCGTTAAATTTTCAGTGCGCACAATCCTAAGGCTGATGCGTTGTTATACGTTCTTTAATATTTTCTAGCCACCACCCTGACCCTTATTAAAGCATCTAATTCCCAAAATAAATAAATTTTTTAAATGTTAAATAACAAATAATGTAATCCAATACCCTCAGTTACAAATACCAATTGCAGGGGTTAAATGATTGTTGTTATCATTAAATTTTTAAAATTGAACTTCCAATACCCAAACTTAAGTTAAAGCTGGATAAATTATACTACTATCTCTCTCAAACTTTATTGATAGAAATCTTAACTGGTTAACTTATAACTAAAATTAAAAAAAGATTTAGTCTATTAAGATTAAGCTTCTTGTGAGTGAATTTCCTTTAATAATTTAATGTACTCTTCTTTAATTATTCTTCGTAGTTTTCCAGATTTATTTGCATTATAAGCTAATTCCACAATTTCCAACTTAGTTTCCAATGTTAGAGGTTTTTCATTTTGAAGCATAAAACATACTTTTCTAAAAATATCATAATGGTCAGCTCGTTCAGAAAATATTGGATTAAGATCCATAAATGGAATAACAACATTTGTTAATTGTGTTAAACCATGAACCATATAATTATAATATGTTGGTTTTTTTCGTACAACTGAACCTATATTATTAAATTGTTCTTTAATTTTGTTTAATAAAGGAATAGATGCTGTATCCATAGTAATATTAAAACCAGGTTTAATTCCACCTTGTGCAGAAAATGATATTCAAAAAGACCCATCACCATCGATAATACCTGATATATTATCATTTGTAACTGGAGTGTCAATTGTATTATTTGTATTTTCTATTAATGGTAAATTAGATCCATTTGAAATGCCTAAAATTTGATAAATTTCATTAATTCGTTCAGGAGTTCTAAAAGTTAATTTATTCATAGATAAAGCCATTTTTACAGTTTCTTTTTTCCATTCATTATCTTTATTATTCTTATTGTTATTTTGTTTCTCTATAATAAGTTTTAATAAATTAAAAGCATGTAATTTAGCGCAAACAAGCGGATTTAAGTTAAAATGAGGAATAATTATATTTACTAAATCAGCTGTTTTAGTAACTTTGAAAGATGCTGCATGATTTGCTTTAGATACTGTTACATTTCCGCAACCAAAATATTTACAAATTTGATCTAATACATATTTTGAGGAAAGATCAGCTGTAATATCAAAAACAGGTCTAAAGTAAATTGATTTTTTAGCATATATTGTTAAACCACAAGAAAAAGATCCATCAGTTTGAGTTAAACCAGTAATATAACCTGGAGTCATTTTAAATTTTTGTTTGTTTTGGTTCATTATTGTTGTATTTGTTGTAGCATTATTATTATTATTATTATATTTATTTTAGGAAATTTTATTTACAGAATATAAAGTTATAATTATTTTAACTTGAGTTAGGGGGCTAGCCTTTCAAGTGACGTGGGACAAAAAGTTTTCCAGGTCGAACCAACAACCTTCTAATTATATACTAAATAAACAAAGAATGTAAATATTTTGATGATAGACATAGAATAATACTATTCTTTAATCGTAAAATTCTACCATTTTAAAACCAATTATTTTCATAATTGAAAGACTATGTCATTCTCTGAATCTTTAATCTTTAATCTTAAATCTTAAATAAAAAAAAGAAAAAGAGGTTTAGCGTTATAGTCGTTGAAGAATAAAAAAAAAATATCTTGCAAATTACCCATGTTTATTATATTTATATGTTTAATTATTACTAAATAATTTAGTTAAAACATCTTTAGGGATTTTTAGCATATAGCTTGAATTTTTTTGTTTGAGCTCAGTGGTTAATTGATGAGAATAAATCTAAGCTCACTAGTCAGCTGTATTCTTGTTGCCACATCCTTAATTTCACTTAATAATCATGGGGGACCTAGATCAGTGTTAACGGCTGTTTCCGTCTTGACTGCCCAACTTAGCTTGAACAGTCTGAATATCTATTATAAAATTGTATGTAATTCCGAGATTCGCTTCCAATGGTAAGGTTTTCAAGGCCCCCGCAACCTAAACTCCTATTAATAAAAATGAATATTAAATATTCAAAACATAATACTTGTTGGGAATTGCCGTGCTGTACCTCCATAAATCTTAAATAGACTCTATACTTAAATATATTTCATAGAAAACCAGCTAGAAGTAGGTTAGATTGGCATTTCCAATTTAAATTATTCTGTAATTTACATTACAGTTTAGACTATACCTTCAACTCTATTTTACCTTAGGTTAAAATGATTATATATTAAAACTATTTAATTTCTATCTATATTTGAAATAATATGAATATTATAATTATGTAGTATTTCTATTACTATAATTATTACTATTACTATTACTATTATTATTAAACTTACTGTTAATATAAAATATTAAATATTAAATATAAATGAAATTATAAATATATATATATATATAATGATCTTACCATAGTAAATGAAAACATTTAGAGTGCCAGCGTGTTGCCTTCAACTTCAATCACTACATTATTAAATATTATTAATATATAATAAATATAGAATATATTGAAAGCCTTATTTTTTCAAATAAAGTCGTTACAGGGTAATATTAAGTCTTCGATTATTAATTTTACTTTTTAATTTAAATTTTAATAAACCGAAATATAACTTAAAAATTTTAAGTTGTTTTCTAAAATAATAAAACTTCCCACGGTATTTTTTTTTATATCTTTTTGTTAATAAATAATAAATAATAAATAATAAATAATAAATAATAAATAATTAATAATAAATAATAAATAATAACAAATAAAAAAGTTCCACCGTAATGAGCTGGTTCATAAAAAGAGATTACTCTCTAATCGGGCAAAACGCTTACCGCTTTCGAGACCTCATCGGAGAATAATGCAACATTCACCCGTTCGATCAATTATAATCTGGACCTCGAAAGATCACCTACCGTCGGGTCTAATAGAAGTAACTTATCCCGTTATTATAATTATAATCCAGTCGCTTTCGCTAGGGCTTTTAACCTTGCTACTCCTATTAACTTGCTGACCCAATTGGAATAGGTAGGCCCTCACGGGCTTTCCCCTCCTAAGAACCGTACGTGCGACTTTCACCGCATACGGCTCAAGCAGTCATTCAGACAAAAAAGATTAGAATTTCCTTTTATCTGGCTATTAAATAATTAACTATTTACTTGATATTCTACATTTTACATTTTACATTTTACAATTTCCTATTGTTCGTAGTTATCAGTTCTATATGTTACGCTATAATTAATAATTAAGATGAAATATTTTATTTTTATGTAAAAGTTTAATTTTAATATTAGATACAGAATAAATTTTACCTTCTCTAAACATAACTGGTATAATATGGAACAAAGTTTTTTTATATTGATTTTGTAATTTGTTATTTGTTATTTGTTATTTTGATTTTGTAATTTCCAACCTAAAAAGGAGTAATTTGTAATTTGTAATTTGTAATTTGTATACTAAGTTAATGTTATTTTTTAATTTTGCCCTTACAATTTGATTTTGTAGATCTCGAACTTTCTTACTTTAAAGTTACGCACAATAAACAATAAACAATAAAGTATATGATAATTTTTGGTTAGCATATTGAAAGCCGTTACTATAAAATTAAAATTAAAATTAAAATTAAAATTAAATAAATTGATACTGGATAATCGTGATTAAGTAGATTAACTTAACGAGTTATAGAGTTTTTTAATATCTAAACCATGATTAAAGCTTTTTGAATTATAATTATTCTTACAATGTTTTTTAATTTGTTTTGGACTCTTAATTTTTTGTAATGTAATGATGACCACCAGATTCAAGTTAGCATCCTTTAAGATTAGCTCATTTAGAGCTTATAAGGTTACTTATTGTGTATCCTTCATTCGCTTTTTGAATCCTCTTCTACCTCCTTTTCGTTATATACATTTCGGCAAGAATAATAATCATAGCTTTATAATATACCTCTGATTAAGTTAACTAAAATAAATAAAAATTTATAATAATAAAATATAATCAGTAAAAATGAGGCTTACCAAGTTCCCAATTAAACACCGTTAAATACTTTACCTTTCTAGAATTAAAAAGAATTAAAAACAAATTAATCAGAATTAAAAAAAATTAATCAGAATTAAAAAGAATTAAAACAAATTAATCAGAATTAGAAAGGCGAACAGAGGTTCATACTTTACTTCGGTAGTTATATAGACCATAGAGTTTTTGCCAGCATAAGAAACAAACCCTAACTACATCCATTAAGTTTAAAGACTTAATATGACTTTTTACGAAGCCTAAATTTACATATGTTCACTTTCGTTAACCACGTTCAGTATTTTTCTCTAGCACTTTACGTTACATTGTCCCTTGAGCTTCACACCTTAAAATTACTTTCAACGCATGTCAAGGTAGAGATATCCCTATGGTCTGGGATAATGGAATCTCACCATATTGTTTTAAAGAGCATCTTGTCGCACTGTTGAGATAGGTAGGCCCTTTCAGGCTTTCCCCCTCTAAGAACCGTGCGTGCGAGTTCCCCCGCACACGGCTCAAGCATTCGAACCACAAAATTATTCCGATTCCGCAGAATGTTTGTAGGGGCTTTTCAATCTCCTTTTTTAATTTAAGATTTACTTACCTCTCATTTATCTTAATCTGATATTGAACTTTAAAGATTTGATTTATGATATCGAACACCTAATAGAAGTTAGCCACCTTTTGGTGTAGGAGAATCTCCTTATCCATTCCATTACAGAAGTGGCATTCGCTTTTTCTATCTTCCCATACCCACTGATCGATGTAGAAATTTCACACAAAAAAAAATTTAATAATTAATGTGGTTATAAACTATCTCCTTCCTTTCGGTTAGGAAATCATTGGGCTTACCAAGTTCCGATATTGATACTTTATATGATTAAGATTTTGGTTAGATACTATGATCGGCTGGATTTTTAGGGTCCCGGCTTCGCCTGCATAAACGACTCACTCCCTTCCAGAATTTTATCAGTATCAGTTAAACTAAAAAAGTTTATCATACTAAAACTCCTTTTACCGACCTTAATTTACATATCTTTACTTTCATTTAACCTTTTATCTTTAAGCCTAAGCCATCAAAATGTTTGTTTATTTGATTAAGGCCATTGTCATATTACCTTCACACCCAGATTTTGTATCTACGCATGTAATATTAGGCTCAGATAGGGACACATCTGGAGACAATCACGTCTCATTATCAATATCAGCTTTCATGTCGGACTATGCAAAAGGTACACTGTTATTCTTAAAACGACAATATTGTGTTTAAAATTTTCAGCTGCTTATAGGGTTACTAATTCTTGACTATTTCAACGCCTCTACTTAGAGTGCACTCGTTTCAAACTTTCCTTTACAGTACTATTCGCTATCGCTAAATTTATTATACTTAGCCTTAGAGGATGGATCCCCTATATTCCAACAAGTTAACACTCGTTGTACTTTTTACGGTATATCTTAACGTGAATAAGATAACCAAAGATGTTTAATCTTTTTTAATTTACATTATAAATATAAATAATTAATATAAACAATGTAAACTTTTTTATTTATTACTCTACGGGAATTTGGTCTACCCTCTTTGTCCCCAATATTAGGATTTTTACACATTAAATAACTTAATAGATAATGCTGTCTCCAAGTTCATCGAAATTACAACTCATTAGAATAGGGATTCTACTCCCTACTCAACTTGAATCACCCTAGAGACCATCAAGTTAATAAATAATTTTAGGCTAATCCGATTTCACTCACCATTACTTTCGGAGTCTCGGTTGATTTCCTTTTCCTTTCCCTAATGAAATGTTTTACTTCGGGAAGTAATAATATGAAGGTTTCCCTTAGGAACGTTATTCGTTAAGTTAATCTATTTATAATTAAATAGTATGAATAACTTTTGGGTAAATACCCTCCTTTTTAATAAATTTGCTTTTGTAATCCTTAATAACCCCTTTGAATACTATTCTGCTATATTTTATTTTACAAGACATTAAATTTTATGTATTATGAAATCATATGTTTGTTTTTATATATTTTTTTTGATGTTTAAACAATATTGTCATCGATACTTTTATTAAAATTAAAATTAACAATTAAAATTAAAATTAAAATTAAAATTAAAATTAAAAATAGGCGGTACACTCATCCCTACGATGATTTAAATTCCCACTTCAAATTAAAGATCCAAATCTACTTGCCGAATCCTATGGGAAATTTCCTATGGGAGAGTTAATTTATTATTATTATTATTGTTATTGTTATTGTTATTCTTATTGTTATTTTTATTGTTATTGTTATTGTTATTGTTATTGTTATTTTATTAGGACTCTAACTCTTATTATTGCCTTTATGTTTATTTATTAACTCTTGTAAAAAAGGCTTAATTCAATGTCTAATGAGTCTATTTATTAATATTAATCATATTTAAAAAGTCACATTTCTTCATTACTATTACCTTGCTAATATAAAACTTAATTTTTATTACCCTGCTAATATATAAATCATAAGTAAAAAAACTGGAGGATCACCATCTTATGTGTAAATCTTAATCTTAATTTTAATAATCTTAATCATGTTTGGAAATTTTAAGCCTCACCCTCATCCTAATCCTCATACTCATACTCATACTCATACTCATACTAATACTAAGACTAAGACTCAGACTAAGACGAATACTAATACTAAGACTCAGACTAAGACTAAGACTAATTAAAAGTAGTACTAAGTTTTAAATTTAAATATAAATATTAATTATAATTAAACTATTAGTAAGGTTTCAAAACTTAACCTCTTTTTAAAAAAGCAAAAGCATTATTTAACAAATCTAATTTTTTATTAATTTAATTAGATTAAAATACATATAATATAAACTATGACATTCGATTTACTTTTTTTATTTATTTTCTCTCTTATTTTCAATTTTATTATGCTAGTTGCATTTAAATTAGGATTATTCGGTAAAAATATCAGAAAAGCTACAAAAAGATTTTTAATAAAACAACCTATATCAATTTATTTTTCATATTTTGGATTTATTTTTTTACTGTTTTTTTATATTAGTTTTCAAACAATATACTGTGAAGATTATACAATTACAACAGTTATACAAAACGTAGAAGTGAGCTTAACTGGAGAAGTATTAAACAATTTATTTAAATCTTTGGGATATGCAGGAGCATTCCAGGCGGGTGTTCACATAGCTGCTGCAATTCTTGCAAAACATAAAATATCCGCTTTACCCAAAATAGGGGCAATAGGAGGAACCGGGGCTGGATTTTCTATTATATATAATGCAGTAAATCATACTAATTTTTTTTCAAATTCATCAGCTAAATCAATAACTTTATCACTAGGACAACCTAAATCTATAGATCCGAATATTAGTTCAGATGGTTTAAATAATATATTAACTAAATTTTTTGGTGGAGTAAAAATTGAAACAAAAATACCAGTACAAGTTAATAATTGTAAAGTGCGAGGTTCAGAACAACAAACATCAGATGTTATTCAAGCATTAAACAATAATGATCCTAATTGAAGAGAGTTATTTATTAACTCTCCTATAGAATCAGGAGATAATTCATTGGTTAATTATATTTTAGAGACTTTACCAAATAGCTTCAATCTTCACTTCATTAATATATATCTTCTTACAATGATAATAATCATTTTCACTTGCAAAATTATTCTTGACAATAATATTAATTTAGAATTCCTTAAAAATTATATATTTGGTAAATATCTATACTGAGGTATTAATAAATATCTTAATATTTGACGGGGATCTACAAACTTATGAATTTATTATTTATTATTTTGTGTATTAATATTTCATTCAGGCTCAGCTTATGCCGTTTATCAAGTACTGGAAGCAGTAAAATCTGTTCAAACTTAATAGTTAATTAACTTTATTAAAAAAAAACATATTCTAACCCCTGTCCATTTATTATTTAAATATCATATATAAAATATAAAATATAAATAAATAACTTTATCTTAAATATGAAATATTTGTAATCATAGATAATTTATATAAACATTATTATTAAATTAACTTAAACTAATACATCTTGTTATTTCATTAATACATTATTACATTAGTACATTTACATTAGTACATTAGTACATTAGTACATGAATACATTAGTACATTAGTAATTAGTAATTAGTAATTAGTTATTAGTATTATTTTTAATATTAGTATTAGAATTAGTATTAGTATTTGTATAAATAGTTATGTTATTTAATTTGAATAAGACAATATTAATAGTTATTGACAATTATTAATAGTTATTGACAATTATTAATAGTTATTGAGTGGGCAAGCGATAAAGTTTATAAATTATTATTTATTTTATATTTTAAAAATATAACTAGCTTATATTCCTGACTTAGATTACTTATAAATTTAATAAGTTCCGCTGGAGAATATATTTTAATCTTACATATTATATATTATATATTTTATATTTATATATTTATTTATTATTAATTTCTTAACGTTATAAAGATATTTATATTTATAGTTATATTTATATTTTTATTTAATTATATATAAAATACTAACTTTAGTTTATATGTATATTTCCATTCTTAAAAGTAGTTAATCATAGTTATAAGAATAATTATATTTATATTTATAGTAATAGTAATAGTTATATTTATATTTATATTAATAGTAAAAGTTATATTTATATTACAAGTAATAGTTATTAGTTATTTAATAGTTATAGTTATTATGTATTTAATCGTTATAGTTATTACTTATTTAATAGTTATAGTAATAGTTATAATAATCATAAAAGTCATTAATAGTAATATTAATACAATACTAATAATAACAAATTATTTATATTTATATTTATTAAAAATAAACAACAAACAAACAAACAAATAAACAAATAAAAATTGTCTTTGTAACTTTGTAACTTTGTAACTTTGTAACTTTGTAACTTTGTAACTTTGTAACTTTGTAACTTATAACTTTTTAATCTATTATACGAATATGCCGAAATTGGTAGCCGGGTCAAGCTTAGGTTTTGATGATTTTATACTCATAAGAGTTCGAGTCTCTTTATTCGTAATATAATTATTAATAAACTATAAAAACAAATAAAGCTTTAAACAAAAATATAAATAAAATTAAATAAATAAAAATTTTTCTTTTGCTTTTCTTTTCTTGTAGAAAATTCTGTTTTTTTGCTTTTCTTTTTCTTTTTATTTTTATTTTCTTGTAGAAAATGCTTTTCTTTTGCTGTTCTTTTCTTGTAGTAAATTATTTTCTTGTTATTTTTCTTTTTCTTTTCTTTTTCTTTTCTTGTATAAAATTCTTTTATTTTTCTTGTATAAAATTATGTTATTTTTCTGTTTCTGTTTCTTTTGCTTTTCTGTTGATTTATTCTGTTATTTTCTTGTAGAAAGTTATTTTCTTGTATAAAATTATTTTCTTTTTCTTTTTCTGTTAAGAATTATTTTCTTGTTCTTTTTCTTTTTCTTGTTCTTTTTAAAAAACAAAATATAAATAAATATAAATATAAATATAAATATAAATATAAATATAAATATAAAAATAAATATAAATATAAATAAATAAAAATAATCTTTTCTGTTTCTTGTTCTTGTTCTTTTCTTGTTCTTGTTCTTGTTCTTTATCTAAACCTGTTTTCTTATTCTTAATTCTTAATTCTTAATTCTTAATTCTTAATTTGTTAGTTTATGTTTCTGTTTCTGTTCTTTTCTTGTTCTTTTCTTGTAGAAAATTCTTTTCTTGTTCTTGTTCTTGTTCTTGTTCTTGTTCTTGTTCTTGTTCTTGTTCTTGTTCTTGTTCTTGTTCTTGTTCTTGTTCTTGTTCTTGTTCTTGTTCTTGTTAAAAAAAACAAATATAAATAAAATTAAATAAAAATAAAATTGTTCTGTTATTTTCTTGTTCTTTTCTGTTTCTGTAAGAATACTTTTCTTTTCTTTTTAAAAATAAATAAAAATATAAAAAAAAATATAAATATAAATATAAAAATAAATATAAATATAAATATAAATATAAATAAAATTAAATAAATAAACTTATTCTTTTCTTTTCTGTGCTTGTTCTTTAAAAAAACAAAATATAAATATAAATATAAATATAAATAAAAATAAAAATAAAAATAAAAATAAAATTAAATAAATAAAATTTTTCTCTAAATACTAAATAGCAATAATAAGAGTAACATTAATAATAGATTCAGAGTAATAATAAGAATAATAATAAGAATCCTAGGATCTCTCAACTCTCAACTCTCAACTCTCATCTCTAAATATGAATAGCAATATGAATATTAATATCAATAATAAGAATAATAATAAGAGCAATAGCAATAATAATAATAATAATAATAGCAATAATAAGAATAATAATAATCAGAATAATAAGAGCAATAATAATAAAAATAAAAATAATAATAAAAATAATAATAATAATAATAATAATAATAATCCTAACGTAGTGTTGTTAAAACTTAAATAAACTAAAATAAACTAAAATAAACTTAAACTAAAATAAAAACAGTCTCAGTATATACATCTTTAGCTAAATTGGTAAAGCGTTTGCCTTCGAAGTGAGAGATTATTGGTTCGAATCCAGTAAGATGTTATATAAAATAATAAAATAATAAATTTTAAATTTTAAATATTATAAATTATAAATTATAAATTATCTCTTTTCTATTATCTATTCTCTATAATGAATATATTCCTTTAATATAAATATTTATATATATCTTTATATTTATCTTAATATTTATCTTTATCTTTAATTTTATCTTTATAGTTCTAGTTCTATTAATAGTAATAGTAATAGTAATATTCATATTCATAGTAATATTAATAGTAATATTAATAGTAATAGTCTTATCTCATCTTAAAATTAAAATATTAGGCTTACCCTTAACCCTTAACCCTTAACCCTTAACCCTTAACCCTTACCCCTTACCCCTTACCAATTAATTCTAAGAGTTTTCTAACCTAACAATAAATTGTTATTAACATATAAATATAAATAAACTTTAATTATATTCTCTATACATTCTATTTCTATTATTTACCTATACATATTTACCTATTACCTATACATATTTAATAAAATATCAAAATATAAAGATGTAACATTTACTTAATACTTAACTTATTTTTATTATCTATTTTTATTATATTTAGTTATTTAAACTAACTTTATACTTTATACTTTATACTTTATACTTTATACTTTATACTTGATACTTGATACTTTATACTTGATACTTGATACTTTATACTTTATACTTTATACTTTATACTTTATAAAATCTACTCTTTCTAATTAACTAATGAACTAATTAACTAATTAACTAATTAACTAATTAACTAATTAACTAATTAACTAATTAATATCTGTAATTATTGTATTTGTATTAATATTTAAATTTATATTTATCTTTATCTTAATCTTAATATTTATATTTGTATAATTATCTTCTTATTTAACTATAATAATCTATATAATATCTAATTATTAAATCTATAAATAAATATAAACAATAATTTACTATTTGTATTATTTCTAAATAGCAAGAATAATAATAATAATAATAATAAGAATAATAATAAGAATCCTAGGATTATTCACGAATAATAATAAAGAATCAAAGAATAAAAGAATCAAAGAATAAAAGAATCAAGGGACAATAATAAAATTAATAAAAATAATAATAATAATAATAAATAATATATATATAACTAATTAAATCTTGTTATTAAGTAAAAATCATAATAATAATAATAATAATAATAATAATTACTAATAATTAATAATTAATAATAAAAATAATATATATATAACTAATTAAATCTTGTTAAATAATAATAATAATAAGAATAATAATTAACAATTAAAATAACAATAAAAATTACAATAAAAATTAACAAATTTAGCAACCGGTAATAGATGTATATATATATTTATATAAATCTTTATCTTTATATGTATATATATCTGTATATGTATCTGTATATTTATCTGTATATTTATCTTTATATGTATATGTATGTATGTATATAAATCTTCTATTATCTTATCTTGTATTCTCTTCTATTATATTATAGTATATTATCTTATCTTCTATTATATATATATAATTAATGTATCTATATAAATATTCTCTAATCTTATCTTCTATTATATTATCTTATATTATCTTATCTTCTATTATATAATATATGTATGTATATAAATCTTCTCTAATCTAATCTTCTATTATATTCTCTTATCTAATATTCTGTTCTAGTATATCATTAATTATCCTCTAATATCTTATATTCTGCTATTATCTTCTATAATAATCTATAATCTTCTATTCTGTTCTATTATATACTTAATTATCCTCTAATATAGTATATTCTTATATCCTAATCTATTATTATTATATTCTATTATCTTACAGTATCTTATCTTCTATTATATAATTAATTATCCTCTTGTATATTATCTTATTCTAATATAATCTATTCTCTAATAATTATCTTCTATTATATAATATATAATCCTCTTGTATCTTATCTAATTCTAATAAAATCTATTATCTTATATTATCTTCCCTTATCTTAAATAATGTTCTCTTTCTATTCTATTCTATTATCTACTCTCTTAATTCAAATAGGAATAATAATAGTAATAGTTAGAGTAATATTAATAGTTATAGTAATATTAATAATCCTAGTGTTATTAACTAATTATAGAATCTTGTATCTTGTATCTTCTCTAAATTGGTTGTATTGTATTTGTATTCTATTCTCTACTCTCTAAATAGTAATAGTAATATTTATAGTAATAGTTATAGTTATAGTAATATTAATAATCCTATTATTCTTATTATTAACTAATTATAGAATCTATTCTCTTGTATACTATTCTTCTTGGACAATCAATTAAAACCGTATTATCTTCTCTTGTATTTGTATTTGTATTATTATTTGTATTTGTATTTGTATTATCTTAACAGATCTATTATCTTGTATTTCTTAACTAATTTAATTCTGTTATAGTATATAATAACTGATAACATTCCTATTCTAGTAATCTCTCCCTAGGATTCTTGTTATTCATTCTTGTTATTCATTCTTGTTATTCATTCTTTTTATTAATGTTACTGTTATATTCTAGTCTTATCTCTTAACTGTTAAAGTATATTGTATAAAATACTAATCTAATATCTTCTATAATAATCTATTATATTATATAAATAAAGTTATATAATCTTCTATCTTCTATTCTATTCTATTCTATTCTATTCTATTCTATACTCTATTCTATAATCTTTTATCTTCTATTTCTATTATATTATATAAACTATTATATTCTAAATTGCTTCTATTTGTATTATATTATATAATGTATTAAAGTATCTTCTATTTCTATTATATTATAACATGTATTATATTATATGTCTTATATTATTATATTATGTTATATTCTCTAATTTATTACACTCTTTCTATTATAGTATACGTCTTATTATCTATTCTCTAAATAGCAATATGAATAGCAATATGAATAGCAATAGCAATAGCAATAGCAATATCAATATGAATAGCAATATGAATAGCAATAGCAATAATAAGAGTTTGTTTCCTAGGAGAGAGTAACATTAAGAGTTAGAGTCATATAAAGAGTAATAGTCAGAGTAACATTCCTAGGATTATTACCGTTCTAAATTTCAATACAGGATTTAAACCAATTTTCTCCTAGGATTATTAGTATTGTATAATAAACCTTCTTTATTTTAATAGAGAGATTAGGTGGGATTAATGAGGTTTTGAATAATAAAGATAAATTTAATAAATTAGGACTTGATAACAAAAGAATATTTAAATTTTTAAATGAATTAGTTTTAAGAATTGATAATAAACAATTAGAAGTTACAGGATTTACCAATATTGTTAAAAATATATTTAATATTGATAATAATCAATTATTTGATTTATTATTAGCTATTGGGATTACTAAATTAAAAGAACCAAATAGATTATCAGTAAGTGGATTTAAAAAATTTAGAATTAATAATAATAATAATAATTTTAGTAATTGAAGTATGAGATTAGGATTTATTGGTGCAAGAGATTTATATACATGGTCAGGATATAATAATTTATGTAGTATAATTCGACCTAATATTAATGATATTAATGATATTAATCATGTTATGGGGAATAAAATAAATAGAGATAATATTAGAACTTTAATGAATACAAATTTTAATTCTAATTCTAATTCTAATTCTAATTCTAATTTAACTAATATAGAAGTTATTAATAATAATTTTAATTTAGATATAAAAACTAAATATAATAAAAATGATAATAATTTAGATGTAAAAGATAATTTTGTTCATTTATTGAATGTTTTAGATATGTTAAAATTAAATAGGGATTTATTAAGTGAATTAGAAGATTATTTAAAATTAATAGGACATTTTTTTACAATATCAAAATATGGATTAAGTAAAAAAGATCATTTAAAAATGGTAAATATTATTAAGAAAGAATTTAAAGATTTGGGATTAAAAAGTATAACTATTAATAGCATATTAGATGATGTTTTAAATAATGAAAATAATAGTAATTTAAATTTAGCTAAAATAAATGAAAGTTTAAGTAATGCTAATATAGAGTGAACTGGTGCTAGATTAGATAATAATATTGGTATAAAATTTGCTGAAGATTTAATTTTAGATTTAATTGGTCTAGCTTCTCGAAGAGATGTTAATTTGGATGATGATTTATTAAAAAATTTTAAAGAACTAATTATTATGATATATAATTTTAATGATATTGATTTAATTAAATTAATTGAAAATTTATCTATTGATTTAAGAGAATCTTTTAGAGATTTAATTAATATAGAATCTAGACAAATATATAGAAAAAGAAAATTAAAAACAGTACAAATATCAAGTGCAGCTTATAATAAAGATTTGAATCAATATATAAAATTGTTTAACACAATTAACAAATGTAGAAGTGGATTAATGAAAAGCATAACTAATTTATCTAATAATTTATTAGAACAGTTACCATTTAAATTTAAAGGAATTAAAGCAATCCTTCATTATGCATATGCTAAAAATATGGAATATTTAAATATTGAGTTAACTGAATTAAATTATGATAGAATTTCAATGAATAGAGTTAAAAAATTAAAAGAATTAGATAATAGTAATATGTTAAATAAAATTAAATATAATTTAGAAGGAGTTAAAAACATGAAAATAATATTTGAAGATATTAAAAATAATTTCATGGTAAATGAAGATGGACATGGAGAAATAAATTCTGAATTAATTGATGGTAAAAATAAATTAAATAGAATGAATAAATTTGATTTAGAGGACAATAATCCTTTAGCATTTACAATTAGAAAAATTCTTAATGATATTGATATGAGTTTAGATCAAAAACAATTAAGTATTGAAAAGGCAACATTAGAATATGATAGAAACTGATTTACTATGCAAGGAATGAATAGTGTTAATGTAAAAAATACTCTTCTTCATGATATTTATAAAAAAGTAGATAAAGGAATTAACGATATATTAAATAATTATATATCTAATAATTATAAAATACTTAAGGATATTATTAATAATAATAATAATAGTAAAATATCTTTAAGAGGTAGTGAAGGAAAATCTATTTTAATTTTTTTATTGTTAGGTAATAAAAATATAATTAATATGTGTTTTAAATTAGAAAACTTGTAGAAGTTTTAGGTGATAATAGAGAAGAAAGTGAAGCTAATTTAGTTAGGTTCGAACTAATATAGTTTTCCAAATAGCTAATAAATTATATAAACTGGTAATGAAAGGTTTAGAAAATATAAATAAATAATAATAATAAAAATAATAAAAATAATAAAAATAATAACAATAATAAAAATAATAATAAAAATAATAATTACTAATAATAAAAATCATAATAAAAATAATACCAATAATAATAATAATAATAAATAAGATTAAGATTAATAAGCATAATAATAATAATAATAATAAATAAGATTAATAATAACAATAATAAAAATAATAATAAATAAGATTAATAAGCCTAATAATCAGAATAACAATAATAATAATAATAATAATAATAAATAATATTAATAATACTAAGAATTATAATCATAATATAAATAATTAATATAATAATAAAAATATAAATAATATAAATAAGCATAATAATAATAACAATATAAATAATCAGAATCAGAATCAGAATCAGAATCAGAATCAGAATAAGAATAATAATAATAATAATAATAATAATAAGAATAATAATAATAATAATTACTTAACATAATTACTTTTTAATTAAAGAGTAAGAGTCCATTTATTAACTATTAACTAATAATAAGTTATTAATGTTAATAATATTTATATATTTAAATATTGATAATTATAAATATATAATAAATATAATATATTCCTATTTAATTTACCTTATTTTCACTTAATAGATTAACAGTCAAAATAACAGTAGATTTAACTTTAACTTTAACAGTAGTAATTTAAAATCTTGTCCAAGGACAGTAACAGTAATTATAATAATAATAATTATAAATGTATAGCTATTTATATTTTATAACTTAAAATTAACAATTAACAATTAACAATTAACAATTAACAATTAAAAAAAACAATTAAAATTAACAAATTTAGCAACCGGTAATATACGTATATTGTATATTGTATATGTAGAATTATGTATCTATATTAATCTTCTATTATATTCTATTCTATTCTATTCTATTCTATTCTATTCTATTATATTATATTCTATAATCTTCTATTATATACTTTATGTATCTATATTAATATTCTATTATATACTTTATGTATCTATATTAATCTTCTATTATATTATATTCTATTATATTATCTTATCTTCTATAATCTTCTATTATATACTTTATGTATCTATATTAATCTTCTCTTATCTAATATTCTATTATATTCTATTATAATATATTATCTTCTATTATATCATTAATTATACTCTTCTATATTATAGTATTATATTATATTCTATTATCTTGTATTATCTTCTATTATCTTCTATTATATACTTAATTATAATCTAATATATTATAGTCTTATATAATAATCTATTATTATTATAGTATATTATCTTCTATTATCTTATCTTCTATTATATAATTTATTATACTCTTCTATATCTATATTATAGTCTTATATAATCCTCTATTATCTTATATTATCTTCTAGTATATTCTAAATTGCTTCTATTATATAATTAATTATCCTCTTCTATATAATCTAATTCTAATAAAATCTATTATCTTATATTCCCTTATCTTAAATAATCTTCTCTTTCTATTCTATAATCTTATATACTCTATTCTATAATCTTGTATCTTGTATCTTGTATCTTGTATTTCTATTCTATAATCTACTCTCTAACTCTAAATATTCATATTCCTATTATTCTTATTATAAACTAATTCTATAATCTTGTATCTTGTATAATATTCTCCAATAAACCGTATAATCTTCTCTTGTATTTGTATTTGTATTATTATTTTTATTTGTATTTGTATTATCTTCTAACCTTTATTATCTTCTCTGTCTGAACCTAACTAATTTAATTCTGTTATATTATATAATAACTGATAACATTTCTATTCTATTAATCTCTCCTGTACTATTCTATTCTAATATCTTAAAGTATAATCTAAACAATACTAATCTAATATGTTCTATAATAATCTATTATCTAATAGTAACTTATCTTCTATAATCTTGTATTTCTCTTCTAAATTGCTTCTATTATCTACTCTAAATCTAAATTGCTTCTAGTATCTTCTATCTTCTATTATATTATCTTCTATAAATTATTCTATTCTAAATTTCTTCTATTTCTATAATAGTTTATAATGTATTAAAGTATCTTCTATTTGTATTATATTATAACATCTATTAAATTCTATGTCTTAGTCTTATATTATTATATTATGTTATATTCTCTAATTTATTACAATCTTTCTATTATATTATACGTCTTCTGAATCTATCTATTCTCTCTAAATAGTAATATTAATATTAAGAGTAATATGAATAGTAATAGTAATAGTTAGAGTAATATTAAGAGTTCCATTTAGATAAATATTAAGAGTTCAATTGAGAGTAATATTAAGAGTTAGAGTAATATTAAGAGTCCTAGGATTATGATTATTGTTCTTATTATTTAAACCACAATAGCAATAGCAATAATAAGAGTAAGAGTTAGAGTAATATTAAGAGTCCTAGGGTTATTAACTAATTCTTCTATATAAAAATATATTCTATTAAATTCTAATCTAAACTATTCTATACTAATCTCGTATAATAAATTCTAATAGTTTTCTCCTATAATATCTTCTATTATATTCCATATTTCCTCATAACTCCTATGTCCTACCTCCTACGTCCTACCTAAAACCTAAATCTTACTATAACAACTATTAAACTATTCCCATCTAAATAAAAACTATACAATATACAATATCAAATAATTAATGTATATGGGTGGTAATAGCCTATTTTATTACTTCTGATTTTGATCCCCACGGAGTAATAGGTATGGAGAAATTTAACTTTTTTAGATATGATTACTACATAGACTCATTAGACATTTATCAAGCCTTTTACCAAGAGTTCATAAAATATATAAAGGCCCTAATCTTAAATCGTAGGGGTAAATGTACCGATTATTTGAATAAGTGATGATATAGTTATTATTTAAGGTCATTTAGATAATGGTTAAAATAATGGGCCGGACTTTTATCCATTCTTGATGTGTCATATTCTGTTTTTCTTTAGTGTATCCATTCTGCTTCAATTAAGAATTAATATTTCTTATTTAAAATGGTGTAGATCTGCGTTAAAATTATTCTTCTATTTAAATTTGTTATAAAAATATAGTAAAAGATAATTATCGTAGCCTGAAGCTAGCCTTTGCTCTGCTATCGAGGTATTATGTATCTACTTATTGAATGAACTTCTAGGAATCCTTAGCTGGAGTTCCACTTAAATTTGGGCTAGTCCCCCGGAAAGTTTTTGAGTAACAGGGAATAGTACAATAAAATAATATCAAAGTGAATAAAAAATTAAAGATAAAACGTGGGATAATATATATAATAATATTACTAAAACTAATTATATTACTACAAAAAACCTAATTTTACTTTTGTTAACTGAAAAAATTTATCCGGCTTAACTGCTTGTTTTAACAAGCTTAATTTTATAAGTCTTATACTATTAAGACTAGTTATACTTTATATAGCATTGTTTATAATGCATTTAATATTTATTATTTTTTGACCTAATCAATTTTTATTTATGTTTACAAATATAAAATATAGATATAGAAATATTGTAAAAAGCGGAATATATTATACATATTTAATGTTTTTAGTTTTAATTTTATTTGGGTGATTAATGGGATTTGATTATATATTAATTATTAAATGAATTGTTTATGTTTTATTATCATGTAATATAATATTAACTATATATGTTATGATTTTTATATGAAATTCAATACATATGTCAACTTCATTCATTTCTGATATCATTAAATTTATAAAAAATGGTTTTTATTTAGATATTAATGATGCAAAATCATATCTATCAATATTTATTATTAAATTTATTAATACAAAATGATCTTTATTTTTTACTTTATTATCTTTAGGTTTGGCTAGTTTTATATTTATATTTATTTTTATATTTTTTTATTATACGTTTAATCCTATAATATATTCCGTTTTAGCTATTTTATATTTTATCTATTTATTATTTATACATTTTAAAGAATTATCTATTAATAAAAATAATAATATTAGTAATAGTAAATTTTTCCTAGGACTCTTATTATTGCTATTTAAAGAATGATATATGAATTTAAATTAATGAATATTAACTTAGCTCCAATTGCTGTACTAATTCAACTAATTAATTCAGGTAGATTTAATTCTATATTACTTTTCATTATTGGTATTTTAATTATCTTAATAATTAATGTTATTATAACTAGTCAATCATTTATCAATTTAATTATCAAAATAGAAAATTTAATTATAAATCTATTTTTTGTATTTAATAGTGTATTTAATATATTACAAAAAGGAGGAAGTAATATTAGTATTAGTAATATGAAACTTCCTAGGAGAAATGAACACAGATTCTACGTTAGAATCAAGATTAGGTAAGGCTGAACAAAATAAACAACATAAATATTCATATTCACATTCATTTAATAATAACGGTTTCTAAATGGAAGATTATTAAATCAATTTAAAATAAATCAAATGAAATTTAAATAACCCTAGGATTATTGTTATTTAGGAAGAGATTTTTCTACATCTAATATTAATTTAAATCATAAAGATATAGTTCTTAATTCTAATCCTAATTCTAATTCTAAAGATAAGGATATAAATAAAGATAAAAATAAAAATATTAAAGATGATATTTTATCGACAAATTCAAACCATCATTCTGATCAAGCTATTATTAGAAAACTCTTAAAGATATACAAGATTTTCCTAGGACTCTTATTATTGCTATTGTTTTTTTAAAGAATCAACAACAGTTAAATAATCCATATATTGGTCTACTTAGAGATAAAGAAGATTCTAAATATAAATTTGGAAAATTACAAATATTACCTAAATCTTCTGAATATAATAAATATAATAATATTACTATAAATATTACTATTACTATTACTATTACTATTACTATTACTATGAATATTAATATTAATATAAAGATAACTATAAAGAGAACTATTACTATTACTATTACTATTACTATTACTATTACTATTACTATTACTATTACTATTACTAGTAATTTAACTAATAATATTACTTTAACTATTTCTATTACTATTACTATTACTATTTATTTTATTATTACTATTATTATTACTATTACTACTACTACTACTACTAATATTACTGTTACTTTAACTTTAACTTTAACTTTAACTTTAACTTTAACTATTATTATAACTATAACTATTTATATTTATATTATTATTACTACTAATATTACTTTAACTGTAACTGTAACTGTAACTGTAACTGTAACTGTAACTGTAACTGTAACTGTAACTGTAACTATAACTATTATTATCAGTATAACTATTTATATTTATATTATTATTACTACTAATATTACTTTAACTTTAACTTGTACTTTAACTTTAACTTTAACTATAACTATTATTATCAGTATAACTATTTATATTATTATTACTATTACTATTACTATTACTATATACTATATACTATATACTATATACTATATACTATTACTATAACTAGATTATTATCAGTATCAGTATAACTATTATTATCAGTATAACTATATTATTATAACTATTATTATCAGTATAACTATATTATTATAATTATTATTATAACTATATTTATTTCTATTACTAGTACTAGAACTAGATTATTATTATTATTACTATTACTATTACTTTAACTGTAACTATTACTATAACTATAACTATAACTATATTATTATAACTATTTCTATAACTATAACTAGATTATTATAACTATTACTAGAACTATATTTATTTCTATTACTATTTCTAATTTCTAGAACTATATTTATTTCTATTACTATTATTATTTCTATTATTATAACTATTATTATTTCTATTACTATTTCTATTTCTATAACTATTATTATTTCTATTACTATAACTATAACTAGATATATTTCTATTTCTATTTCTATAACTATTTATATTACTATTATTATTATTATTACTATTACTATTACTATTACTAATTACTAATTACTATTACTATAAATATTACTATTACTATTACTAGTATTATTAATATAATATAAAGATTACTATAAAGATTACTATTACTATTAATAGAACTATAACTATAAAGATAAAGATAAAGATAAAGATAAATATAAATATTAAGATAAATATAAATATATATATAAATATTAATATTAAAGGAATATATTCATAATAGATAATAGATAATTTATAATTTATAATATATAATATATAACATTTAACATTTAACATTTAACATTTATTATTTCAGTTTAAGTTTATTTCAGTATTAACAACACTACGTTAGGATTATTATTCTTATTATTATTCTTATTATTATTCTTATTATTATTATTATTATTATTCTGATTATTATTATTCTTTATATTCTGATTATTATTATTTATTATTATTTATTATTATTTATATTTTCTAATCCTATTATTACTATAACTATAACTATAACTATAACTATAACTATCAGTATAACTATCAGTATAACTATCAGTATCAGTATCAGTATAACTATAACTATCAGTATAACTATCAGTATCAGTATAACTATCAGTATAACTATAACTATCAGTATAACTATAACTATAACTATCAGTATAACTATAACTATTACTATTACTATAATTATGATTATTACTATTCTTTTTGTGATAACTATTACTATTACTATTACTATTACTATTACTATTACTATTACTATTACTATTACTATTACTATTACTATTATTATAACAATTGTATATCAGTTATTTGCTATTTGGAATACTATATTATTTATATTATATTTACTGTTACTGTTACTATAACTATTACTGTTACTATAACTGTTATTCTATATTATCAATAACCAGTTATACTATTACTATTACTAGTAATTTAACAGATATATTAATTATAGTTTTATTACATAATAATTTAAATATGTTAATATATATAAAGTCAATTCCTCTTACTCTTACTCTTACTCTTACTCTTACTCTTACTCTTACTCTTACTCTTACTCTTACTCTTACTCTTACT
>Ga0137409_10000694_pt1 | contig 36857 bp, 30 predicted proteins | sample CZODoug1_16funga_FD_122059 | JGI IMG/M metagenome (GOLD analysis project Ga0137409, IMG submission 122059) | Vadose zone soil fungal communities from Angelo Coast Range Reserve, California, USA - CZODoug1_16fungal (Hybrid Assembly) | ecosystem: Environmental > Terrestrial > Soil > Vadose zone... | reverse complement strand
AGATCAGGACCGAAGGTATAGTGCGGCACGTCGCGCCGGGGCGTGGACTGGGACTGAGATTCACGGCGATAAAAGAGGCAGATCGTCCACACCTTATACAGCTGATGGACCGGCTTCGCAGTCTGTCTCAAGAGGCTGTGTCCCAATCCGCGCTATTTCCAACCCCGTCTGCGAGGCTTGCGTGGTCCTAGAATGCCATTGCTTAAGTGGTTGTGCGGCTTCCGGCAGATTCCTCTTGAACGCCGCGTCACCGCGCGACGAAAAGCAACCACGGCGTTCCGATCACCAAGAATTCGAGCAGACAGAACACCGTGGTCAGCAGTCCAAGTCGGTAGAGCTCACCTTGAGTAAGGTAGTCACTCCCGACGAAGATGACGTTTTGGCTCCCGCCCTGCGGGGTGATTGTCGAGAAGTAGCTGCTGGCAATGAGTAGAGCAAAAGCCATTAAGTGTGCGGGAACGCCGGTCTTCACGCCGACTCCAAGGAAAACGTCGAAGAGGGCTAAAATCTGCGCGGTTTGGCTGACGAACATGTAGTGCATCAATACGTAGAGCACCAGCAGAACAACGTAAGCAATGGGCCAGGTGATGCCACCGAGCAGGGACGTCAGCCGCTCTCCGACGTAGCCCATGAAGCCGAGCTCGTTCAACTGGCCGCTCAACGCAAAGAGCACCGCGAGCCAGATGAAGGTAACCAGGGTACCTCCCTGCAGGTTGATGTCGTCGAGCGAGAGGACATTGGTAGCAAGGAGCGCACCCAGGCCAGCGAAGGCCACGGCAGCGAGGCTCAAGTTGAGTGTCCCCGCCATCACCCATCCAGTCACCATGAATGCAAAAGCCACAGCAACGACCCATTCGTTTCGTGTGAGCGGTCCCATCGTGCGCAGGGCGTCGCGTGCGGCCTTTGGAGCATCGGGAGTGTTGGTCACGCCGGGTGGAAACAACTTGTACAGGATGAGGGGAAGCAATGCGATCATCGTCAACACCGGAATCGACGCGGCAACGATCCACGAGCCGAAGTTGATCTTCACGCCATAGGGTTCTGCCAAGGAGACCGCGATTGGATTGCCGGACGTGGCGGTGAGCCACAGGGCTGACGAGACGCTGAGGCTGGCCATCCCGCAGAACATGAGGTAGCCACCCATCCGGCGGTTCTTCTCGTCGTCTGGCTTGGAGCCGGAATTTTTGGCCAGCGAAAGAATAATGGGGTAGAGCACGCCACCGCGCGCCGTATTGCTAGGAAACGCCGGTGCGATCATGGCATCGGTGAGAAAGATACTGTAGCCCAACCCGAGAGTGGATCGCCCGAATACACTCACAACAAGGAGACTGATGCGTCGTCCGAGTCCCGATTTCACAACCGCGTTGGCGACGAGGAAGGCGACGACAACGAGGAGCACGCTTGCGTTGGCAAAACCAGCAAAAGCCTTACCGGGATCGACCGTGCGAGTAAGCACGGCAGCCGATACCGCCAGAAGCGAGGCTGTCAAGAGCGGAAATGAGTTCAGAATGACAGCGAAGATAGCGGCCGCAAATATGGCAAAGAGATGCCAAGCCTCTTTCGTCAGCCCAGCCGGTATCGGCGAGAACCAAATGCCGAACGCCAGGGAAAAGGACAGGGCTTGTTTGAGCAGACTGCGAAGGCTGCTGGTGGTCGCGGCCGCGCTCATTTTCCGTGTTCTCCGCCAGCCGCGGCCGCCGCCGAGCCTAACCGCGTCCGGCCCTTTAGGTCGACGGCCCGCCCGCTAACGGCGCCGTCCTCGGACTCAACGATGAACCGCCACTGAAAGGAGTACTCCCCGGTCACCTCTGCGTAACGGCCCGTCCCTCCCAGGAACGTGCCCACGATGTGATTCCCGGTTGCCACGAACTCACCCTTCAGTTCGCTATAAACCTTATCGCCACGCTCGTCAGTCCAGACACACCGGCCCTGCATCCCGGTGAGGCTGTCGGTAAAGCCTATAGCCTGTGCCCGGAACCCGACTCCTAGCCCACGATCCCCGGTGAGAAGCACCGACCCGGTTAGATCGAAGATGGAAGCACGGTGATTCAAGTCGAGGTTGAGCGTTTGTCGCGTACCTGAGGCAGACCAGGTACCTTCGAAAGTGCGCCACTCGCCTGTGGATGGAACTCCCGGAGAGGGAACTGTCGGTCGGGTGCAGGCGACCGCGAACAGCAGCGGACCGAGTAACACCCATCGGCATCCGAGCGAAATCACCGAGCCTACTCGAGAAAACACTTCCGCAGCTCCTTGGAATGAGCCCGTTGCAGAGTCTCTTCATCTTTCGACTTGTCGTCAGCCCAGGCAGGCACAATCAGTGCAATAAGGAATTCGGGAATAAATAATCGCTCCCAGTATCCCTTCCTAAGACCTTTGGAGGCCCTTCTACACCGGAACATCATGCGCAAATTCATTGTGCGCGCCGGTGGGGTGGGCACGGGACTGTCAAAATCGACAGTCAGACGAATCAAGGAAAATGATCAACTAGGATAACGCTTGGATGCCCGGATGAAGGTTGCCTTATGCTTGCAAAGCACAGCAACTAATAAACAGAATGAGAGCAGCCTGGCGTGCTTACGTATAGGGAACCCATTCACAATTCTACTAGGTCAGGTCAGTCGCCGCAGCAGAACCAAACTAACTCCCGGTAAGTCGTTACCGGTAACTTGATTCCCAGTACTTGACTCTACCGGTTACGGCGTAAATCAGAGTTGAATCGATCTAGTGTATGATGCCGGTAAATGTCCGCCAGCCGAATTGTCCAAGTTCTCATACTCGTTGCACTCGCGTTTTTGGCGTGTTCCACAACAATCATGTCAACACCGCCTTCTCCTTGGTGGACCGCTTCTATGCCGTTTCGACCGACTAGTTTGACCGACAGTGGCGACACTCTTTGGGTTCGCGGTGCCGATGAAATGATAGCCAAGTCGGATGACGGGGGGAGAAGCTGGCAAGTGAAGCACCAGAAGGCCGACGGCGAACTTCTACTCAGTATTGTTTTCGCGGATAGACTTCATGGCCTTGCGTCCGGCAGCAATGGCGCTTTCCTGCGAACGACCGACGTTGGGGAAACATGGATATCAAGCTCCTTGAGAACGTCCACGATAAATGCAATCGCTTTCGCGGATGACAGGAATGGAATGCTCCAAACTGGTTTAAGCGCGGAAATGACTGATGACAGCGGCGCCCATTGGAGTCCTGTCACCGGATTTGAGACCGACCCTTCCAAAAAGGACTATTTCGAGGTCTTGTCGTTCGCCCGCCTAAATGCTAATCGCGCCGCAATTGCGCTTCATCAAAAAGAGGGAGAAAACTACTTCTTTGTCACGCAGGACGCTGGCAAGACCTGGAAGACCATTCATTTAGACAACACTTCTAAAGAGATTACAGCAACTTCATTCTTCAACTTCAGCTGCGATTTTCAGTACATTCGGTACAACTGAGGGCGATTGAACCGGGCATGATTTCACGCGCCTTGCGATTAACGCGATTAGGTAAGGGTTGCCGACGATTCGTCCAGAATCGTTGGATCCGCGGCCTTCGTGCAAATCGAGCTGTGTCAGTTCCTTCCAGCTTGAGTGTGGCTCTTCAGCTCGTCGGTCCAATTCAAGACCACGCGCAACACCTGCTTTGCTTGCGCTTCATCTTCTTGCTTCAACATCACGAAGCGCTGGCCATCTGCGGCTACGTCATAGTTTGTCCAGAGATTGCTTCGAGCGTAGACCCCCTCGAAGAGAAGCCGCGGGCTACGCACCTTAACCATCGATTCGGCTTGAATGTCGATGGCCATCATTTTGTCGCTTTGGCGGTAGAACAATTGGCGGCCATCTCTCGACCATCGCGGTTCTCCGCCTCCCCCGACAGAGACTAGCCATTTCTCGCCAAGCTCGGGGAATGGCTGCACGTAAACCTCAGGGCGCCCCGATTCGTCCGATGTATAGGCTAGCCGGCGGCCATCGGGAGAAATCTGCGGATAGGCCCTTGTGAAACCGCCCTCCAGCGGATAGGTCCTTGTGAAACCGCTCTCCAGCAGTGGCGAAGCTTTGTGTTCGCCAGAGAGGCTCAACAGCCACAGGTTGAAATGGCGCAGGTCTCCCTGCTGAAAAACGAGAAACCGGCCGTCCGGCGAGCAGGACGTCGCCAAAATCATTCCCGAAGCGGGGTGGTCGATGAGGTCACTGGAGTAAAGCAACTCTTCGGGGCCGCTGCCATCGGCAGCCTTCCAGAACAGCGACCTCCCGTGCGCGCCGGAAGCGTAAATGAGGCGCTTGCCGTCGGGTGTCCAGAGTGGCGCGGCCGCAGTCTCGCCGGCTTTGGTGAAAGTGACCTGCTTTGCGGTGTTTTGCCCCAGGTCCAGGACCCAGATGTCAGACTGTCGCAACGGATCGCCGATTGCCACGGCGATGCGTTTACCGTCCGGCGAAAGACTTGGCTGGCTATATTGATGTGCGGTCGTGTTAATCGGGAGCGGCGCTCCCGTGCGGTCAACCCAGTTCAGCGTACGATTTCCCACGCCCATTTCGCCGCCGCTAAGAGAGACGAGTAGTCCGTTCCGCGAGATGTCGTAGGCAACATAGCCAGCGGGTCCTTGCCAGACGTCTTCAGCCACCGGGAACGCGGCTCCAGTCACCTCAAGGCGTTCCGCGTCAAACGGGACAGCGAGCAGCCTTCGGCCTTGCGCAAAGACGAGGTGGCCGGTGGAAACATAGCGCGGAGAAGTCCCTCCATGAATCAAAGTTTTTCGCTCGCCGGTCTTTAGGGATTGCGCGACGATCAACGCATCGTCTGAAAATGACGCCGATGTGCCTTCAGTTACGTAGAGAATTGCGTCCCCCGCCGGCAGAACTTGCGGCCACCGAGGGGGGAATTCTGTAGATGTTTTCTCGGCGGGCGTCACATTCTGGGGTTTACCTCCAGCCGCTGCGACGCGCATGAGTCTCCCATTTTGGTTGCCAGTTGGATTCAATGTTTCGGTAAAGAAAATCGTGCCGTCTGGCCCCCAGCTTCCGATACTTGGATTTATCTTGGCACAAACCGAAATGGGCGTTCCACCATGCAACGGGGCCTTTTTCAATTGGCCGCCGGCGGTGAAAGCAATCCACTCGCCGTCCGGCGAAAAAAACGGCCCCACAGCTCCGTCTGTCCCCGGAATTAACGCTGGTTCGTTTCGATCCATGGGGCGCAAGTAGAGTTGTCGGGTCCCGGTTTTCGATGCCGTGGCCGAGTAAACCAGGTAGCGACCATCGGGTGAGATGGCCAGTCCACCACGAGCCATTGAGAATTGGTCCGCAGGCGGGAGAGAGATGGTGAACCGAGTGACCACGCGCGGCGCCGGGCCGGCGGGCCACCAGCGCCAGAGCACGAATCCAGCGATCCCGACAAAAATCGCGATCACCGCCCAGGGAAGCGGGCGTTGCCTCGCCGCGTGAGCAGGCACAACTGCCGCGGCACTACTTGCAGGCACCTCACTGTGTCCCGCGGATTCTCCTGCGGCGTTGCGGGAACTCGTCACCGATTGGCGGCCATCGAAGGTGGCAACATCTTCGACCTGCGCAACAAATCGGTAACCCCGGCGGGCCAGCGTCTCGATAAACCGCGGGTTTTCGGCTGAGTCGCTCAAAGCACGACGCAGCTTTTTGACGGCCACGTTCAGCCCGTGATCGAAATCCACGAAGGTGTCCGATGGCCAAAGCCGGGCGTGTAATTGCTCGCGGGAAACCAGCTCGCCCGGGTGTTCCAATAGCATGGCCAGGACCTGAAACGGCTGGTCTTGCAGCTTGATTTTGAGACCTGCTTTGCGCAGTTCCCCGGTGCCGAAGTCCAGTTCGAAGACGCCGAAGTGAACTACTCGCCGGGGTGTGGGGGCTTGCGCCATGGCGTCTTCCTTCTTTTCGTGAAGGAGTCTAGCACGGCACAGGCGCGGACACATCTCGCGCTAACTCACATCGTATGTGCAATCTGACTGGCCCCCAATAGTTCATCGACGGGCTATTTGCCGTCCATTGAACGTCATCAGCAGCAGTGGGAAGGTGCGCTTATCAGAACGCACAGGAGGTGAGATATGAGAACTTTGAAATTCGCGGCATTTGCAGTTTTCGCTGTTTTCGCGATGCTTCTCTTTCCAGCAATGGGGAACGCGCAGTCCAATACTTGCACAATTTCACTAACGCCGAGCACGCCATCCCCTCAATTCGTTGGGGACCGGGTTGTTTGGACGGCTACCGCCGCAAATTGTGGGAATGCTCCGGTTTACCAATACAGAGTGGCAATCACGAGTGAGGCGAGCGAGGATGACGATGACCGATTCGAGCGTTCCGGGAACAGTGGTGATCGCTGGAGGAAGCATCTCCAATTCAGGATGGTGCGCGACTTTAGCCCTGGCAATACGTTCGTGTGGTCGCCTCAGCAAGAAGGTCCCTACCAGATCATGGTCAGGGTCAAAGACAGCCTCGACGCCACGGATGCGATCTCCGCTGTGGTGCCCGCCACGGCGAATTCACGAGTGACGGGGACGGAAGCGGTGGTTACGCCAACACTAAACCCGCTTGTTGCTATGTACAGTGCACCGGCGTGCGAAGACGGAAATATGCAAGTCAAGTTCAGGCCCGCCGCCGGCACGAGCGACTCTCCGTGGATGACCACCAACAAGCTCCCTTGCGTAGATGGCAGGAGCAGGAACTTCCTGGTGGCGGGAATGCTGGCGAACACAAGCTACGAGATGGTGCACGTTACCAGCGATGAGGCATTGTCCGCGTCACTGTTCTTCACAACCGGGGCGCCGCCAGCGACGTTAAGCTTTCCGCGGTTCACGGTACGCCAGGCGCCGGGCCCGGAAAGCGACGATAGCCAGCAAATGATCTACCACAACTTTGCTGGAAGACCGGCACCGAATGCCGTCAACCAGGTGGCGACGGATTTGAACGGCCGCATCGAGTGGTATTACGACCCATTGGAATCGGGTTTAGTGAACGTCGGTAATCCCGGCATCCTGGAATCAGGAGGCACGGTGTTGGTGCTGGGCCGCGATCGCAATCGGACCCTGGGCTTCAACGTGCTGCGGGAGATCGATCTGGCCGGCAATCCATTGCGGGAAACGAATATTGACGCAGTGAACGCGCAACTGAAGATAAAGGGCCAGGGGATTATCTATGGGTTTCACCACGAAATGCTGCGCCTCCCGAATGGAAACATAGCTACTCACGGTTGGAATCTGAGAACGGTAGACGTGAACGGAACTCCTACCCCGTATGCAGGCAATCTGCTCGTGGTGCTGGACAAAAACTTCCAGGTCGTCTGGACCTGGGATGCCTTCGACCATCTGGATGTCCATCGTGGCCCTATCCTGGGTGATGTGTGCACCGGCCAACCGTGCCCAATTGTCGGGGCGGTCGACTGGCTCCACGCCAATGGCATAGCGCGGTCCCCTGAGGACGGAGAACTTCTGATATCCGTTCGCCACCAAGACTGGGTCATCAAGATCGACTACGACCATGGGTCCGGCGACGGACACATTATTTGGCGGTTGGGGAAAGATGGGGATTTTGCGATTAACTCTACGGAACCGAACCCGTGGTTTTCCTATCAGCACAACGTGCACTATGTCGATGAAAAGACGCTGCTGCTCTTCGACAATGGCAACAGCCGCTGTTTCGGCGTCAAAAATTGCCACAGCCGCGGGCAGATATGGACAATCAACGAAGAAAATATGACGGCGTCCCCCGTGCTCAACGTCGATTTGGGTAACTTCTCCGATTCCCAAGGGAGTGCGGAGACGCTGCCGAATGGAAACTTTGTCTTCACATCGGGATCGCAGGGCCCGCCCGCCGCGATATTCGGCCAGTCCATCGAAGTGCTCCCCGATGGCACCAAAGTGTATGTGCTAGAGGCTGGGGCTCGCGAGTACCGATCCTATCGTATGAGGGGTTTGTACCGTGGGATACACCGATGAAACGCGCCAAGAAGCTATGCGCGTAGCGCTCAGGTGCAAAGAAACCGGGAATATCACTGGCCATACTTATTGCATGGCAAGCTGAGTCAGTCCGCGATAGAGCAGTTGCTTTAGCGCTTCGACAGTCCGGGGGATGGCTCGCTACGCATCCCCCCGGCGCGCTTCAACTAGAGGATCGCCTTCACACGGTCCCTTGACAATAAGCGTTATCTCGGCGCTCGCCCGTTTTGCGTCGGCTTCCGGTTGCATCCGAGCCATCACTCCAAGTGTCAGATGATCGTTCAGACGCAATTGCTCCCAGAACGCCAAAGGAACCCAGATGTCCATGGCATCGCCGAGTTCAATCCCGCGAAATCGTGCAGGGGCGACTCCAACAATCGTGAATGAAGTGCCCTTCAACGAAATGGTCTTGCCTGCGATGGAAGGATCCTGTGCAAATTTCCGTTTCCAGTAGTCGTAGCTGATTACGACGACCCCAGGTCTCCCCGGGTGGTCATCCTCCGCTGTGAGCGGCCGCCCAGCAGCCATATCGACACCCAAGACGGAAAAGAAAGTCCCCGAAACGCACTGGCCAGAAATAATTTCCCCCTGTCCGTCCACAGTACCCATCAGGCGCAGGGTATCGAATGCGGACATGCCTGAAAACGAATGGCTCCGTTCTCGAAACTGCGCAAATTCCGCTCTAGAGAAAACGCTCCCCTCCTCTTGCGGTGACAGCAGACGAAAGTAAACGAGTTGTTTTGGGTTCCTGACGGGAAGCAGCTTCAACATCACTGCATCGGTCACACTGAAGATCGCTGTATTGGCGCCGATGCCAAGGGCCAGCGTGAGTACGGCCACAGCAGCGAAGCCGGGATTCTTGCGGAGCATGCGCAGGCCGAGACGCACGTCCTGAGTCATTGTGTTATTCCCATTGTTGCCCCATGCGCGACGAAAGCCCGCAAGGATTCAAAATAAACCTTCGGCAGCCTACTGTCACGCGGTATCACGTGTGGAAGTTCACCGTAAGGAGAAACACCGATCGAGAATGCGCCTACTGGAGGCACCTGCGTTCAAGTAGACGATTAGTCGCCAAACCGGACTAGGACTCCACGGATATGAAGTAAAACTTTACTTGGGCGATTACCGCGTTTACCAAGCATTGGGTCTTCTTCCCAGCTATCGACCTGAGTTCCGTTCGTTGACTTGCCTTTGAGCACGGCCTAATATGCCTCGCCAAGAGCGGATTCCCAGCAATGATTGGCCAGACCATCTCGCACTACCGCATCGTCGAAAAGCTCGGTGGCGGCGGCATGGGCGTCGTCTACAAAGCCGAAGACAGCAAGCTTGGCCGAAGCGTGGCGCTAAAATTCCTGCCGGAAGATCTTGCGAAGGACCGCATTGCGCTGGAGCGCTTCCAACGCGAAGCCCGCTCGGCCTCCGCCCTGAACCACCCGAACATCTGCACCATCCATGAAATCGACAGCGACAACGGCCGCCATTTTATCGCGATGGAGTTGCTCGAGGGCCGGACGCTCAAGCAAATCATCGGTGGCAGGGCCCTGGAATTGGAACAATTGATGGAGCTCGCTGTTCACATCGCGGATGGGCTGGACGCGGCCCATACCGTAGGAATCATTCACCGGGACATCAAACCTGCAAATATCTTTGTCACGAAGCGCGGCCACGCAAAAATCTTGGATTTCGGTCTGGCAAAGTTAGCGCCGGAACAAATCCTTGCCGATGACGGCGCAGAACTATCAGAGCTGCCGACCGTTGAGACCGAGGAGCACCACCTCACCAGTCCTGGAGTGACCGTAGGCACAGTTGCCTACATGTCACCCGAGCAAGCACTGGGAAAAGAACTCGACGCGCGCACCGATATTTTCTCCTTTGGAGTTGTGGTCTACGAGGCTGCCACAGGCAAACGCCCATTCACGGGTACTACCTCGGCGGCGATCTTTGATTCGATCTTGCACAAAGCGCCTGTTTCGCCTGTACGCCTGAACCCGGAATCGCCTGCGGAGCTGGAACGGATCATCAACAAGGCACTCGAGAAAGATCGCGAGCTGCGTTACCAGACTGCCGCCGAGATGCGCGCCGACTTGAAGCGCTTGAAGCGCGATACAGAGTCGGGCCTTATGGCCTCCGTGGGCGCGGCCTCGGCATCTCGCGCCGGAATCGAGGAGCGTGGATCGGCAGCTGCAACAGTTTCAACTTCCCAGACGCCCCTGCCCGCCACGGCGGCGACGCGCAGAAATCTGCTCGTGGCTGGAGCACTGCTAGTCCTCGCGATCGCTGCCACTGCATTTTTCTATTTCCATCGCGCGCCGAAGCTGACTGAAAAAGACTCGATCGTGCTTGCAGACTTTGTGAATACCACGGGTGATGCGGTCTTTGACGGCTCGTTGCGCGAAGCATTATCCGCCAAGCTCGCCGAGTCACCTTTTCTAAACATTGTCTCGGATGCCGCCATCCGCCAAACCATGAAATTCATGGAGCAGAAGTCCGATGCGCGGATCACTGCGGAACTCGCGCGTCAAGTTTGCACGCGCACAGGAAGCAAGTCCGTACTGGCGGGGACAATCTCCGGCATCGGCAATCAATACGCTCTTACGCTCGACGCGGTGACCTGTGACTCGGGAACATCGCTTGCCCGCGCGGGCGCGGACGCGGAGGGCAAAGATAAAGTCCTGCGTGCGCTCGGCAAACTGGCTTCCGAGATGCGCAGCAAGCTGGGTGAATCGCTAGGATCAATCCAGAAATTCAATACACCGATCGAACAAGCCACGACGGGTTCGCTGGAAGCGCTCAAGGCGTATTCGCTCGGTGTCATCGCTTTGACTTCAGGAGATGACACCCGTTGCGTACCCCTGCTTCAGCGCGCCATAGCTCTGGACCCAAACTTTGCCATGGCCTATGCCACTCTGGGTACATCCTATTCAAACCTCCGCGATAACAAGCTTTCTCGCGAATATGCGTCAAAGGCCTTCGCGTTGCGAGACCGCGTGAGTGAGCGGGAAAAACTGTATATTGATTCGCACTACTACCACTTCGTGGCCGCGGACTTGAACAAGGTTGCCGAGACGTATCAGCTCTGGGAACAGACCTATCCTCGTGATAGCGTCCCGTGGACCAATCTCGGCCTGATTTATGGCGAATTCGGGCAGCAGGAGAATGCGATAGAGCAGTATTTAGGCGCCCTCCGCGTCGACCCGAACAACGGCATCGCTCTCGAAGACTTGGGAGATTCCTACAGAATGCAAGGCCGATTCGCCGAAGCTCAGTCTGTCTACGAGAAGGGACTCGTCCAATTTTCGGGATCGCCGGGGTTCCACACGAGCCTTGTCATAAACACATTTGTGCAAGGCGATGCGGCAGGTATGCGGTCGCATCTCGACTGGTTGGCGAAAAGAGGGCTCGAGCAAATGTCACTGACTCTGGAAGCCAGGGCCGCTGAGTTTTCCGGGCAACTCGAGAAATCCCGAAGGCTCCTGGATCAGCGCTTTCCCATTGGTCAACAGAAGGCGCCAAATGGCGCAGCCGCGATGTCTCTCGCACAACACGCCAGTGTGGAAGCATTCTATGGCGAAATTCAGCAAGCCCGCGCGTGGGCGGAGAGGGCTATTTCCCTTCAACCGGATGATCCGCCCCCTGCGGCTATTGATGCCCTGGTCCTCTGCGGCCAGCTTGCGCGAGCGGAAAAACTTTTGGATCAATCTGCCAAGGCACATCCGGACGATACCCTGCTCAACGCCATCATATTCCCGGCCACGCGCGCCAATCTGGCCCTCGGCCGCAACGACCCTCAACAGGCACTTTCAATTCTTCAGCCCGTTCAGAAGTACCGGCTCGCTACGGACTTGCCCGGTCGGACAAAGCACTATCTTTATTTCAACGGACTTGCTTACTTGCGGGCCAAGCAAGGAAAAGAGGCGGCGGCGGAATTTCAAACTATGTTGGATCAGCGAGGGGGGCACCCCTTCAGTCCTACTTATCCACTGGCCGCTCTGGGCCTGGCACGCGCGCGATCGCTCGAAGGCGATACGGTCGGCGCGCGCACGGCCTACCAAAATTTTTTGGCGATGTGGAAGGACGCCGACCCCGACATTCCTATGCTCATCGCCGCCAAGGCCGCGTACGCAAAGTTGAAATAGTGCTCTGATCTGCTTACCGCCAGTGATCGGCCCTAGCAGCGGCGAGCTAACTCCTGATAAGTTCGCCTTACCGGTAACTTGGGCCAGGGGCATAAACCTCCGCCTCTTTGCGTTTTCCTCGGTCGCGGCCTCGCACGATAGTTTCGCCACTGGGCTCCGGAGCGGGAGGCCCATTTTCGTACTCCCTCTGCTTCGCGAAAATAAAACTCCCGGTTGTCCAATTCAGAGGGTTCTCGAAAATGACTTTGTCGTCGTTACAGGCACAGGCATCGCGCGTGATTTTATCCGGCTTCTCACCGTCGAACTGCACTGAAAAGACAAAGAGAAAACCGGTTTGCCACGTTTGCCAATTAAGGGCCTCGTGAAAATAGCTAAGTGATTGTGGCGCCTTGCCTTAGCTTATTTTCCCCACTGTTCGCAATGAGGAGGCCGGGGGTTCGAATCCCCTCTCGTCCACCAGATTCTAAGGATTTACACCATTCTCGAAGAGCGGTGCTCGCTTTATCGATCTAACGAGCGCGCCGGGACAGCCAAGTGATTGCAGCAGCGTACTTTAGCTTAGGAGCACCTCGTTGACTACGAGGAAGTCTACCTGCCCGTCACGCAGGAAATAGCGAGTTCGAGTCCCGTCGTATCCCCCGAACCGCTCATCACTTTTCGGCATTCCTTGTCGCACACAAATGACGTGCCCGTGCCCAACATCTCTCAGAATTTATTCAGTCCGTCTTGATCCCGCTAGTTTGCGATTACAGTTGGGATCGTTTAGATTGCTTTTTGACTTTTTAAAGATCCCGCACGATTTCGGATTCTTTCGGAGCGATGAGTTCTTCGTTGTTGTCTTTCAGACGTTGATGCCGTGAGATATCGATCAGGTGGTAATCGCGAAAGTGCCGCGCCAGTGGAAGTTCTTCCATATGCTCTGGAAGAGTTTGAGAATCAGCTGCACACCGAAGAGCCAGGCCGGCCATGCGTCTTTCTTGGAGTGTTAGTGCCCGCCGATCGAATCCCGAACACGGCCGTATTGTGCGCCCCAGGAGTCCGTCATCTGGTGGCGGATCTCCCACAACTCTGGGAAAAAGCGGGCGCGAAGGCCTTCGTTTAAGAGCTCGACCGAGCGGCCCTTGAGAGACTCCGAGCCGAGTCCGATGCTTCGATGAATCAGTTGAAGGTGCACGAAGCGAAAGCGTTGAAATAGTTCGTCATATTCCACCAGGGCCTCGGCCACCACGTAGGCGTCCGAATGTGAATAATTGGAGTTGTAGATTTGTTCGATCGTCAGGTTTTGCTTCTCGAGATAGTACGACTTGAAGGAGTGCCAGATGTGCGGATGCATCTTGAGCAGGCAGCGGAAACCCGGAGACTCCTGGCCGCTGCCGTTGCCCAGCTGAAGACGGATCTCCTGATATTCCTTCGGGGACATCGTTTCGAGGAGGGTGAGCTGCTCGGTCATAAGACGCAAAGCAATGTGCGCGCGGCGAAACAGCGTAATTACCCTGTTGGTGTTTTCCTTCTGAAGGTAGTCGTCAATGTCGAGAAGCGTATACCCAATCAGCTTCATCCACATTTCTTCCACCTGGTGGACGACCTGAAATTGCAGCTCGTCCGCGTTGCAGAAATCCTTGAAATCCTTTTGGCAGGAAAGAAGCGCCTTGGTGTTCAAATAGATTTCGTAGTCGAGCGTTCCTTCCCCGTTCATGATGGAATAAAAATGCGAGCGGTCCATCGTATCTCCCAAATGCCGTCAACTTACCGGCGGCCGGCCGAGCATTCTTATTCTATAGCAATAGAGAGCTGAAAAAAGTGGTGCACATCCCCGATAGGACCTGCCAGGGGGCTGGAGAGGATCCCTTTGTCGCGAAGAGTCGTGTCGTAGATACGGACGGTTGAACGCGGGAAGGCGGAGCGAATTTCGGTACGGGCGTTGAGTTCGCTAACCCAAATATCGGAGCTTGGAGAGTTGTCCATTGGCAGTTCCTAACGGTAAGCCTCTTGCGTTGCGAGAGTGACCGGCTTGTACCCGTAGGCTGCCTCCCAGGAGATGACGGGGTTGCGAAGCACTCCGATCTTCTCGATCTCACATTCCATGACGTCTCCGGGCTTGAGATACCACGCTTTAGGATCACCAGAGAATGCGGCGACACCAGAGACGGTTCCCGTGGAGACGACATCTCCGGCGCTGTAGCCCATCGGCGAATAGTGGGAGAGGATCTGGGGGATTTTTACGGACATTTTGGCGGAATGTGACTCCTGGCGACACTGGCCATTGACTCGCAACTCCATCGCGAGATTGTGTGGATCCGGAATCTCATCGGCAGTGACGATCCAAGGGCCGAGGGGGCAAAACGTGTCGATAGCTTTGCAGAAGCTGAAGACACCGGATTTCATTTCACGGCGCTGAATGTCGCGGGCGGTGATGTCGTTGAAAATGACATATCCACCGATGTGGCTCGGGGCGTCCTCGGGAGTGAAGTGCTTGCCACCTTTCTTGAGAACGACTGCCAACTCCAACTCGTAGTCGAGTTCCTGGGTAAGATGTCCGGGGTAGATCACCGGCTCGTCATGGCCTATGATGGCGTCGACATTCTGGAAGAAGACGATCCAGGGCATGACAGGATGAGAGAAGCCGGCCTTTGTGGCTTCCTCGTGGTGTTCACGGAAATTTCCGGCGGTATGGAAGAATTTCTTGGGAATGATGGGCGCTTTGAGCTTGACAGAAGAAAGATCATAGAAGATCGGTTGACCTTGTGGACCTCGAGCCTTGTTTCCCTGCTGTAGCGCAAACTCTAGGGCCTCGCGTGCGCCATCAAGGCTGGTATCGCCACCCTCGAAGAGGCCGCGCATATTGGATGGGACCAGCGCGTCTGCCATGCGTTCAAACGACTGCTCGTTTTTATGTTCCTTGAGATACAAGGAGCAGGCGGAATTCAAATCCACTACCTGGCCGCCCCCAACAAACGCGCCGATGCGGGAGGCACCGACCGAATTTTGAAATGTCACGAGTCGCATGAAAGCTCCAGAAGAATCGGCAATTGATGATTATGTGATGAAAACTGATTCTGCCGCTAATTCCTGAAATGCGGTAGAACAGCTTCACCGAAAAGCTTGGCTTGGCCGGTCCGGTCATCACCCCAGATTTCGAGCATGATGTTCGTGCAACCGGCCGCGCGATATTCCTCTATACGGGCGATACATTCGTCGGGCGTGCCGGCAATCGCGCAAACTTTGCGCAACATTTCATCGGTGACCGCTTTGGCCGCGGCTTTGCACCCGCCTTTTTCCATGGCATCGGCAACTGGCTGAAGCTCTTCAAAAGTGAGGCCAGCGCAATCGAGGAGAACGTCGGCCGAACCTCTGATGTTCTGCACCTTGTTGGCGAGATACATTGCCGCCTGTTCGCGAGCGCCTTCCTTGCCCTTAGTAGAATCACGGCCAATACTGCCGACGATGACCGACCCGAGCACCAGGTCGGACAAGTTCTTCCCCACTTTGCGAGCGCCCACTTCGAGATTCTTGAGTGAGTAACGAACAAACGCCGGCGTGGTGATACTGGCCGTGAGCAAGCCGTCGCTAATCGAGCCGGACATCTTTTGCATGACTGGGCCAGTGCCTGCGACATAGATCGGCGGCAGTTTAGTGGTCGCATGAGCGTCCGACTTCAGCGGCGGAACGGATGCAGCAAAGACTTTTCCCCGATATTCAAACGGACCGCCACGGAGAACGCCCTTAACGATATCAATGCTTTCGCTCATGACCGTGGCGGGGCCGACTTTTTCGCCTTCACCCTCACCGATTTCTTTCATAAAGATCTTGGAGGCGCCGAGGCCCAGAAGAAAGCGGTCGCCGGCAAGATCCTGCATGACGCGCGCTTCCATCGCAACCTGCACCGGATGGCGCGTGTAAGGAGAGATAATGCCCCAGCCAAGCTGGATCCGGCGCGTCTGCGCGGCGATGACGGCAAGAATGGCCGTCGAAGAGCGAGCTTCAAAACCGTGCTTACGCCACCAGGGGTAGGCTTCGGCGATCCAGAATGCATCAAAGCCGGCATCCTCGCACGCTTTGGCCATGGCGACGGTTTCGTGGACCGGCTCCATGCTGAGCTGCAATACACCCATATTAAAAGGTAGGGGCATTTCGCGTTTTGAGCTCCTCTAGTCGGGGTCCTGCCAGGAATGCTCGAGACCCTTCGTCAATTGCCAGAGCGCTCGGTTCAGGGGGGTGGGGACGCCGACTTTTTGGCCCCACTCAGCGATGGCGCCGTTCATGAAATCGACTTCTGTCTGGCGCTTAGCCAAAACGTCTTGCAGCATGCTGGCGCGGTGCTTGCCGGGGGCGTTGGCGCCTTTCTGAACGAGTTGTCGTGGATCCCCATGAAGTTTGATTCCCATCTTTGCGGCAACAGCTTCGCCCTCGTCGATCAGATCATTGAACAATTGACCCGTGGGAGCGAAGCGCGTGGCGGCGCCATGGTGAAGTAGCGTGAGAGCACCGACGGGATTCGTTGAAGCATTGAAAATAAGCTTGGTCCACTGAGCGCCACGGGCATCCCGCAACGGGATCGCGTTCATGCCGGAGCGGCTGATGAAACTGGCGAGTTCTTCCACCTTTGCATAGGGCGTGTTCGTAGGCTCGAAGGGCCCAATCCAGGTATCGCCTGTGATGTCGAAACCGACGTGGCCGGGTGCAATGGGATGGCCCGCGGGGAAAGTCGTGCCCCGGATGATGCATTTCACATGTTCGGCGAGAATTTCTTCGTTGCCAACGCCGTTCTGGACGGAGCAAACGGCGCTATCTTCATCAAACGCGTGAGCCACTTGAGCAATTGCAGCTCGCGTATGAATGGCTTTCGTGGCGACGATGCCGTAATCGCAGCGCGGCAAGGATTTTGGATCGCTGGTAGCATTCAGTCGAACCGTGAATTCGGAAGCACCCGAGATTCGCAAGCCGCTGCCGCGGATCGCGTCGATGTGCTCTTTCCAAACGTCGTAGGCCCAAACTTCCACTTCGCCGGCTTTGGCCAAATGCGCGGCGAAAAGGCTTCCAACGGCACCGCACCCGATGACAGCAATCTTCATTTCGATTTCACTCCAAACTCAGCCCGTGTCACGAGAATTAGAGTGGTAACCCACGAACACTCTCCAGGGCGCCCTCAGTAGGAAAGGCCCGTGACTGAACAACCTTCTAGGAAGCCACCCGCTGCCGCGTTTCCGCACCGGTGAAGAATTTCCAAGGGACATCAGCGAGGCATTCACCCTCACTCTTGCCGATGCGATAGGTGTCCTGCGTGTATAGGCAAACTTTGCCAGCCTGATCGACCACCTGAGGATGCAGTGAGAAGATCATGTTCTCCTGAAGGACGACGTCACTCTTTGCACCGATGACGGGATATTCGAGCATCGTTGCGCCGATACTGTGACCCGAGAGGTGACCGAGCGCGAAACCGTGTTTGGCAAATTTTTCCGCGACGGTGCGATGAACATTGCTGGCGAGCTCGCCCGCGCGCATTAATCTTCGCGCCTCTTCCAGCGCTTCGGGGTAAGCATCCGCCATCGCCCGCGTACGCGGACTGATTTTTCCGCGAATGATAGGCCGCGAAAACTCCACCCAATAACAGCCCGAGCCGGTGACTTCGAGCGAATAGAGAAGAAGGTCGTCTACGGCAACGACGCGATTTCCGGGGATCTTGAACGCGGCTTCGGCTTCACCATGGGTGCCGGAGAGAAGGATATTCATCATCCGCGGACCCGCACCGCGCGCGAAGAAGCGTTCCACGGCTGGCGCCATGATTTCTGCTTCCGTCTTGCCTGGCTCGTACGCGGAGACCAGCGCCCAGAAGCCGTCCAGGATGATGTCCATCGCGTCGCGCACTTCGGCAAGCTCCTCTTCACTCTTCACCGCTCGCGCCAGGTCGAACGCGGTATCGAAGGGAACCAGCTCTAAAGCAGCATTTGCAAGTTCACGGTAGTCTCGAACGGCCATCACGAAATTCATGCCGTAGACGCCGACGTGCTTCCAACCCTTTTCGCGGCCTCGCTCGGCGAGCCACTGACCAGGAAGGTCCGGCCAGACCTGATCCTTGATCCACGGTTTGGCCTTGTCGCCAATCCAACGCGCCTCGCGGGGAAAAACAAGTGTCGGCTCGCCTTCGAGGGGAATCAGGACGTAGACATAGCGGTGAACGATCTCAAAGCCTGAAACATAGAAGACTGCGCCTTCGAATCCGGCATACTGGTTTCCGCAGACGATGAGAGCGTCCAGGTGTTCGCGGTCCATCGCTTCGCGAATGTTCTTGAAACGCCGATTGATTTCCGGTTGACTTGGCAATGGCTTCCTCCGAGCAGCAGATCACTGCACGCCGCAAATCTCCGCGGCGGTCAGCGCGTAGATCTTGGTGATATCCACCAGCGTCTTGATGCGAACCTTTTCTCCTGCCGCATCGCGCGGCCCGCTGGAAGGTCCATAGTTCACGGTTTCAATGCCATAGCGGCTGAGAACGCTGGCGTCGGAACACCACGTGACAATCTCACGCTCTGGGCGATTGCCCATCACTCGCTCGTGATTCCCGTCAATGGCGGCAATCATGGGGTGGTCCTCCCTGATGCGGGCGCCAGGAACGGACACGTAGGTCTCGAATTCGAGACCCCAGTCCGGATGCTTCCGTTCGAGATCGAAGAAAACCGCTTGAATGTCCCGGCGTGCCTCGCTCATGGGAATCGTCGGCGGGACGCGCACGTCGAGAAACAGATCGGTTTTTTCTGGTGTGCGGCTGGCTCGCCAGGGGTGGCCGCCACGAATCCCGCCCAGATTGACGATGGCCTTCTTTCCGCCGTGGGCCGCCTTTTTCTCCCAGCTGGCCGTCCACTGCATAATCGTCTCCATCAATTCATGCATGCGGCGGATGGAGTTCATTTCTTCCCGGCCTTCGCAGAATGCCGTGTGGACGTAAATGCCGGTGCACGAAATGCGCACCCACATGGAACCGAAGTGCTCCAGCACGACGCGCATGTCTGTCGGCTCGCCCAGGATGCACATGTCCGGGAGCACGCCGTGATTCACCAAGTAGTGGGTGCCATAGCCGTAGCCACGATATTCCTTGCCTTTGTATTCGCCCCACTGCGTTTTCTCGATTTCGCCGGCGACGGCCGCTATGATCACGTCGCCCTTGAGCTTCACGCCAGCGCGGTGCAACGCCTTGACCGCATGCGCGTAGCAAACGAGCGCGCCTTTCATGTTGTAGATGCCGAGACCGTAAATGACACCGTCCTTGACGATCGCGTGAGGCTTGTAACCGATGCCGGTAAGAGATTCCTCGCGACCCGTGTTCGACGTGTCCATGTGGCCGTTGAACATCAGGTTTTTTCCACCGCCAGAGCCCAGCCACCGGCCAACGACGTTGGCACGTCCTTCTTCCACTTCCTGCCAGGTCACAGTCAAGCCCATCTGCCGGAACACGCCACGCATGTATTCAGCCATTTGTTGCTCTTCGCCCGTAGGGCTTGGAATGTTGATGACGTCGCAGGCCATCGCGACAATTTCCTCTTCGCATACGGCAGCGAGAATGCTTTCGACCATCTTGGGATCGAGGCCTGATGCCGGATTCACGTTTCTTGCCGGGGTCGTCACGAGTTCATCTCGCTTGGCCGGCGGCACGCGCCAGCCGAAAATCATCTGGATACGAGCAGAGTTTTTGATTCCCCGCATCCGTGATCCAAAAATTGTCCTCCAAGCGCAAGCCGCCGCCGCCCGGCCAGTAAATCCCCGGCTCAATCGCCAGAACCATTCCCTTTCGAATCGTTCCCGTGCCGGCCTGATGCGCGTAGGGCGGTTCGTGGGCGCGAGCTCCAACGCCGTGACAGATCGGATGCGACGGCTGACCGGGATAACCGCCCGCGGCAATCCGCGATCGCGTCAAGCGATCCAGTTCCGGAAAGCTCGCGCCATCTTTCGCATAAGAAACCGCTTCGTTGAAAACCTTCAGCAAGAGATCGAGCAGGCGGTGATACTCAGCTGTTAGGTCGCCGGGACAAACATTCTTGGTTAGGTCCGTCCAATAGCCATCCACACATACCCAGATTTCCAGCAACGTGGGCTCGTGTTCCTGAACAGGGCGGTCACCGGTAGCCGTAAAGGTGGCAATTCCCTTTCCCGACCAGACAAGTGTGAAGGCGCGAGCCATTTCCACTTTCCCCTTGTAGCCGACACCCAAGCCATGAACAAATCCTTCGTACATCGCGCCGACTTCGCTTTCCTTCATCCCCGGTCGTATGTGCTCGTGGACATGCTCCATAGCGAGGGCTGCCAGTTCATTGGCTAAGCCCATGCGCTCGATTTCCTGCAAAGTTTTGATAGCGCGCGCTTCGTTCAGCAGCGGCGTTGCATCGAGCACGTCGCCGGCCACTTTGCGGAAGGAATCGAAGAAAATCTGCGTCGGCGTCGTCGGTTCGCCGACCATGCGATCGGCAGACTGCGTACCCATATTGAGTTCAATACCGATCTTTCTCGTCAGGCTGCGCTCTTTCAAGAGATCGATTGCCGATTCAAGCGACCGATACTGAGGCGGCCGGGGATCCTTCTCGTCGTATCCTTTGAACAAGCGGATGTCTTTGGTCCAGGAGTTGCGCTGAGCCTCGGCGAGTTGCGGTTCGAGGGCGATCAGTGTGGATTCGCCTTCGCGCGGGAAAACAAGAGCGTCATAGCCCTTCATGCACCAATAGTTCGATAGATAGACGACGTTGTCTGGCGCGCGGACGACGAGCGCATCCAGATCCTGCTCCTTCATCAGCGCGCGGACGCGGCTGAGTTTTGCAATGTCAGTGGGCCATGCCATTTTCGACTACCGCGTCTCTATTCTCTTCCTTGTAGGTCCAGGAAGCTTCCTTGCCTTTGATCAACTGGTAGACGGCCTTGTGCAGCGGAGCAGAGACTCCCGCGCGCCGTGCCTCGCGGGCGATCGCTCCGCTCAAAAAATCCACCTCGGTGAACAACTGATGGCGCGCGTCATACAGCATGGATGGCGGATGGTTGGTCATCGCGCCGATTTTGTTCATGGCCCAGGGATCTTCGTGCAGCCTTACTCCTGCAGCTTCCGCCACGCGCTTCCCTTCCTCGATCAAATCGTGGAGTAAGTGTCCCAAGCTCTCAGGCTGCGTTTCATCGGCAAAATGCGGTGAGTGCGGCAGGCCGGTAAGAGCGGAGACGCCGTTGACAGAAGCGTTGAAGATCAGTTTGGACCATTGCGCGGGCCGAGCATCCGCAAGTGCTTCGGCCTTCAACCCGCCAGTTATGATCAATTCGGCGGCTTCCTTGACCACCGCCACGGGTGTATGCCGCGGCTCAAACGGGCCCATCCAAGTGGCCGTGTCCAATTCATATTGCACATGCGTGTCACTGTGGCGTGTGCCGCTCATAAAAGTTGTGCCGCGAATAATCTGGCCGCGCGTATGCTCGGCGATGAGTTCCTCACTGCCCAGACCATTCTGTGCGGAAAGCACGGCGCCGTGATTGAAGTGATGTCCGACCGGTGCAAAGGATTCCTCGACTTGCCTTGCCTTTGTCGCAACGATCGCGAGGTCACAGTCAGGAATTTCTTCCGGACGCGACGTGGCTTTAAGAGAGACGTGAAATTCGTGCCTGCCGCTCACACGTAATCCATCGCGCTTGAGAGCGAGCGCGTGCTCTTCCCGGCGAACAAAGGCCCAGACCTCAACGACGCGCGCCAGATGCACGGCGTAAAGCGAGCCGATGGCGCCACATCCGACGATGCAAACTCGCTTCATATTCGTGCGGCGTTACACCCTTTTTTCTACCTTGACCAGTTTATCCGCCTGATAGATTTCTTTCGCCACAGTCGCGCGGTACAAGGTGTCTGCGTTGTTGAAGGAATCGCTTACGACAACCCCGCTGGAAAAGAGAGCATCCTGCAGCGCGGCGGAGATCGTATGAATGGGCGCGGCACCGCCTTCTCCCATTCCCTTTGCGCCACTGTAACTGTGCGGAGACGGCGTCTCGATATGAGCGTATTTCACGTGGGGCATGTTCATGGAAGTGATCGGAGTGTAGTCGCTGAACGTCGCCGTGAGCATATTGCCAACCGCGTCGTAGACGCAGTTTTCCATCAATGCGGCACCGATCCCGTGCGCTGTTGCGCCGTACACTTGACCCTCGACGATCGGAGGATTGATGACTTTTCCGCAATCGTCGACCGCCACGTAGTCCAGAATCCGCGGGATGAACGTGTCCCGGTCAATTTCCACAACGGCAATGTGAAGCTGTGACGCGTAAGTCAGTGTCAAGCTGCCGTATTTCTTTGCCGTGTCGGGAACCTTGAACGGGGCGCGCCAGATGTAACGGCAATTCAAGGTCAGTTCGTAGAGTTCGGCGGGAAGAACGGCAGAGTTCACGTTGACGATGTTTGCCAATCGCCAATAGTTGACGGACTTTCCGCTGTCTTTCGCGAGAATCTGCGGCCCCTGCTGCCCGACGCCGAATTCAAGGCTTTCTTCCTTTGATTCAAGGAGGAAAGCTGCCAGACGCTTCATCTCGGTCTTCAGTTTCTGCGCCGCACCGTGTACGGCGGACAGACCCGAGACCGCAAATTGACTCGCATACGTGCCCGAAGCCCCGGTATGAACGTTTCGTTCGGTGTCGAATCCCGTGCGCACGGTAACGAAGTCCGGATGGATGTTGAGGACATCGGCGACAACTTGCGCTGCGGTAGTTTCGTGACCCTGGCCTTGCGGACAAGAGCCGACAGCAACGACAACCTCGCCATAAATATCCAGCTTGCAGTTTGCGCCCTGAGAATTCCCGGAAAATGGCGCATTGGGATTCACGATTTGCGACTGACCAAAATTGTTCGTGCCGGAATCCAGCGTAGTGCCGATTCCGATCCCCATCCAGCATCCCGCCGCTCGCGCTGCGGCCTGCTTCTTCTTCCAATCCTCCCAGCCAATCCGCTCCTTCGCCACCTGCAACATCTTGGGATAGTTGCCGGAATCGTAGACGCAGCCATTTGGTGTTGTGTAGGGAAACTCTTCCGGACGAATGTAGTTGCGCAGCCTCATCTCGTCCGGAGCAATGCCCAATTGGTGCGCGCAAATATCGACGACGCGCTCCAGGAACCACAGATGCTGCATCCGCGAGTAACCGCGGTTCGGTCCGACGGGGCATTTGTTGGTTACTGCCTGGCTGAAGTCGATGCGCGCATTCCGGAAGCGGTAAACGCCCGGAAAAACCTGCGCCCAGATCACGCAACCGAGGGGTTCATAGCGCGGATAGGCACCGCAATCATCAATGTGGCGCGAGTCGATCGCGGTGATGACGCCATCCTTGTCCAGTGCCACTCGTGTGTCGCGGAAGGTCCGCTCGTTGCCGTGCGCGCTGGAGATGTTGTGCTCGGAGCGCGTCTCTATCCACTTGACGGGGCGGCCGCCGGCCTTTTTTGACGCGAGGGCACAAACCGACATTTGCGGATAATTGGTGATCTTGATGCCAAAACTGCCGCCGATATCGAAAGTCTGAACGCGAATCCTGTCGATGGGGACACCGAGGTGCGCCGCAATGAACTGCATCGCGAACGAAGGAAAGGAATTGTTGCACCAATAATAGATGTGCTCATCGCTCCGGTCCCACTGACCGATCACCGCGTTGCTCTCCAGTGGCGTACTGGAAAACCGGTGAAAATGCATCTTGTCGATTCGCACGATGTGCGCCGCTTCGCGAAACGCTTTTTCAATGTCACCGTATTCGAAAACTCCGCGCCACACCCGATTCGTTCCCGCATCTTCGTGAAGCACAACGGCATCCCGCAAGGCTTCTTCGCCGTCGGTCACGGCCTCTTGATATTCGTACTCGACTTGCACCAGTTCTGAAGCATCGTCGGCAATCTGCGGCGAGGTAGCAACCACAGCGGCCACCGGTTCTCCCTGATAGCGCACCTTGGCAACCGCCAGCGGATAATCTTTGATTCGCGCGAACGGGTCCGGACCGATCTCAATGAAGGGATTCGTCTGATTCGCGATTTCAGCGCCCGTCAGCGTGCAGACCACACCGGAAACTGCCTCCGCCGCGGAGGTGTCGAGGTTGGTCACTTTTGCGTGGGCGTACGGAGAGCGAACAAACTTGAGATACAGCATGTCACGCAGCTTGATGTCGTCGACGAACTTGCCGCGCCCGCGCAGGAGACGGTTATCTTCCTTCCTTGGCAGCGCTTTGCCGACCCAGCCCTCGTTATTCGTTCGCGCGGTCAAGTCGCCTCTCTTCCCGATGCACCCAATATCGCCTCAACGCAACGCCGCTTGCAAACCATCAATCAGCTTCTGCACATTTTTCTTTCCGAGCGGCTCCAGCAAACCGCCTGCCACGGAAGTCAAGCGTCCGAAAATCTGCGCCTCACCTTGCCAGGCGACTTTCGTACCTCCGCCCGCCGGAACGAGATCGAAACCTGCCGTGAACGACACATTTCCGCCCGCGACACTACCCTGCCCCTTGTATTGGGCGCGCTTGGGGCGGATGGCTTCGGCAAGCTCCATTTTCACACTCGCGGCCCCCTTGATATAGGAGATGCCGACGTTCACCTTCACCGCAAAATGGCGCTCGTCCTGCACCTCCATGCCTTGAAAGTCCGGGAGCAAGGGCGCGAACTTATGCGGATCCGTCAGGAAGTCGTACACGTCTTCCGGAGAGCGCGCTACTTCGAAGTCGCCACCAAATTTAATCGCCACGACCGGAACTCCTCATCGCCGCCGCGGCGGTGTCAATCGCTTTGAAAATATTCTGATAGCCGGTGCATCGGCAGGTATTTCCCGCTATCGCTTTCCGAATCTGCTTCTGGTTCGGGTTCGAGTTGTCCTTCAGCAGTTGTAGCGCAGAAAGCATGAGCCCGGGCGTGCAGTACCCGCATTGGAGACCGTAGCAGTCGCCAAACGCTTTTTGAATAGGATGGAGTTCACCGTCTTTCTCCAGTCCCTCGACGGTGGTAATTTCAGCTCCGTCGGCCTGCACCGCGAAGACCGTGCAAGATTTCACCGCGGCGCCGTTCATCAGCACCGTGCAAGCGCCGCAATAGGTCGTATCGCATCCGATGTGCGTGCCCGTCAACTCAAGATCTTCGCGAAGAAATTCAACGAGCAACAACCGAGGCGCGACTTCACGCGAATGCAACTTGCCGTTGACGCGAAGGTGAATGGAAACTTTTTGAGCGGCTTCAGGCATAGATGTGGCTGACCTCCACCTGTTGTCCGCGGGCCCGTTGGAGCGCGGCTTCCGTCGCACGTTTAACAAGCGCACCCACAAGTTGCCGCTTGTATTCCGCCGAGCCGCGCATATCCGATTGGGGATCGGCGGCAGCGCGCGCGGCATCCCCCGCAGATTCGATGAGCTTCGGTGTGATCTGCTGGCCCCGAAGCGCTGCTTCTCCTTCTCGTACGCGAATCGGCAGCAAACCGACGCATCCCAGAGCGATTGCAATGTCCTTGCAGTGATCACCCTCCACCGTCAATTGCACGGCAGCACTTGCGGTCGGATAGACCGGGGCCGTCCGCTTGAAGGCGATGTAAGCACCTCCGCTGTTCCCCGACGGAACCTTGACGACAATCTCTGAAACAAGCTCGTCGTGGGCAAGCGCGGTTGTGTAGGCATCTTTCAAGAAGTCACTCAGCTTCAAGGAGCGTTCCCCCGATATGCCAGCGCATCGAACTTCGCAGGAGAGCGTCAGCAGGACGGTGGCCCAATCGCCGCTGGGGTCGGCCTCGGCAAGCGAGCCGCCGATGGTTCCTCGATTTCTGACCTGCAAGTCTGCGATTCCAGCGGCGCAGTCGAGGAGAATGGGAACGCGTGCGGCTGATGCCGATTTCTCAATTTCGGCGTGCCTTGTAAGTGGTCCGAAATGAAGAGCGCCATCTTGTCCCCGGACGTATGAAGTTCCGCTAATAAAATTCAAATCGACGAGATGAACTGGATTGGCAAAACGCAATTTCATCAATGGAATGAGGCTCTGACCGCCGGCCAGAAGCTTCGCACCTTCTCCCAGCTGGGAAAGCACGGTCACTGCTTCTTTGAGGGAGCTAGCTCGATGATAAGTGAATGCTCGGGGATACATCTTCCGTTAGTCCTCGGGCTTCCCTTCGAGCTTCCAATCGAAGGAATGCCAGTGAGCTTGCCTTCGGGTGAACCTCTCTACAGAAGCCGGCTCGGATTCGCGACCTCGGCCAGAGCAAGACTACTTGGCCGCCGCTCTTGCAATTCGCTGGTCCATCACGGCAGTCAGTCTTGTTTCCGAATCTCGCAGATGCTGCGCGAGTAGCGTTGCGCACTCTTCCGTCTCCCCACTTGTCAGCAGTTGGTAGATTCTTCGATGAACGGGAACGAGCCCACCTGGGTTATCGTGCCTCAGATCCACGAGAACCATTCCTAACCGCAATTCACCCAGAAGTTTCTCGTAAAAGGACTCCAGGCGGCGGTTACAATGAAAGCCAATTAACAGTGTGTGAAAATGCAAATCAAAGCGCACGGCCCTCACCCAATCAACGCCCTCAACCGCTTCCTCGTAGCCTTCCAGCGCTCCGCGCATTTCCACTAATACATCGGAGTCTTCCATCGTCGCTGCCCGTACCGCTGGAATTTCCAATAGATGGCGTACTTGATAAATTTCGGCGACGTCCTCCAAAGATAGCTGTGCGACGGCCACACCGCGGTGTGCGTTTCGCTTCAGCAAACCTTCCAGCGACAAAATGCGCGTCGCTTCCCGGACGGTATTTCTGGATACGCCGAGTGATGTAGCCATCGGCACTTCTTGCAGGGCAGTTCCGGGAGGCAATTCACCGTCGAGGATCCGCTGCCGAAGAATCGAAGCAACCTGGTCCGCGACAGAAGTTCGATTTATTTCGGCAAGTTCCATAGTTGGTCTCGACTCGCGCGGGGCAGTGCGACATGTTGCCCCCAATCACGAGGAGAGTCAAGTGTTCAACAATTCCCACATTCAAATGGTCTCTTCTTTGTTCTTGACATGTCTACTTCCGCCGCATACTGTACCGTTTCATTCTTCTCTTTTTCTGTTCAGGCGGGGGCGAGGGATGGGGCCATCTCTAATTCAGCGCCAATGCCCGGCGATGCCGTACGGTTGCCCGGTCGTAATCCTCGCTCTGCCCTCATCCCAAACTCGCTATTTCCACCGACGGCGCCCTGTGTGGCTAAGTTCCTCAAGAATATGCCAGAGACGTCGCAGAGCTGCTCTTTCAGCCGGTACGCGAACAAAGCCACAAAAATCAATGGTGCAGAAACGTATCTAATGCGGTTCTGAGTGCTCGGTTTGAGAGGTTGAATTTTGGGGGTGCACTGTGATGAGCAGGAAACGGAATTATTTGCTCCAGATTCTTCTGGCCGTTTTGCTCGCGGCGATGTTGTCGATTTGGCCGAATTCTGCGCGAAGCCAGGCAGTCAATGCCACACTGTCGGGAAAGATAATCGACGCTTCGGGCGGCAGCGTAGCCAAAGCCCCGGTTACAGCTTGGAATGTGGCGACCGGATTTTCTCGTTCAGCACTGACCTCGGACAACGGTGAGTATTCCATCCTGGCGCTGCCCGCTGGGGAATACAAGGTTACCGTCGAATTTTCCGGATTTGGAAAACAGGCGAAGAACATCTCGCTGCAGGTCGGGCAAGCCGCTGAGCTTGGCTTCACTCTTTCCCCCGGGGAGGTCGTTCAGAGAGTCGAAGTCGAAGCAACTTCCGAACTGGCAGAGCCAACGCGCACCCAAGTCAGCACGGTGATCACGGAAAACCAGATCGTGAATCTTCCCGTTAACGGGCGCGAATTTATCGACTTCGCCTTGCTCTCTCCCGCCGTCACCATAGGCGATACCACCGCGGGAAACACTGACGTGATCGTCGAGCCGGTAACCAAGCTCTCCTTCGCCGGCCAGAACATTCATTATAATTTCATCGCCGTTGACGGCGCCGACGACATTTCGACGGCCTCGGGTATCCAACGCGGCACGCCTCCGCAGGAATCGGTGCAGGAATTCCGCGTCATCAACACCGACTACTCCGTGGAGTTTGGCCGCGCGAGCGCGGGCATTGTGAATATCATCACGCGCGGCGGCACCAATGAGTGGCACGGCATCGCGTACGAGTATTTTCGCAACAACAAACTGGATGCCATCAATCTCCTGCAGGCCACCGGCGCCCACGTTCTAAGGCAGAATCAATTCGGCGCGGCGATCGGAGGTCCGGTCCGGAAAGACAAGACTTTCATCTTCGGCAACGATGAAGTCCAGCGCCGAGGCGAATCGCCTTTCTACAATTCCGCCGTTCTCCAAAACATTAAATTCATCAATGAAGTGAAAGCCGTCTATGGCCTGGCGCCGGAACCAGGCTTGGGAAGTGTTCTCCGAACAAATGACTCGGACAATGGATTTCTGAGACTCGACCACAACTTCAGCCCAAGCGAAACCATGTTTGTGCGCTATTTCATCAACGATGGAAGGTTGCTGAACCAGTCGCCGCTGAACGACGGCTTCGACTTGCCTTCCGCTTTCAAGGAAAACTTCTATCGCGATCAATCCGTTGCCGGGACGCTCGCTTCCGTCATCAAACCGACGATGGTCAACGAGTTGCGCATGCAGTTTGCCCGGCGCTCGTTCGATTTCCCCACCGTTTCCACCCAGCCCCACCTCGAGTTGTCGAACACGTTCACCACCGGCGTGAACCGCGGCAATCCGGATTTCTACCGCGAATCCCGCTTCGAACTGGTCGACGATTTTTCGATCTCTCACGATCGCCACACGATCAGCTTTGGCGGCAACTATAATTTCGTCCGCACGACCGAATCCTTCCCCCTGTTCTATCCCTTTGAAGCCGACTTCCCTAATCTCGCCGCTTTCCTCGGGAACGATGGCGCCAACGGACCACAATGCGTCTCTCCGGCGGGCGATCCCGGCGGCCCTGGTCCCGCTGGCTGCCAGCATCCCAACGTGATCTTTTTTGAACGCTTTCAGGCACCCAATTTCAACGAGCAGAGCATCACGGAAGGCGTTGCTGTCTATGAGGGCGGTCACTTTTCGCCCGCGATTCGCAATCAAGCGGAAGGCACGCTCAACCACACCTATAACGGCTTCTTCCTTCAGGATAAATGGCGCGCGACGAGCCGTTTGACTTTGAACGGCGGAATTCGCTGGGAATGGGAGACTTGGCCCAGCGGCGTACTTAACACGCAATGGAAAAACTTCGATCCTCGATTGGGCGTGGCTTATAACGTCGGAACCAAACACAACGTAGTTATCCGCGCCGGTTTCGGCCTTTTCCACGGCATCATTCCCGCGCCGCTCTTGGCTTGTCAAATTCCATCCTGCGGCGGGGTCATCGGCAAGTATCCCGGACGACCGTTCGAAGACAGTCTCAACGCCAAGACCGAGCTATTCGCCTTTGCTGGACCACCCAACCTGACAGCCTTGGGGCTCAAGGCGCTCATCCAAAATGGCGCTTACCCGGATAACTCCACCGATCCGATCACCAATTCGCAGGCGTGCAAACCCATTACCAACTGCCCGAATGCCTTCCTTGGACCCGCTGTCGTAGTCCGTTTTGATCAAAACCACAAGAATCCCTACGGAGTGCAAGCCAGCGTCGCCGTTGAGTTCGAACCTCTTGCCGACACATCAGTAAGCGTCAGCGGGCTGCACATTCGCGGAGTCCATCTGGGCAGCTTTTATAATGTCAATCAGCCGAATTCGACATTTCAAGATCCTTTCTTTGATTCCAAAGGACGTTCAGGTATCAAAAATCTCTATTGCGCCCTTGATTTTATTTGCCCATTTACCCCTGGAGTCAGGACCTTTCCAATCGCCATCTATTTTGAAGCTACGTCGCGTTGGGATTCCCAGTACGACGGCTTGCTAATCAACGTCAACAAGCGCTTGTCCCATCATTTCTCCTACGGCATCAGTTATACCTGGTCGAAGTCTATCGACGACGGTCCCAACCCCAGCTTCGTCCTGATTCCGCAAGACAGCCAGAACTTCCGCGCGGAGCGCGCTCTGTCTTCCGACGATGTTCGCAACCGCCTGGTGCTGAACGGGACGGTTACCACACCCAAAGAATGGAACATATTTGCCCGTGACTACCAATTGGGCTTGATCGCCACAATCCAGTCCCCGATGTGTTTCACAAAGTTTGCGGGATTCGACGCCAACGGCGATATTTTCGGCAACAACGACCGCGTCGGCATCGAGCCGCGCAACACCTTCATCGGCGACAATTTCCGTTCCGTTGATTTTCGCCTAGGACGCTCATTCCCGTTCAAGGAGCGCCGTAGCCTGGAAGTCCTTGCTGAGGCCTTCAACCTCTTCAACACCACAAACATTCGCTTCTTCAACACAGTGTATGGCGCATCCGACTTCTGCCCGTTTGATCCGACAGCTTTCGGCTGCCCGGCGACGCCATCCACCTTCCGTGAGGGCTCGCCAAACCCGAATTACGGATCCCCACGGGCGGTTTTCAACCCGCGGCAGATTCAGCTGGCTCTGAGGTTCAACTTCTAAGTCTTCTGGGGTTGGACTTCGAGAGCCACGCCGCACCGAGTTCTTGAAGTGCCAAGAGTTCAGGACGGCGCACTCACCTCATCGAGGCCAGAGGCGAGTGCTCGGGCTTATCTTTACACCTGAAAACAGCAAGACCCGGAGGGGCTATGAGATTCGGCATCTACGCGGAGATGCAAACTGCGCCGGGAAAATCCCATGCGGAGATGACTTGGGAGATCCTCCGCCAGATCGAACACGCCGATCAGGTCGGTTTCGATGTCTATTCCGTGATTGACCATCATTTCTTTCAAAAGTTTTCCATCTCCGCGAATCCCCTTGCGCTATTTTCCGCCGCCGCGCAGCGCACGGAGCGGATTCGGTTTCGCGTGGCCCTCTTCACGCTCCCACTCGAAAACCCGATGCGGCTGGCAGGCCAAATCGCTGAAGCTGACATTCTGACTCGAGGGCGGCTCGAATGCGGGTTGGGACGCGGCCACGCCTGGCTTTTCGGCCCTTCAAATGTCCTCCTCGAGGAGAGCCGGCCACGTTACGACGAAGCGATCGAAATTTTGATTGAAGCCTGGACGAAAGACAAAATGTCCTATCAGGGCAAGTTTTACAAAGTGAAGGACCTTACGGTCGTGCCCAAGCCGGTGCAGAAACCCCATCCGCCGCTCTACACCGGCGGAACGAGCGATATCACCTACCAAATGGCCGGGGAGCGCGGATGGGGACTTTTCGTGCCGCCATTGCTTCCCTGGGGCGTCCTGGAAAAGCCGCTGGGGATTTATAAGAAAGCCTGTGCCGAGCAAGGACATAAGCCGAACATCGTTTACATCCGGCCCGTTTATTTGGACGATGACGAAAAACAAATTCGCAAAGAAGTGGAGGGCGCGCTGCACAATTTCCTGGCGTTCAACGCCTCGCCGGTTGGATCGTTGCAGGACGAGACGAAGAAGGCGGAACTTCGCGCCAAGGGCTACGGCTTCTACGCCAGCGGGGCGCTCGAATCCCTCACTAAGTTAACTTACGATGAAATCGTGGACCAGGAGATTGGCTTCATTGGGACTCCCGAGAAAGTAATCCGCCAAATACGGAACTTGCAGGCGAAAGGCGGTATCGGAGAGCTGGCCATCGTTTCAAATTTCGGTGGCCTTGAACACTGGAAATCAATCAAGACGCAGCACCTCTTTGCCGAGCGCGTGATGCCGGCCTTTCGAGGGAACGCCGCTGCTTCTCAAGTGGGCGCATGAACACTGTCGAAAACTGTCCACGCCATTGGGACCAATGGATTCGATGAGTTCCTCGCAAAACGCAAGCGCATCGCACGCGGGCTTCGAGCAGAGCGAGACGTTTGCTCCGCTAAGCGCGGGGCGGCTCCTCCTCCTGGGCGGCATCGCCCTTATCCTGATCGGAATGATATTTGGCGACATCTTTGCCGTTTTTGTCCTTCACCAGAATGCCGCGAGGGTCGGTGCCAGTCTTTCGAATGCGGCGTACGCTGCTCTCGCCGGAGACAGCGCTGCGGTCCTTATGAATTTTCAAGACGTTCGTGCTTTCCTGGAGAATCGTGGCACCAAAGTAGATACTCACGTCCACATGATTGCGTTCGGCTACCTGGCCTTAATGCTCTCGCTCCTGGGGCCATGGATTGCACTTTCAGCGAACACAAAAAAACGGTTGGCTTGGGTGTTTCTATGCGGGGCCGGATTGCTGCCTATATGTGTGTTCCTTATCCATTACGTTGGGCTGGCTCATAGTCCGCTGAAGGCTATCGGATGGGCCAGTATCTTCGCCGATCTCGGCGGTTTGCTCGTAATGGTTGCGGTGCTCTGGTATCTCGCCGGACTCGGAAAATACTTTTTCGCTGCGGAGCGCTCAGCTCCACGAAGCGATCTGCCCGCCGATGCGAGTCCCTCAGGGAATCTACTGCTTGCGGGAGGAGTATTCCTGGTGCTGCTCGGTTTCCTCCACGGCGGCTATTATGCTGCCGTAGATCTCTATCGTCACGAGGCGCTCGACTATTCGATTCTTTTGCAAATTAGCAGTGGAGCGACAACTCAGAGCGCCGCGGCTGTTCAGAGCGGACTGGCGGAGTACGGCCAACTACAAGGCGACAAGGCAGTAAAAATCGCCGCGCACTCTCACATCATCGAGTTCGGCCTTCTTTCCATGCTGCTGGCTTTTTTTCAACCCTATGTGAACCTGCACGAGAGGTGGAAGCGGCGCTGGGCGCTCGTGCTTTTGCTCGGATCCGTGCTTCTGCCCATTTGCGTGCTGCTTGAGTTGAAGTATGGGTTGCTCGCGGGCGGATTGGCGGACGTGGGAGGCCTGCTTGTGATCGTGGCGCTCCTGGCGATGTGGATCGGTGTTCTGCGTTACACCGGCCAACTGGATGCGGGAGGCGCAACATGAGCGGCGCGCGCCAGCTGCTCCTTGCGGGCGGGATTGCTCTCGCCGTGTGGGGCATGGGCTACGGCCTGTGGTACGCGGTTTTTGCCGAACACCAGGCGCTGGAACAAATTGGCGCATCACTGGCGACTGGGTTTGGCGGGGCCGCGGAACGGAACTCGGCGCTCTCCGAAGGGGCTTTTCAGCAATACCGGCAAGCAAAATACGTCTACGACCGGCAAGTGGATGTGCACGGCCACTGGATCGGCCTTGCAGTGGTTTTGATCGTATTAGGGATTGGCCTCGATCGCCTAGCGTTCTCGGAGCGAATCAAAATGATTCTCTCTGTGAGCGCCTTACTCGGCTCTTTTCTCTTTCCGCTGGGAGTGCTCTTGCAAACGCTGGACCGGGGCAACGGACCGCGCGCCCTCACTGTCCTCGGATCGGCGCTCGTCATTGGCGCCTTCGGCACTTTCGCACTGGGGATCGCACGCAAATCCGCCTGTGCCCCGCAATAGGTAGGTCGCAAACCATTTGTTGTAATAAGGTTTTGATCTCCTCAGGCCGTTCAAGCGTCGCGCTCACAGATTTATACGTGGATACACCATTGGGAATGACGTTTACCGCCAACTTGCGGTCAATCCTTGGTTCTGTCGAAGACTGGTAACATCACTGATAGGGGGAGCGCCAAACATGCGGGAATATTCGCGACTGAATTGCGACGCGCTTTCATAGCCGACACGATAGGCTGCGCTTGCCGCGTCCGTGCCTTCCACCACTAACAACCGTCGCGCTTCCAGCAGGCGCAGGCGCTTTTGATATTGCAGGGGGCTCATGGCCGTCACTTCTTTGAAATGAAAGTGGAAAGACGACGGGCTCATATGGGCCATTTCCGCCAGGTCTTCCACGCGGATTGGTTCCGAAAATTTAGTCTTCAGCCTTCGAATAACGTGCGCAATACGCTGGATGTTGGTGCCGTTAACCGCTATCTGCGCGATACGCCGGCCATACGAACCATTCAACAGCCGATAGTAAACCTCGCGTATGACCATCGGGGCCAGCAACGGAACATCCTGCGGCGTCTCCAGCAGCCTCGCAAGCCTCAACAGAGCATCGGTTAGCTGATCGTTGGTGCTGCCGATAAACAGGGCGCGCTCCGTCGGAGCGCCATGCGCTTCTGTCCGGACCGTCTCCGTTATGAGATCGCTCAGTTGCCTGGGATCGATGTCCAATTGCAGGGCCAAGTAGGGTTTTTCGGGTGTCGCCACCGTCACATGCCCCGTTGCCGGCAGATCGACTGATACGACCACAAATTCGGATGCGCTGTAGTGGTAGGTTTCGTCCTCCAGCATCACTTCTTTCTCGCCCTGCACCACGAGGCAAAGAGACGCATTGTAGACAACCGGCATCCTCGCGCTTGGCGCCGACATTTTGAAGAAGTGAAGCGGGGCAATAGCGGTGTCGTTGAGCCCATCCGTTTTGGAGTATTTGCCAATCGAGCCAGCTAACTCCCGCTGTTGATTCTTGTTCATGAAGCATTTTCCCCTTTATCTTCGCCGCTCTAGCATCAGCATCTTTCCCCACGAGTAAACATTCGATCCGGCAATCTGTAGGATTAGGCAATCATACTGGAGGTCTATGTATTTAGTAAAAGCCGTTCCCGGCATCTACTGAGGGTATGAGAATCACCTGGCTTCAAAAGGAGACAACCATGAAAATCGCACTCGTAACCGGAGGAAGCCGTGGTCTGGGCAAGAGCATGTCCCTGCATATCGCCGCTAAGGGAAATGATGTCGTCCTGACTTACAACCGCAAGAAGGCGGAAGCCGAAGACGTTGTGAAACAAATCGAAAAAACCGGCCGGAAAGCCGCAGCGCTTGCGCTCGACGTTTCCGGCAGCAAGTTCTTTGACGGTTTTGTCGAAAAACTCAAAGAAGTCCTGCAAGCAAAGTGGAAGCGCGATGACTTCGACTTCCTGGTGAACAATGCCGGTATCGGGATCCACGCCCCCTTTGCGCAGACCAGCGAAAAGCAATTTGACGAGCTGATGAACGTTCAACTCAAGGGTCCCTTTTTCCTGACGCAGAAATTACTGCCACTCATAAAGGATGGCGGCCGCATCGTGAACCTCTCGACGGGTCTGGCGCGCTTCACCCTGCCGGGTTATGCGGCTTATGCCACGGTGAAGGGCGGCATCGAAGTGTTGACGCGCTATATGGCCAAGGAATTGGGAGCGCGCAAGATCAGCGTAAACGTAGTCGCACCCGGGCCGATTGAAAACGATTTCGCCGGCGGCGTTGTACGTGACAACAAAGAGGTCAACAAATTCCTCGCGTCGCAAACTACCCTTGGGCGCGTCGGGCTGCCCGACGATATCGGCGGTGCAGTCGCTTCCTTGCTGGCGGACGACAATCACTGGATCACCGGTCAGCGAATCGAGGCCTCCGGCGGCATGTTCCTCTGAGACGGGAAATCCGCATCGCTTCGCGAACGAATGGAGAATACAATGACCGTCGAAACCCATGTGCTGGAAGAAGCTGAAGCTATATTTCAGAATATGAGCAAAGGACAATTCCGCGCTGTGCTTATGATCTAAGGTTGACTCGTCCGGGCCAGATTCTGAAAGGCGTATGACCCAGTGAACACCGATGCGCTCACGAATCCAACCGTTAAGGCCGCCTTTGAAGCATTCCAGACCGGTGACCGGAAAGCCTGGTCGGCGCTCTTTGAGCCTAATGCTGAGCTCTATGACGATGGGAGCCCTCGTAGCCTCAAGGAATTTACCCGCGATGCGCTAGGTCACGAGCGGTTCACTTCAATCGATCGCGTCGAGAACAACGGGCTGGATCTCACCGGCGCATTCCATTCGGACCGATGGGGCGATTTTCGGACTTACTTCAGGTTTCAGCTCTCGTCTGTGGGTAAGATCAAACGAGTGGATATTGGGCGGGCCACCTAGGGGAAACTATATGTTGACCCTGTAGAGGGTCGCGCACTCTGCGGGAGAATTTCTGAATGCATACACTGAAGGTTATGTTCGGTGGCTTCCTACTTCTAGCAGTGTGCCTGCTTCTCGGGCGCTGGATTGGCGGCGCGGCAGCGACGGTCGTCGCTACTACGATCAAGTGTTTTCTCCTGCTCTGGCTAGTCGCCATGCTGGTCAATATGTGGGTTGGCGTCAGTAAAGCCGGCTACTCCATCAAGGATGGGGCTCCAATTGCTCTGCTAGTCTTTGCAGTCCCGGCGATCATTGCCATTGTCATTTGGTGGAGATCCTTTACTTCTTAAGCTGAACGACCTGAATGTTTGTTTCAGCATTGGACTCGCGCAAAGCGAGCCAGGCGAGACTGGTCAGTGCCTCTCGCTGCTGGGTGACGTCGGCGCCCGCCCGGGTGTATCTTGTTGACGCGCCCACGAAATTCGATCAGGCAGCGGAGAGCACTCAAACGTTTAACATCAGCTACGTCGGCGCCGCCGGAGAGTGATGAGCGGCACGGTCCAAAGAGCAGCCGAGAAGGCGCTAACTGAGCGCTATGAAGCGCTCCTCCGCGTTTCGCAAACCCTCATTTCAATTCGCTCTTCCGAGGAACTCTTTAGCGTTCTCGCACGCGAGTTGCGCGGGGTGGTGAACTTCTATGTCATGGGCGTCGGCATCTATGACGAGAGTGCGCACGAGATTCGTCTCACGTCGTACGGCGAGCCAGGTGATCCCCTCCAGGTTCCAAAACTCGCGCCGGAAGAAACCTTCACGTGGTGGGTGTACCAGCATCAACAACCCTTAATAATTCCCTCCTTAGACGCGGAGACTCGCTTCCCAGCGGTAGCCGAGATGCTCAAGAACCGCGGGGTTCGTTCGGTATGCGCGCTTCC
>Ga0137409_10000693_pt1 | contig 36885 bp, 30 predicted proteins | sample CZODoug1_16funga_FD_122059 | JGI IMG/M metagenome (GOLD analysis project Ga0137409, IMG submission 122059) | Vadose zone soil fungal communities from Angelo Coast Range Reserve, California, USA - CZODoug1_16fungal (Hybrid Assembly) | ecosystem: Environmental > Terrestrial > Soil > Vadose zone... | reverse complement strand
CTCCTGGGGCAGGAGCAAAACCTCGGCGCGATCGCACCGGGCCTGTTCGCGGACATCATCGCGGTGGCGGGTGACCCGACCCGGGATATCACGGAACTGCAACGCGTCAAGTTCGTTATGAAGGGCGGCACGGTTTACCTTTCTCAATAGTGAGATCGCTAGGGTTCGCGCTCTTCCTTAGTATCGGCGCCGCAGGCGCCGGCCTGGCGCAGTTGGCGCCGGCCGGCACCGGCGGCGTTGCCGCATTGGCGGCCACCCTGCGGCAGCTCGGCAGCAACAAGCGCGTCCTGATGATCGGCGCGCACCCCGACGACGAAGACACGCAGCTGCTCGTGCTGCTGGCGCGCGGCATGGGTGCGCAGGCGGCGTACCTCTCGCTCACCCGCGGCGAGGGCGGGCAGAACCTGATCGGCCCCGAGCTGGGGCCGGAGCTCGGAATCATTCGCACCGAAGAGCTGCTGGCGGCGCGTGAGTTGGACGGCGCGCGGCAGTTCTTCACGCGCGCCTACGACTTCGGCTTCTCGAAATCGGCCGAGGAAACCTTCCGCTTCTGGCCGCGCGATTCGATCCTGAAAGACGTACTCGATGTCATGCGGCGTTTCCGGCCGCAAGTCGTCATCGCGGTCTTCTCCGGCACTCCAGCCGACGGCCATGGCCACCATCAGGTCTCCGCGATCCTGGCGCGGCAGGCGTTCGACCTGCTGCGCGATTCGGCAGGTGGCCCGCAGAAGTTTTACCGCTCGACCCGCGGTGATCCGACGGCCACCACGCTGTCCCTGCCCGTCGGCACCCTCGATCCCATCCTCGGTCAATCGTATTTCCAGGTCGCGATGGCCAGCCGCAGCCGCCATCGCTCCCAGGATATGGGACAGCTACAACGGCCCGGTCCGGCGACGGCCGGGGTTGCGCTGCTTGCGACGAAAACTCCGGCGGCGGGTGAGACATCGGTCTTTGCAGGAATCGACACGACGATTCACGTGCCGGGTTACGCCCCGCTCATCGATTCGGCACTGGCGGCGCTCACACCGTGGCGCCCGTCCGCCACCCTTCCGTATCTCATCCGGGCCCTGCGCCTCGTCGGGATGGCTGACACGGTGCCGCGCACCTTGCTCGAGCGGGCGATCGCGATTGCGGCCGGCGTGACCATCGATGGAACGGCAGATGACGGGATCGTGACGCCGGGCGAGCGGCTGCAGATCGAGGTCACCGTGTGGAATGCGGGCGATAGCGCCGTGCGCGTGGACAGTGTTTCCGTGGCCGCGCCCGCCGGCTGGAGCCTCGAGCGCCTGGAGCTGGGTGCTCCGACCGTGCCGCCCGGTACTTTGCTGACGCGCCGCTTCGTGTTGACGGTGGCGCGCGATGCCGAGCGCACGCAGCCGTATTTCCTGCGCCGCCCGCTGACCAATCGCGGCGGCCTGTACGACTGGTCGACGGCGCCGCCCGACGTGCGCGGGCTGCCGTTCGAGCCGCCGCCCGTCAGCGCGCGGCTGCGGCTGATAATTGGCGGCGAAGTGGTGACGCTCACCCGTGAGATCGTCTACCGCTATCGCGATCAGGCGATCGGCGAAATCCGGCGGCCGCTGTTCGTGACGCGCGACCTCGACGTCGCCATTACGCCCGAGGAGCTGCTGTGGCCAGTCGATGGAGGATCTCGCGAGCCGCGGCATTTTACGCTCACCGCCACGAACCGGGCTCGCGGCAGTGCCAAGGCGCGGGTTGCGGTGACCGTACCCTCCGGTTGGCCGCCGATCTCTGCCGAGAGTCTCGCATTCACGCGGGAGGACGAGACCAAGACCATCGGCGTGAATCTCGCGCCACCCGTCGCCGATAGCCTCAAGGCGGGCACGTACGAGCTGCGCGCGGGCAACGGCGGGGGCTGGCTCGAGATCATCGACTATCCGCACATTCGGCCGCGCGCGCTGTCTCGGCCCGCCGTCGCGCAGATCCGCGCGGCGCGCCTAGCGCTGCCGGCGCTGTCACATGTGGGTTACGTGCGCGGTGCTGCGGATCGCGTGCCCGAGGCGCTACTCGCCGTGGGTGTGCCGCTGGAGCTCATCGGTCCCGATTCGCTCGCCCGCGGCGACCTGTCGCGCTACGACGCGATCGTGATCGGGAGCCGCGCCTACGAGACCGAGCCGGCGCTGATCGCCAACAACGGCCGGCTGCTCGAGTACGCGAGAAACGGCGGCCTCCTCATCGTGCAGTACCAGCAGTATCCGTTTGTCGACGGTGGCTTCGCGCCATTTCCGCTGACCATTGCCCGGCCGCACGATCGCGTCACGGACGAGAACGCCCCGGTGACCGCGCTCGACCCCGCGAATCCTGTCTTTCACTATCCCAACGAGATCCGTCCGGACGACTGGCGCGGCTGGATTCAGGAGCGCGGCCTGTACTTCGCGCACAGCTGGGACACGACCTATGTCGCGGTGCTCGAGACGCATGATCCGGGGTCTCCGCCGGAAGCGTTGAAGGGGGGCCTGCTGATCGCGCCGCTCGGCCGCGGGGCGTACGTGTACACCGGGCTCAGCTTCTTCCGGCAGCTACCGGCCGGCGTGCCGGGGGCGTATCGGTTGTTCATGAATCTGCTGGGATTGAAGCGGCGCAATGTTCCGTAACCCAATGCGAAATGCGGAATTCGAAATGCGGAAGGGACGCCTACAATTCAATTCCGCATTCCGCATTCCACATTTCGCATTGGTTGGTGCAACGCTCCTTCTTGTCCTCTCCGAATGCGCTCGGGACCACCGTACTCCATTAGTCGTCTACAGTCCCCACGGCCGCGATCTGCTCACGCTGTTCGAGCATCGCTTCGAAGCGCTGCATCCGGACGTCGACGTGCGCTGGCTCGACATGGGCTCGCAGGACGTCTACGATCGCGTGCGCTCCGAGCGGGCGAATCCGCAGGCCGACGTGTGGTTCGGCGGTCCGTCGCTGATTCTCGCGCAGGCCGCCGGCGACTCCTTGCTCGACTGTTACCGGCCGTCGTGGGCGGGCGCTATTGCGGCGCGGGGCCGCGGCCCCGGTGACTGCTACTTTGCCGCCTACGAAACGCCTGCCGTCTTTCTCTATGCGGAGAAAGTGGTCAAGCCCGAGGAGGCCCCGCAGGATTGGGACGACCTCCTGAATCCAAAATGGAAAGGCAAGCTGATCATTCGCGATCCGCTCGCGAGCGGCACGATGCGGGCGGTGTTCGGATTGATCATGCTGCGCGAGCAGAAGCAGCCCGGCGATACCGCCTCCGGCTTCGCTTGGCTGCGCCGGCTCGACGGGCAGACGAAGGAATACGTGCAGAATCCGGCGCTGATCAGTGAGAAAATCGCGCGTCAGGAAGCGCTGGTGACCGTCTGGGATCTGCCCGACGTGTTGATCAGCCGCCGCCGCGGCATGCCGGTCGGCTACGTCTTTCCGAGGAGCGGCACGGTCGCGATCGAGGACGGGATTGCCGTGGTGCGCGGCGCCAAGCATGCGGCAGCGGCTCGCGCCTACGTCGACTTCGTGGGCAGCATCGAGATGCAGCTCGCGGCGGCGCGCGAAGTCTATCGGCTGCCGGCGCGGCTCGACCTCCCCGTCGATTCGCTCCCGGAGTTGGTGCGTGACGTCCGCCGGCGCATGGTTGTCACCGATGTCGATTGGAATCTCCTGGCCGAGCACGGGCCCGAGTGGATGCGCTGGTGGGATCAGCACGTGCGCGGCACGGGAGGCAGGCGTTGACCGCGTTCCTCCACATCCAGGCGATCGAAAAACGCTGGCGCAGTGACGTGACGGTCGGGCCGATCACGCTCGACATCGCGCGCGGCGAAATCCTGGCGTTGCTGGGACCGTCCGGCAGTGGCAAGACGACGATGCTCCGTCTGTTGGCCGGTTTCGAAACGGCCGACGGCGGACGGATCACGGTCGCGAACGAGGATGTGACCGCCGTGCCGCCAGCCCGGCGCCGCTTCGGAATGGTGTTCCAGCACTATGCGCTGTTTCCGCATCTCGACGTTGGGCAGAACGTCGAATTTGGGTTGGCAGGGAGCGGTGGGCCGGGAGCGGTCAACGCCAAGGTCGCGGCGGCCCTCGGACTTGTTGACCTGGCCGGCTACGAGCGACGCAAAGTACACGAGCTGTCCGGCGGCCAGCAGCAGCGCGTCGCGCTGGCGCGCGCGCTTGCGCCCGAGCCGCGGGTGCTGCTGCTCGATGAGCCGCTCTCGAACCTCGATCCGGCGCTGCGCGAACGCACGCGCCGCGAGCTGCGCCAAATGATCAAGCGAGTCGGGGAGGGGATTACGACGGTCTTCGTCACCCATGAACAAGAAGAGGCGTTCGACCTTGGCGACCGCATCGCGGTGCTCAACAACGGGCGGCTCGAGCAGACCGGCACGCCGGAAGAGCTGTACGAGCGTCCGCAGAACCTGTTCGTGGCGACGTTCGTCGGGCGCGCCAACGTGTTTCGCGGCGGCGCGGCGCGGGCGCTGGGTGCGCGGGAGAGTGCCGTCGTCGTGGTGCGCCCCGAGCGTTTGCGATTTGCCGGGGCCGGGCTCCCGGGCGTGGTGCGCGAACGGCGCTACACCGGCGCCGCCGCGTTCTTCCTCATCGAAGGAGACGATCACGACCGCTTCGAGGTCCTGGCGGAGCCCGACGCTGCCCAGGTCGGCGAGCGCGTGTACGTCGAAGCCACGCGGGTGATCACGTTGTGATCCGGAATCTGCGTAGAGCGGACCTCGTCGCTGCCGGCCTGGCGCTGCTGCTTGCCTGGCTGGTGATCTACCCGATTCTGATCGTGGCGGGCGACGCCGCGGACGCGACCGCGGTGCGCGCCTTTCTCACGCGGCCGGGCGAGTGGGCGGCGCTGTGGGCCAGCATCTGGATTTCGCTCGTCAGTGTCGTCCTCGCCGCCGCGATCGGCATCCCGCTCGCGTTCCTGTTTGAGTGGTTCGACTTCCCGGGACGCAAGACGCTGGGTGCCCTCATCGCCCTGCCGGTCGTCCTCCCCCCGCTCGTCGGAGTGATCGCGTTCCTCTTTCTGTACGGGGAGTCGGGATTCATCGCGCGCGCCATACAGGCGGCGCTGCATCTCGAGCAGGCCCCCTGGCGGCTGCAGGGGGCGGTAGCCATTCTGCTCGTCCACGCCTACTCGTTTTACGTCTACTTCTATCTTTTCACGCGCGCCGGGCTCGCGAAGCTCGACGTGTCGATGCTCGAGGCCGCGCAGGCGCTGGGTGCGGACCGCCGCGCAACCCTGTTCCGCGTGATCGTGCCGCTATTGCGTCCGTCGCTGGTGGGCGCGGCGATGCTGACGTTCATGACCGCGCTCGGATCGTTCAGCGCGCCGTACATCTTCGGTGGCGGCTTTCGCGTCATGACGACGCAGATCGTAGCGACGAAGCTGAACGGCGATCTTGCGCTCGCCATGGTCGAGACCGTGGCGCTGGCGGTCATCGCCGTGGCGGGATTGGCGATCCTGCGCGGCACCGAGGGTGACGACATCCTCGTGGCGCTCGGGAAGGGCATCGCGCCGCGCCCGCGGCCGATCCGGCGCGCCGGTGTGCGCAGGCTCGCCACCGTGGCGGGATGGGGTTTGGCGATTTTGCTGCTGCTTCCTCATCTGACCCTCGTGCTCGTCTCGTTCGTGCCGTACGGTGCCTGGACGACCGAAATCGTGCCTCCCGTGATCAATCTCGAGAATTACCGGCGGCTGTTCTCGGAGGCCGAGCGGCTGCGTCCCCTGCTCAATTCACTGTGGATGGCCGCGGCGAGTACGGCCATGGCTGTCGTCCTGGCGCTGGCGGGCGGCTGGCTCGTCGTGCGCAAGCGCGTCGCGTTGCGGCGCGTCATTGAAGGACTGCTCGCACTGCCATGGGCGCTCCCGGGGACCGTGTTTGCGATCGCCCTGGCGATCACGTTCAGTACCCACGCGCCGCTGCAGCTGCGATTCGTCCTCGTCGGAACCGCGATCATTCTGCCCCTCGCGTATCTCGTGCGGGCGTTACCGCTCACAGGCCGCGGCATCCTCGCGTCCTATCGGCAGCTCGATCCTTCCCTCGAGGAGGCGGCGGCGAGCCTTGGCGCCGGCCGCTGGCGCACGCTGGCTCGAGTGACGCTGCCGCAGCTGCGCCCGGGTCTCGCCGCGGGCGCCAGCTTGGCGTTCGTGGCGGCGCTCGGCGACATCGTGGCGTCGATCGTGCTCTACACGTATGAAACGCGTCCCGTGTCCATCGAAATCCTCTCGAGCCTGCGGCTTTCTGAAACCGGGGTCGCCGCGGCATTCGGAGTCGTCTTGATGTTGGTGAGCGCGTTGGTCCTCGGCGTCGGAGCGAGACGATGAAACGGCTGTGGGTGCTCATGGCGGTCTGCTTCGTGGACATGATGGGCTTGATGCTCGTCGCGCCGCTCATGCCGTACTATGCACTCGATCTCAAGGCGCCGGAGTGGCTGGTGGGTCCACTCATCGCGTCGTTTGCGGTGGCGCAGCTCGTTTCATCCCCCATCTGGGGCAAGTTCTCCGATCGTTCCGGGCGTCGCCCCGCGATGCTCATTGGGCTGGGTGCCTCGGCGTTTGCCTACGTCATTTTTGGTTTGGCAACGAGCCTGTGGATGCTGTTCCTGTCGCGGATCGTCCAGGGGCTTGGAGGGGGCACGACCGGCGTCGCGCAGGCGTACGTCGCCGATACCATGGAGCCCGCCGAGCGCGCCAAAGCACTCGGCTGGCTGTCCGCCGCAACGAGCGCCGGCGTGGTGATCGGACCGTTCATCGGCTCGGCGGCGTACACCTTTGGGCGCGCCGCACCGGGACTGGTCGCGGCGGTGCTCGTCCTGATCAACGTGTTCTTCGCCTGGCAGTGGCTCCCCGAATCGCGCGTCCACGCCCGCTCGCCGAGCGGTCATTTTGTAGCCTCTCCCACCCGCTCCGTGTGGCGAGCGCTCTGGGAGATCGTGCGCCAACCGACGACGCCGGCGCACCGCGTGATCTGGATCTATGTGGTGGGGATGCTCGCCCTGAACGTGGTGATCGGCGTGCTCGCGCTCTACCTCAAGGACACGTTCGCCATCGGTGCCAGGACGATCGGCTATTTCTTCCCTATCTTCGGCGTCGTCGGCGTCTTGATGCGCGCAACGCTGGTCGGCTGGTTCAACTCGCGGTTCGGTGAAATTCGCACCATGCAGATCGGTACCATTTCACTGCTGCTCGGCTTGGCGTTGATGCCACTCCCGGCGGCGTTGTTCCCGCCAGCGACGGCACTCTTGGTCTTCATCCTCTTCCTCATTCTCGTCCCGGTTGGGACCGCGTTGCTGTTTCCGGCGTCCACGTCACTCGTGAGCCAAAGAACCGACCGGCACGAGCTGGGGTTGGTGATGGGGGCGCAGCAAACATTCCGCGGGATCATGAGCATCGTGGGACCGGTCGGAGCCACCGTTGCGTTTGCCACGTTGGGGCACGGAGTTCCTTTCCTGCTTGCCTCCGGCGTCGTGGCCGTAGCGGGAGTGCTGGCATTCCGCGAACACCCGCACGAGCCGGTGGCGGCAACCGCCTGACCGCCGCTACTTTCCGGCCATGACCCTCGCCGTCTGCGCCGCACTGCTGGCGTCCCTCATTGCGACGCCGACGCCTCCGCCTCGACCCAAGCTGGTCGTCGTGCTCACCGTCGATCAGCTGCGCCCCGACTACTTCACGCGCTGGAAGAGTCAGCTGACCGGTGGCCTCGCGCAGCTGGCGAATGAAGGGGCGTTCTTCACTGACGGGTACCAGGACCACGCGGTCACGGAGACGGCGCCGGGTCATTCGACGATTCTGTCCGGGATGTGGCCGGCGCATACCGGCATCATCCGGAATTCCGAGGGCGTGCAGGATTCGACCGCCCCGCTGCTCGGCACGACCGGCCCGGGCGCATCGCCGAAACGGTTCCGTGGCACGACGCTGTTCGACTGGCTGAAAGCCGTCGATCCGACCGCGCGCGCGCTGTCGGTCAGTCGCAAGGACCGCGGCGCCATCCTCCCGATCGGGCAGGCGAAGGAACAGGTCTACTGGTATCAGTCTGGTCTCTTCACTACGAGCCGGTATTACGCCGATTCGCTGCCGTCCTGGGTGCAAGCCTTCAATGCGAGGCGGTTGCCGTTCAAGGCCGCGAGCACGACGTGGACGCTGCTCCTCCCGGATAGTGCGTACAAGGAGCCCGACAACGAGATCTGGGAGAACGGCGGCACGGGCGTCGTCTTTCCGCATCCGCTTCCCGCCGACAGCGTGCGCGCGGCCGCGGCGATCACCGGCGTGCCGGCGATGGACTCGCTGACGTTGCTGTTCGCGCTCGAGGGTCTCGAAGCGCTGCGGCTCGGCCGCCGCGGCACGGACCTGCTCGCGGTCAGTCTGTCGACCACCGACGCCGTCGGGCACACATACGGTCCGGACTCCCGCGAAATCCACGATCAGGTGTTGCGGCTCGACCGCTATCTGAGCTGGTTCCTGAAGCGACTGACCGACCGTGTGGGGCGCGACAACGTCGTCGTGGTGCTGACGGCCGACCACGGCGTCACGTCGTTCCCGGAGCGGACGCGGGCGAAGACCGGCGGCGCAGCGTACCGCGTGCTGCTCGATACGATGTTCGCTGCAGTCAATCGCGATCTCGATCGTTTGGCTGGCGCCGGCGCCCCGCCTCGCGAGTGGCTCGAATTCGACACCGGCATGCTGTTCCTGCACGACAACGGCCGGTTCGCGGCGACGGGCGTGAAGACCGACAGCATCCTCGACGCTCTCACCGGGCGCATCCTGCGTATCCAGGGCGTCGCGCGCGTGATCAAACCGGCCGATCTGGCGCGTGCCGACACGGCGTCCGACCCGGTGGCGCGGCGCTGGCTGCATCATCTCCCGCCCGACGCCGGTGTCGTCCTCACGGTCACGTTGCAGCCCGGTTCGGTCTGGGACGTTCCCAACGTGCCGATCGCCATGCACGGTCAGCCATCCGAAGACGATACGCACGTGCCGATCATTTTCTGGGGTCGGGGCGTGCGGCGCGGCGCCTATGCGGGTCGGATGAACACCGTGGACATCGCCCCCACACTCGCCGTGTTGCTCGGTGTGTCGCCGCTGTCGCTGGTCGACGGGCGCGCGCGCACCGAAGCGCTGCTGCCGAGAAACTAGGCGTGGTTCAGAAGCTGTCGGGGAATCAGGCCCGTCGCATCGAAGAGCTGCAGCAATACGTGCGGACCGTGGATCACGTGAAGAAACTTGTGGCGGAGCTCGAGTCGAACCGGGCCGCCAACCCCAAAATCATCAACGGCATCTGCGGCACCATCGCGCGCGAGCTGTCCCACATGCGGCAGCGCGCCCTCACCGCCAATCTCGGCACCCTGCCCGACGTCGCGGGCTCGCTCGCCGTCGTCGCGGCCCGCGCGGGGACGGGAATGAACATGAAGGTGCGAGCGCTGGCGGATGGCGTGAACAGCATGACGATGCAGCTCGATCAGGCTCTCAAACAGGCGCACGAAGCCCCGCCCGAAAAAGACAAAGAGAAGAAGACATCGTAGCGATCAGTTGTCGCGCCCTCACCAAGCGCTTCGGTGACGTCGTTGCAGTTGCCGGTCTCGATCTCACGATCGGCGCCGGCGAGTGTTTCGGGCTGCTCGGCCCGAACGGGGCGGGGAAGACCACCACCATCGAGATTCTCGAGGGCCTCACGCCGCCCGATAGCGGCGCCGTCGAGATCCTCGGTACTCCCTGGCGCGAGGGCGCCGAGGGGCGGGCGCTGCGCGAACGGCTCGGCATTCAGCTGCAGGAAACCCAGCTCGCCGACAAACTCACGGTGAGCGAGACGCTCTCCCTGTTTCGCTCGTTTTACAAACAGTCCCATACGGTGGATGAAGTGCTCGCGCTGGTCGAGCTCGAAGAGAAGCGCAACGCGCGCGTGGTGACGCTCTCCGGCGGGCAGAAGCAGCGCCTGGCCGTCGCCTGCGCCCTGGTGAGTAAACCCGACCTGTTGTTCCTCGACGAGCCGACGACCGGCCTCGATCCACAGTCGCGGCGGCAGCTGTGGGAAATCATTCGGCGCTTCCGTGCCGCGGGCGGTACCGTGCTGCTCACGACGCATTACATGGAAGAAGCCGAGCGGCTGTGCGACCGCGTCGCGATCATGGATCACGGCAAGATCATCGCGCTCGGCACACCCAGGGAGCTGATTGCGTCGCTGGGCGCGGATCACGTCGTGGACTTCGCGCTGACGGAAGGCGGCATCCCGGACGATCTGGTGGAGGTTCTGCGGAGCATGGGAGGTGTGTCCGCAGTGCGGACGGGCGGCGACGGCGTCTCACTGACGGTTGTAGAGCTGCACCGCGCGCTGCCGGCCCTGCTGGCATTGCTGCAACAGCGGGGCGTAGAGCTGTCGCTGCTCGCCACGCATCACGCGACGCTCGACGACGTCTTCGTCGCACTCACGGGACGGCAGCTCCGTGATACGTGAGCATCCGATGTTCCAGCTGGCGCTCGCCCGCATGCGCGAGTTCTACCGCGAGCCCGAAGCGGTGTTCTGGGTCTTCGGCTTTCCAATCGTGCTCGCGTTCGCACTGGGCCTCGCCTTCCGTAACACCGGGCCGGGAGAGCTGCAGGTCGGTGTAGCGCGCGGAACGGGCGACAGCGCGCTGGCGGCGACGCTCGACGCCTCGCCGCGCCTCGCCGCGACGGTGCTCGATACGGCGACTGCGCGGCTGCGGCTGCGCACCGGCCGCGTCGCGCTGCTCGTGGTGCCTGGGGGGGGCGATTCGCTGGTGTACCGCTTTGACTCGACCCGCACCGACAGCCGCCTCGCGCGGCTCGAGGTCGACGACGTCGTGCAGCGCGCCCGCGGCCGCAAAGACCTCGCCGTCGCGCGCGACGACCGCGTCGTCGCGCCGGGATCGCGTTACATCGACTTCTTGATCCCCGGGCTCCTGGGCATGAACCTGCTCGGCAGCGGGATCTGGGGGGTCGGCTTCTCCGTGGTGCAGGCGCGCCAGAAGAAGCTGCTCAAGCGCTACATGGCGACGCCGATGCGGCGCAGCCATTACCTGCTGAGCTTCATCCTGTCGCGGCTCGTCTTTCTGATTCTCGAGGTCGTGGCGCTGGTCGGGTTCGGGTGGCTGTTGTTCGGTGTCGCCGTGCGCGGCTCATTCCTCACGCTGGCGGGGATCACGATCCTGGGGGCGTTTGCCTTCGCGGGCCTGGGGCTGCTGGTCGCGAGCCGTGCACGTACGATCGAAGGCGTCTCGGGGTTGATGAACCTCGTGATGTTGCCGATGTGGATTCTGTCGGGGACCTTCTTCTCCTACGCCCGTTTCCCCGATGCGATGATTCCGTTCGTGAAAGCGCTGCCGCTCACCGCGCTCAACGACGCGCTGCGCGCCGTGATGATCGATGGCGCCGCGCTGACGACGCTGGGGGGCCCGTTGGCGATCGTCGTAGCGTGGGGCGCCGTCAGCTTCGTAATCGCGCTCCGAATCTTTCGCTGGCGCTAGGGAGTCACGATCACTGCCCCACGCATCCCGGCGTGTATCGTGCAGTGGTAGGTGAAGGTCCCGGCTGTCGCAAAAGTGAAGTCGTACTTGCCGCCTTGCATCGGCGGTCCGTAGGGATCGGTCCCGGTGCCGCCGAGGTTGCCGCTATCGAACGAGCCGCCGTCCGCCGTCGCGGTGTGCGATACCGTTCCGTCGTTGGTCCATCGCACCGGCGTGTTCTTGGCGATCGTGATCGTATCAGGGCTGAACTGATAGTCGGAGATCGTGACGAACACGGTGCCGGGGGCGGGCGGTGGCCCGGGTGGAGGGGGTGGGGGTGGGGGCGGTGGGTTGCCTCCGTATCCGGTGCTCGAGCCGCAGGCAACAATGGACGCGAGCAATAAACCGTAGCACAGACGCATAAGCTCCTCCGAGTGTTAGAGCTCCGGTCGGAACAGCGCGGCCAGTCGCCGCAAAAACCCGCCCAGCGCACCTCGCACGGCCGAGTGGAACGCGCCGGCGGAGTGAAACCGCTCTGCAGGATCGCTGCGCAATGCTCGCTTCAGCACGTCCTCGAGCTCGCGCGGCACATCGCGACGCTCCGCAGTGAGCGGCGGGAGGTCCTCGATCGTTTGCCGCGCGAGGATCTGCTCCGGCGTTTTCCCCGTGAACGGCGGCCTGGCCAGTAACGCGAAATAGGCGACGACGGCGAGGGAATACAAGTCGGCTCGTTGGTCGACGCGCTCGCCGAGCAGCTGTTCCGGCGCCGCAAACTGCGGTGTGCCGCTGCGGGACGTCGCCCCGCCAAAGCGCGCGCCGCCCCGCAACGCGAGCGCCAGCCCGAAATCGGTGATCCGCAGCCGGCCGTCGGGCTCGATCAGCATGTTTTCCGGCTTCAAGTCGCGGTGAATCAGCCCCACGCTGTGCGCGTGCTCGAGTGCCGACAGGCCCTCCGTGAGTAATCGCTCGGTCTGATCCAGTGTGAACGGGCCGTGGCGATGAATCACCTGCGCCAGGTTGGAGCCGGGGACGTATTCCATCGTGTACCAGGTCAGTCCCGCGCGTCCCATAATGTCCAGGATGGCGACGATGTTCGGATGGCGCAGCCGAGCCGCGAGCTGCGCTTCGCGCCGGAAGCGCTCTACCACGCCGGGATCGGAGACGAGCGCCGGATGCAGGACTTTGATCGCCACGTCCCGCTCGAGGGCCAGGTCGCGGGCGCGATACACGCGGCCAAATCCTCCCGACCCGATTTCCTCCAACAGCTCGTAATCGTCGCCCAGCGCCCGGCGCAGGCGCCGCTCGAATCCTGACTCCGTCACGACGGGGGCGGCCGCCGGGACCTGGAAGGTGCCCGCGTCGGTCACGAAATCCTCCAGCATCTCGGTCGCCGTGTAGTAGCGGTCCTTGGGCACGCGGGACAGCCCACGCACGATGACTCGCTCGACCGCCGCGGGGATGGCCGGCCGCAGCTGCCGCGGTGGAACGATCTTCGCCGCGTCGACGTCGGGCGCGTGGCCGGTGAGCGCCACGTAGATGTTCGCCGTGGCCGTGAACACGTCGCTCGATGGCTCGCCCGGTTCACCGGCGCGCACTTCCGGCGCCATGTATGCCGCACTCGCATCGTTGGCCTCCAGCGGCGCCAGATAGGGCAGGCACCAGTTGGCGTAGCGGAGGTCGGTGACGACGCCCTGGCCGCCGGTATTGATCATCAGCGTCGATGGCACGATGCGGCGCATGATGATACCGCGCGCGTGCGCATGCTCGAGCGCCGAGAGCAGATCGCGGATCAGGGACATGGTTTGCGGAATGGGGCGTGGCCCGCGCCGCAGCGCATCCGCCAGACTTTCGCCCTCGACCCAGTTGGCCGTGCGGTAGGCGAACGTCGCGACCTCACCGGCGGCATAGACGTGCCGGATCGCCGGATGGTCGAGGGCCGCGAGCGTCTCGGTTTCGCGCATGAACCACGCGCGGCCCGGCGCCTCCGCCGCGAGGTGGACCCGGATGGCGACGTGGCGCTTCAACACGCGATCCCACGCGTGATACAGCGCGCGTTCAGACGACAGCGCGACCAGGTTGTCCAACCGGAACGCCGGCTCCAGCGCGCGCAGCGCGTCATCGAGCAGGCCCGCAGGCGGCGTCTGCACGGGGTCCGTAGTGACGGGCGTCACATTGATCGGAGAGCGACGGTCGGGCGTCTGCACGGGCGAGAAATGTAGTCAGTGACTTCGGCTGGCACGAATCAGGAGCGCGTCACAGATTGGGTCGCATGGACAATGTGCGTCATCGCCTCGAGCGCCGGGTGCGGCCGGATCGCCGCACGGGGCTGGATCGCCGCATCGCCGAGCGGCGGCTGCAGGAGAACACCGTGCTGGTAGAACGGCGCGGCGTCGCCCCGCGACGCAGCCAGATCGAGCGCCGCTCGTTCCGTCAGCGCCGCACACTCAAAGACCGGCGCGGCTCGGGACTGACGTTCAAGGACGTCACTGCTTCGTAATCCGCACCACCGCCCACCCGTCCCGTGCCGAGCGCGCGTAGCGCGCATCGAACAGATAGATCGTGTTGCTGTCCACGTCCGCTGCCAGGAAGCGGGCGAACTGCGCCATGGCGCGACCATCGTGCGTCTCACGTAACGCGCGCGCGACCGCGGGCATCCGCAGGTTCCGCGGGATCCGCCAGTCGTCTCCGGCAACGGTGTCGACGCCGGCATACACCGCTTCCCACGTAAACGGACGTCCGACGTTGGTGAGCGCCGCCCACGACGCACCGCTGCCGAACCGCTGCATCGCTGCCCGGCGGATCTCGCTGTTGCGGTGGACGACGGCGATGCCCTGCGCACCGGCGTAGAGCGCCAGCAGCAACAGGGCAAATGCTGCTGCCTGTTGCCGGCCCACCGGTCCGAACCAGTAGCGAATCCATCCAATCGCCGCGATCACGCAGATGATCCCATAGACCACGAGCAGCCAGCGGGCGACGAGATCGCCGGCACGCAGCACGAAGACCGTGAACGTGCCGCCGACCACCAGCGCTCCCGCAAGCGGTATCCAGTGCCGTTCGGCACCCCACGCGAGGGCGACCAGCGGGACGAGCCAGAAGAACGGATCGACGATCGCCACCCAGTCGAGGTAATACCACGTCCCATTCCAGGGAAGAAACGGGCGCCAGCCGTAGGAGCCCTGCCAATCCATATACAGGTGGCTCAACAGCGCCGTGCCAATGCAGACCGCCAGCCATTTCCACGGCGGCGCCGTGCGGGGTCCGAGCAGACGCCAGCCGCCGCCCACCAGGAGTGTGAGCGCGACGATCTCGACGCATGCGGCCGCGAGGGAATGGGTGATGCCGCGATGCAGCACCAGATAGTCGGCCCGCGATCCGGGAAGACCGATGAACAGCTCGGTCCAGTCGGGCATGTTGGCGGCGACGATGCCGATCAAGCCGGCGCGCGGGACATGACGATCGGCGACGGCGCGGCCGATCACCGCACCAACCAGGGCGTGGGCGAGATTGTCCATCCGTACACGATGCGCGACGACCTCGCGGCGCGTCCAGAGCAGCCGTAGTTTCGCCTTGTGTCCTATCTCAGACTGACCGACAGCGGCGGCAAGACGGTCGCGGAATCTCGTGGCCCGGCCCTGCGCTTCGGCCGCGAGGCCGACCTGGCCGTCGTGGTCCGGGGTGAAGCCGCGAAAGTCGTGTCGGCACGGCACGCTGAGCTGCGGTTCGAGAACGGCGCATGGCTGCTGGCCGATCTCGGCAGTCGCAATGGGACCTATCTGAACGGCAAGCCGGTCGGCACCGGAACACCCGTGAAACAAGGCGATGTGATCCGGCTGGGGGAATCCGGCCCCGAATATCGCGTGAGCACCACGGCCCCAGCGCTCGATGCGACGGTCCCGGAACAACGGGGAATTCAGGTCACCGCCACAGGACCCGCGGCAGAAAAGCCCGCCGAAGTGCGCGCCTATGGGGTGACGCTGCTCGCGACGGCGACCGGCAAACGCTACGAGGCGCGCGGCACTCGCATCCGTCTGGGGCGTGGGCGGGAGTGCGAAGTCCAGCCGGTCGAATCAAATGACACGATCGTATCGCGCGTGCACGCCGAGCTGACTGTCGGAACGCGCGGCGGGCTCATCGTGCGCGATGCCGACAGCAAGAACGGCACGTATCTCAATGGGGAGCGGATCAACAAGCCGATGCCGGTTCGTCTCGGCGACAAGATCATGCTGGGACAAGGTGGCCCGGTGCTGCTCATTGAAGGGATGGGGACCGCTCCCCAGAAGGCGGTGCCACGGCCTGAGGGCCTCGGTCAGAAGACCGTGATCGGGATGATCGGTGACGCCCTGGCCAAAGCAAAGGACGAGCGCAAGCGCGGCGGCCGGGGCACGACGGCATTCATGCAGGCGGTGCGCGAAGAAGTCGGCAAGGACGCCCGGCGCAAGACACGCTGGCTCACGGGCGTGGTGATCGTTCTCGTGCTGCTGTTGGGCGGCGGCGTGTACGGCGTGTACTGGCTGCTGTCGCAGCAGGTGGAGCAGAACAAGCAGGCGCTCCGCACATCCGAGGATTCCTCGCGTGCGGAAAGCGAGCGGCTGCGGCGCGATCTGGCCGCCGCGCGCGCCGCCGCGGCACCCGCCTCGGAAGTGGAGACGTTGCGCATGCAGTTGGTCGCGGCGGAGTCGCGCACCGCCCAGCTCCAGGCGGCGCTGGACCGCGCGCAGCAGGCGTTGGGACAGCAGTTGGCGGCTGGCGAGACGCGTCGGGAAGAGGCACAGCGGGATCTGCAACGGATGCGCGAGCAGCTCGCTGCCGCCGAGCGCCGGGCACCGTCACAGGGACTGATCGACAGCCTGCGGCGGGCGGTCAGCACGGCGGAGGCCCAGACCGTCACTCTCGATGCGAAGCTGCGCGCGATCCGCGCGACCGACTTTGCGGGCATGGCACAACAAAATCAGGGCGCGGTGGGACTGATCACCGTCGCGTTAGGGTCGGATCGCTACGACGGAACCGGCTTCGTCATCAGCCCGGACGGCTACATGCTCACGAATTGGCACGTCGTCGCCGATTCGGCCCACGCCGAGCCGGACACGGTGTGGGTCACGATGGCCGATCAGTCCACCGGCCGCTACGCTGACGTCGTGGCGACGTCGCGGGAGCGCGACGTCGCGCTCATCAAGATTCGCGGCTATCAGGGCTCGCATCTGACGGCGATCGACTGGGCCGGCACCAAGGCACGGCAAGGTGAGCCGGCGGCGCTGATCGGGTATCCGGCGGGCTCCGGGTTCGCGCGGGACCGCGCGTCTGTCGTGCGCACGTCGATGACCGCGGGCATCTTGTCGCGCGTCACCGCCGACCTCGTTCAATTCGACGGCATGACGACGGGCGGGTCATCGGGGAGTCCAGTATTCAACGCCGACGGGGAAGTGATTTCGGTACATCGTGCAGGGCTGAGGCAGGGGCCGGGCTTTGCGCTGTCTGTCCCGGTGAAGTACGCCATTCCGTTGATGCCGCCGGCGCTACGCCAGCGGCTGGGGCTGTAGGCTAGTTGCGCGAGTAATCCACCGTCACGACCACAGTCCGCGGATCGGTCGCGGCACGAGCGGTTGAGATCAGAGCTACTGTCGCGACAGTATGCGCGCTTTCGACCTTGGAATCCGTAACCGACTGCCGGACCAGCGACAGCGCCTCGAAGCCCTGGCGTGTATCGACCACGGTGGCGGTGGCTTGCAGGCTGCCACGAGCTTGGGCTTCTGCATTCCGCCCCACCAGCATCAGCGCGCCAACCATCAGAACCGCCGCGAGTCCGAACCGCATTGCCTGCTCCTGTTGTGTGAGTACCGATTGATCTCGGCTCCTCACTAGGGCAGGCTGCGTGCCGAGCCATTGTAACGAGCGAACTCTTTACGGCGATGTGTTTTATGGTGTTTTGCCCAATACAGCCGGGACCCACGAACCGTCAACTATTCTGACACCGGCGCTCTATTGCGTTAGCTAAGTCAAAGTCCTATTTTGGCTTCCGCTTTTTGGGGCCATTTCGTCAAATAATTTGACACTGCCCAAGAAATGGGCGTCTGGCATAAGCCTTGCCTTGGCAAGGCTCCGGAAGGATGGAGGAGCCGAATGGCACTCCAACTGACTAAAAGCTCGACACCAAAAGAGGAGTACGAATGCGCAGCATCACGAAGCTGTCCCTGGTTGTCGCCGCCCTCGTGTTGACGGGCACGGCACTCCAGGCCCAGACGAACAACGCCGCCATCACGGCGACGGCCAGCGTGCAGACGCCGATCAACGTGGTTGGCGCCCTGCCGTTGAGCTTCGGGAACGTGTTCCCCGGCGTGAACAAGGCGGTCCCTGCGACCGACCTCGCGAACGGCGGCCGCTTTGACGTTACCGGCCAGGCGAGCGCCCCCGTCACTCTGTCGTTCACGCTTCCCGCGACGCTGTCGACCGGCGGCGGTGCCACCATGCCGATCGTCAGCTACACGGGTATGCATGCGGCGCTCGCCACGCAGGTTGGTGGTGTTGCGTTCGCGCCCGCAGTGGGCACGACCACGCCCTTGAGCGGTACCGGCGCGCTGTTCGTGTGGGTTGGCGCGCAGGTGCAGCCGGCGACGAACCAGGTGGCGGGTGTCTACACCGGTTCGATCACCATGACGGTGGTCTACTAAGCGATAAGGAATTTGGCGTCGAGCTGATGGCGCGCCGGCAGGGGACTCCAGTTCCTCTGCCGGCGCTGTCGCAAGCAGACGCACTCATCACATGAAACGAGGATTGTGGTTCGCGATCGGAGTGATGCTGCTCGGCGTGCCGCTCGCGGCACAGGGCAAGCCGCTCACGGTCACCGGTATCCGCGGCGTGACGTTCGGCGCGATCCTCCCCGGTGTCCCGCGCGTGGTGTTGCGCACCGATCCGGCGAACAGCGGTCAGCTCGACATCAAAGGGCCAAAGGGCAACGTGCTGTTGTCGTTCGTGCTGCCGTTGACGATGACCGGCCCGAACGGTGCGCTCATGCCCCTCACGTTTGGGTCGGGCGACGCGGGCTACTCCGCGACACAGGCCATTGGGAGTCAAGTGGGATTCGATCCGAAGCAGTCGTTCACGGCGACGATTCCGAACAATGGCCGCGCCTCGGTCTTCATTGGTGCCACCGCCAATGCGGCGACCAATCAGGGCGCCGGCGCGTATACCGGCACGATCATCCTCAACGTGACGATACTGCCGTGATGCGCGCCCTGAGTGTCGCCGGTCTGGTGGCGCTCGGCAGCGCGTCGCTCGCCGCGCAGGGCGTGATGGTCGCGCCGCACGCGGTGTTCATCGATCACCGCCTGCGCAGCGGCTCGGTCCTGCTGTATAACCCCGGCACCGAGCCCGTCGAAGTCACGATTTCCACGATGTTCGGCTACCCGGTGACGGACTCGACCGGATCGATTGCGCTGCGCACTGTCGCGGCGCCCGATTCGACGCTGCCCTCAGCGCTGGCGTGGATCCAGGCATTCCCGCGTCGTCTCACCGTTGCGCCGCGCGAGCGCCAGACGGTGCGCTTGCTCGCCCGCCCGCCCGTCGGCCTCGCCGACGGCGAGTACTGGCTGCGTCTCGTGATCGCGGCGCAGGCCGGCCGCGTTCCGATCAGCGGCGTGGCAGACACGACGGCGATCCAGGTAGGCCTCACGCTGGAAGTGCGGACCATCATCGGCGTGAACTACCGCAAGGGTCCTGTGACGACTGGCGTCGCACTGTCCAATGTCCGGGCCCAGCTCGTGAGCGACACGCTCGTCACCCGGAGCCGGCTCGAGCGCCGCGGCAATGCGGCATTCATCGGCATGATTCGCGAGACGCTCCTCGATTCGACCGGCGCGGTCCGCGCCTCGTACAACTCGCCGATCGGCGTCTACTTCACGATGGAGCCGCGTCTGGCGACCGTGGTTGCGCCGCCGCGCCTGGCGCGCGGCCGGTATTGGTTGCGCTATGAAGTGGTCGCCGAGCGCGAGGATCTCGATCCCACGGTCGTGCTGAAGGCTCCGGCGGTCCGAGATTCCGTGCAGCTGGTCGTCCCGTGAAACGGGCGCTGCTGGTCGCGATGTGCCTGGGGTTGAGCGGGCGTGTCTCCGCGCAAGCCGGCGGGACCGTCGCCGCCGACGCGGTCGTCGTGACCGTCGGCATGACGATCGCGACGCTGAGCGATTTGAACTTCGGCACCGTGATCAAGGGCGTTCCCACGACCGTGCTCCCGACCGCCGCAACGGCCGGTGAATGGCAAGTCACCGGCAGCTCGAACGCATTCGTGATCATTAGCTTCACGCTGCCGACGCAGCTGACCAACATTCAGGCGCTGCCCGGCTCGACGATGCCGATCACGTTCAGCGCGGTGTCGGCGATCTGGCGGCGCGCGACCAACAATCCCGTCGGCGGCACGATTTTCAATCCCGCGACGGGCGCGGTCGGGCGTCTCGGCCCGCCGCCGAATCCCACCATGTACATGTGGATCGGCGGCACCGTGAATCCCGCAGTCACAGCCAAGCCGGGGATTTACCAGGGGACCGTCGTCCTCTCTCTCATCTACCAGTAGTCCATGCTCGCCCTGCTCGCGGCCCTGAGCCTCGGTGCCGTCGTCCCGCAGGACACCACGCCCGAACCTGTCGTCATCGATCTGCGCATCGGCCGCATCACAGGCACCACGGTGCAGGGGTACCGGGTTCGCTCCGAGGTGCTGTTGCCGCTGTCGCAGTTCTTTCAGCTCGTCGAGCTCCGCCATCGCCTCACGCCCGACGGGCGCCTCGAGGCAAGCGTCGATCCCGGCAACCGCCGCATCATCATCGATCCGCGCAGCGACTCGATGGAGTACGGTGACCATCGCGTTCACATCGAGCGCGAGTTCATTCGCTTCGAGCCGCCGGAGCTGTACGTCGGCAGCGAGCGCCTGGGCGATCTGCTCGGCATCATGTTCGCCGTCGATTGGTCCGACCTGACGGCCACCGTCGTAGACCCGAGCAGTCTGCCGATCGCCCGGCGCTTGCGCCGTGAGGCTGCGCGCGAGGCGTACCTGCGGCGTTCCGACGGGCTGCGCCCCGACCTGACGTTCGGGCTGCAGCGTCCTGCGTGGGACGGCGTCGTCATCGACTACTCGTTGTTTGCCCCGTCGTCCGATCCGCTCGCCGGATCCACCTACGGGTTTGGGCTCGGCGCCGATGTCGGCGGTGGCTCGCTGGAGATGCTGGGACAAAGTGTCGGCCCGGCGGAGCAGGGCCGGGTGCATCTCGATGCCTCGTGGACCGGTGTGTGGCGCGAGAACCGCTGGGTGAAGCAGCTGCGGGTAGGCGATGTCGCGTCGAGCGGCCCGCGGCCGCGCGCGCTGGAGGGCATCTCCCTCACGAATGCGCCGTTCGTTCGGCCGTCCCTCATCGGCTCGTTGCGCTACGCCGGCAGTCTCGAGCCGGGCTGGTCGGTGGAGGCGTACCGTGGCGGTGATCTCGTGGCCTTCGATTCGGCCGACGCCGCGGGCGGCTTCGCGATCGATCTCCCCGTGCGCTACGGCGAGAACCCCGTCGATTTCGTCGCGTACGGGCCGTTCGGCGAGATCCGTGAGTTCAACCGCACCTACCGCGTGCTGAGCGAGCTGCTTCCCGCCGGTCGCTTCGAATACGGGCTGGGTGGCGGCCGCTGCCCGCAGCCGACGTTCATCTGCAATGCCACGGCGAACCTCGATCTGCGCTACGGCGCCACCCGTCGCTGGACGGTGCAAGGCGGGCTCGATCAGTACTGGCGGGATTCATTGGCTGACCGTACGCATCCCTACGTCGGCGTGGTGGGAAATCCCAGCAATGCATGGGCGATTCAGAGCGAGGTGGTGGGTGCTGGACTGCAGCGCGGCGCGCTGCGCTACGAGCCCTCCGTCGATCTGCGCCTGGAAGGTGAATACGTGCATTTCGAGCGTGATTCGGCGTCGGTCCTGGCCGTCCCCGGCCGCCGCGCGCAGTGGACCTTGTCCGGATTCCTGCGCCCCAGGACGAGCCACGGGTTTTTCTTTTTCGACGGCCGCGTCGAGCGCGTCAGCACGGATGCCGGTGCGCTCACCCGTACTCGACTCGGTGCGTCGCTGCAGACGAACGAAATCCGCCTGTTGCCGTACATTCGCACGGAGCACGGGCAAGCGGCCGGAGGCAATCGCGAGTTCGCCGGACTCGGCGCATTGATGCTGCCGCAGCCCCGCTGGGGTGGATTCCTCAGTCAGGTGCTGCTGCGTGGCACGACCGAGGTCGAGCGCCAGGCCGGGCTCGTCTCCTGGTCGGCCTTTGCCTCCCGGCCGGTCGCCAGAGGCGTGCGCCTCGAGGTGGGCGCGAACTGGCTGCGCGGCGATGCCGGACTCACGTATACGCTGACGGTGACGTCGAACTTCTCCGCGATGCGGGCCGTGACGGCCGTGCTCGCGCCGCCCGGCGAGCCCGTGAGCGCTACCCAGTTTCTGCAGGGCTCCGTCCTGTGGGACCGTCGCACCGACCGCCTCGGCGTCGCTCCCGGTCCATCGCTCGAGCGGTCCGGACTCTCCGGCCGCGTCTTCATGGACGTGAACGCGAACGGCATTCGCGACATCGGTGAGCCGGCGGTCGTCAATGCGCGCGTCCTGGTCGGGACGCTGGCCGCACGGACCGATTCCTCGGGCGCCTATCAGGTCTGGGATCTCATTCCGTTCGAGCCGGTGCTCGTCAGCCTCGACTCGCTGTCGCTCGACTCGCCGTTGCTCGTGCCGCTGTTCGCGCGCACCAGCATCGTGCCGGGGCCGAATCGTTTTCGCAGTCTCGACATCCCCGTCGTCGAGGCGGGCATCATCGAGGGGCGCGTGATCCGAAGCGGTGGCCACGGCGTGGGTGGCGTGACCCTCACGCTGACCGATCGGCGCAATGGCACGCGCCGGACGCTGGTCACCTTCAACGACGGCGCATTCTACTTGATGGGCGTGAAGCCGGGTGACTACGAGCTGGCGGTCGAAGCGCAGGTGCTCGATGCGCTCGCGGTGGACGCGGAACCGCTGCGCTTCAGCCTGGCGCCGACGGCGAACGGGATCGGGCGCTCAGACCTCGAGCTGCGTCTCAAGCCGAGGTTCTAGCGGCGTCGGCGACTTCGTGCACCAGGCTTTCGAGCTTCGCGAAATCATACGGCTTCACGAGCGAGGGCACGCCGGCATCACGCAACAGGGCCGAAGTGTCGGCGGCGAAGGTGTCGCCGGTGGTGAAAATGAGGCGGTTCAACATCGCGGGATGCTCGCGCCGCAGCCGTTCCAGGAATTCTCCGCCGCTCATCCCCGGCATCCGCACGTCGGAGACGATCACATCGAACCGTTCGCGGCGCAGCACCCGCAGCGCGTCGCCGCCGTCTTCGACCGCGATCGCGTGCATGCCCTTGCGCTTGAGGAAGGTCAGGACCGCGCGGCGCAGCCCCTCCTCGTCGTCCACCAGCAGGACCGACAGTTTCCCGTCCGCGACGCGCGCCGCGGGCGGGACGGGCATCGGCGCCGGCGTAATGCGGTGACGCGTGCGGGCGTCCCGCATCAGGTCGACGGCGAACATGGCGCCGTGGCCAGGCACGGAATGCACCGAGATCCGGCCGCCGTGGTCGTGCACGATCCCGTAACAGATCGACAGCCCGAGGCCGGTGCCCGTGCCTTCGGGTTTCGTGGTGAAGAAGGGATCGAAGATTTTTTCCTGAATGTCGAGCGGAATCCCCGGCCCCGTGTCGGCGACCTGCATCTGGACGCGCTCCTCGCTCGTCGTCATGGTGCGAATGGTGATCACGCGCTTGCCCGCCGCGCCGGTGAGCGCCTGCTCGGCATTGATGAGCAGGTTCAGCAGCATCTGCTGCATCTCCGAGCCGTTGGCCCATGCCTTGGGGTTGCTGTCGTCCAGCTCGAGATTCACGGTGACGTTGAGCGTGGTCAGGTGGTAGGAGCGGAGCGCAAAGGTCCGGCGCACGATCTCGTTCAGGTCCACCAGCGTCCGTTCCTTGCTGCCCGCGCGCGCGAACGCGAGCAGGTTCGACGTGATGCGCCCGATCCGCGTCGCCTCGTCATACATCATCTGCACCGTCTCCCGCTGGTCGGGCGCGAGCTGATCGAGCAACAGCGTCTGCGCGAATCCCGAGATGATCGCGGCGGGATTGTTGATCTCGTGCGCGACGCCGCTCACCAGCTGCCCCATGGCGGCGAGCTTCTCCGCCTGTTGCAGCTGTGTCTGCGCCCGGCGCTGATCCGTGATGTCGCGCACCAGCGCGAGGACCTTGGGAATCCGCCCCCCTTCGCGCACCGGGGCAAGCAACACATGCGCGGTGCCTTCGCCGCCGTCCGGGCGCGGAAACGGGACCTCGAAGCGGCGCAGCTCGCCGTCGAACGCAGCGCTGAGGTTCTCGCGCGCGATGCGCATGGCGGTCCCCTCGAGCCAACCGAAGGCGATTCGTCGACCGCCCGCGTCCTTGCCATCCATGGGGGAGGCGTTCACGAGCGTGCGGCCGGACGAATTCTCGTCGAGCACGTGGCCCTCGCGATCGACCACGGTGATCGCATCGGGGACGGCTTCCATGAGCAACCGGAGGTTACGCTCGGCCGACGCCGTGGCCCCGAGCGAGCTCATCAGCGAGCGGGTTTGATTCGCGACTTCGTCTTCAAGCAAACGCGCATAGCGGCGATCTACCCACAGCGAATACACGAACCACGCGGCGATGAGGGCGAGAGCCACACCAACGATCAGGCGCGTCGGCAGGCTGGTTTCCTGGAAGGCGTACAGCAGCACCACCGCCCCCAGCAACACGACAGCGATGCTCACCAGCACGCGAGCGGACCGGCTCAGCAGCATCATTTCAGGGACACCCCCCACCCCCGGGCCTAAATTATCCGCATTATGTTTGCCCGCCAATGAATCAGCTCCCGTGGATGCGCGCCGCCGAGGATTCGCTCGGCCAGTGGGACGAGCACACCGCACTGGCCGCCGCGGTGCGCGCCGCCGGCCTGACGCGCACGCTGGTGTGCGGCATGGGCGGGTCGAGTCTCGTCGCCGATGTGCTCGCCGAGACGTTCGCTGCGCGGCAGCTGCACGTGCTGGATAGCACCAATCCCGCCGCCGTCCGCGCGGCCGGGGAGGAGGCCGACCTCGCGCGCACGGCGTTCGTCATCTCCAGCAAGTCCGGCAACACGGTCGAGACGCTCGCCTTCTGCCACTACTTTATGGCGCGAGCGCGTCCCGAGCAGTTCATCGCGATCACGGAGACGGGGAGCGAGCTCGACCGTCTCGCGCGCGCGCGCGGCTTTCGCGCGGCCATCCCGCATCCACCCGACATCGGCGGTCGCTATTCGGCGCTGACGGCGATCGGCATGGTCCCCGCCGCACTGAGCGGGCTCGACGGGCGCACACTGCTCGAGCGGACGCGCCTCGTGGACGTGGCGGCCGCCCAGGCGCTGGGGACGGCCATCGCGGACCGGGCGTTGGCCGGCCGCGACAAGTTGTGCGTGAGCCCGCCGCCGCGGGTCCGATCCCTCGCGTACTGGATCGAGCAGCTCATCGCCGAGAGCTCGGGCAAGGACGGTCGCGGCGTCGTGCCGATCGTGGATGATCCCGCCCGCGGCACGTTGCCCGACTCGCAAACGGCGGGGCCCGACATGTTCTCCGCCGATCCACTCGATCTGGGCAGCGAGTTCCTGCGCTGGGAGTACGCAACGGCCGCGTTGTGTGAGCGACTTGGTGTCAATGCGTTCGATCAGCCCGACGTCGAGGAGGCGAAACGGCTCGCGCGCGCGGAATTGGAAGGCGGGCACGGAGGAACACAGCAGGCTGCGCCCCTCCCCACGTTGACGCCCGCGGACCTCAGGCAACAGGCCCGGCCGGGCGATTACGTCGCGATTCTCGCGTACGTCCCGCCCACCCCGGAAGTCCTCGCACAGCTCCAGCGGCTGCGCGCCGACTGGGGCCGCGCGCTCGGCTGCGCCACGACGCTCGGGATCGGTCCCCGCTATCTCCATTCCACCGGGCAGCTGCACAAGGGCGGGCCGCCGAGCGGATTGTTTCTCGTCATCACGACCGATATCGATCGAGACCTCGACATCCCGGAGATGGGATTGACGTTCGGCGCGCTGCATCGCGCCCAGGCCCGCGGTGACGTGCGCGCCTTGCTCGCACGCGGCCGCCGGGTGGCACACGTGCATCTCTCGAGTCCCGCGGAGCTCGCGCAGCTGCGGACTCCGTCGTGACCGCCTTCATCTTTCACCTCATTTCGCACACGCATTGGGATCGGGAGTGGTTTCTCCCGCGCGCCGCGTTTCATGCGCGGCTGGTCTCGATGTTCGACGAGCTGCTCGAGCGGCTGCACGCCGACGCAGCGTTCCGAACCTTCCTGCTCGATGGACAGACGGTGCTGGTCGAGGACTACCTGCGCGCGCGTCCCGAGCGCGAGAACGACGTCAAGGTGCTCGTAAAGACTGGACGGCTCCAGGTTGGGCCGTGGTACGTGTTGGCCGACGAGTTGATCCCGTCGGGAGAATCGCTGGTGCGGAATCTGCTACTGGGCGCAGCGGATGCAGAACGGCTCGGCGGGCGATCGGAAGTGCTGTACTCGCCTGACGCGTTCGGGCATCCCGCCGCGCTGCCGACGCTGGCGCGCGAATTCGGGATGAAGTACGGCGTCCTGTGGCGCGGCCTCGGAGGTGAGCCCGGGCAGGACCGCGACTTCTTCCGCTGGCGCGGCACGGACGGCAAGGACATCCTGCTGTGGCATCTCCCGCCGGCCGGGTATGAGATCGGGGCGGCCTTGCCCGGCTCGGGCGCGCGCCTGCCGGATATCTGGACTCAGGTTCGCGCTACGCTTGTCGAGCGGGCCGCCGGGAAGCACATCCCGCTCTTCATCGGCGCCGATCATCATGCCCCGCATCCCACGCTCGCGCGGCTGCGCGATCTCCTCGCCGATCTCGAACCGGCCAGCGCCTTCCGCGTGTCCCGGCTGGACGAATTCTTCCAAGCTGCCGAGGCCACCTCAGCACGGGGGATCGCCGGCGAGCTGCGCTGGTCATATGGCTATGCCTGGACGCTGCAAGGAGTGCACGGCACGCGCGCGCCTCTGAAACGCCGCCACGCGCAGGTCGAGCTTTGGTTGGAGCGCGTTGCGGAGCCGCTCGTCGCGCTGGCGAGAAATGCCGGAGGTCGTGATCGGCGGCCCGTACTCGAGACGGCGTGGCGGACATTGGTGCGGACGCAATTCCATGATACCATCGCGGGATCGACCGTTGATGCCGTCGCGGACGCAGCCATGCAGCGGCTGACCCAAGTCGCGGCCTACGCCGCCGAGCTGACGCGCGGAGCACTCCAGGAGCTCGCGGGGCACGATCCCGACGTCGCGCGTGAACGAGCGGAGGGCACGGCGCCGGCGTTGGTGCTGTGGAATCCCGCGGCGCGCCCGCGCGGTGGCGTGACCGTGGCGGACGTCACGCTGTTTCGCCGCGATGTGCTCGTCGGTCCACCCGCGGTTGGCCGCACGCCGCGTCAGGGGCCGGGGTACCGCCCTTTCGCGCTGTATAGCCGCGATGGCCGCGCGATCCCCGTGCAGGTCCTGGCGCAGCGCACGACGCAGGAGCGGATCGATGCGACGCGGCATTATCCGGATCAGGACGAAGTGGATCAGGTCCGTATCGCGTTTCGGGCGCCGTCGCTGCCCGGCCTGGGACTCGTGGCGTTGACCAGCGGCGCCGCTGCGCCACTCACTCGGGGCGAGGAGGTGCGCGTGCGCGGTCGCTCCCTCGAAAACCGCTTCGTCGAGGTAACGCTCGAGTCGAACGGCGCCATCACCCTCGTCGATCGCAAACGCAACGAACGCTACGTGGAGCTGCTGCGCCTGGAGGACGGCGGTGACGCAGGCGACGCCTACACCTACTGTCCACCGGTGCGCGACCGCGTGAAGCAGAGCCGGGGCCCCGTCACCGTTCGCCGGCTCGCGGCGGGGCCGCTCGTTGCGGCTCTCGAGGCGCGGTGGGAGATGATTCGCGGCATCGACGCGCGATTGCTCGTGCAGTTGTATGCCGACAGCCCCATCGTTCGCGTGAGTCTCGAAATCGACAACCACAATTCATATCATCGCTTGCGTGCGCGTCTGGCCACTGGTCTCGCCGGCGCTCTGGCGACCGCTGGCACGGCGTTCGGCGCCGTCCCGCGAGCCGCCGTGACCGCCGATCCCGCGGCCTATCTGCGCGAGACGCCGGTGCGGACCGCCCCCGCGCAGCGGTTCGTGGCGGCGGCGCGCGGTGGCCGAGGATTGGCGCTGCTCGCGCCCGGCTTTTTCGAATACGAATGCTCCACGAAGGGCGATCTGCTCGTCACGCTGCTGCGGGCGGTGGGCGATCTGTCGCGCAGCGACCTTCCGACACGCCCCGGCCATGCGGCCTGGCCCACGGCGGCACCCGGCGCGCAATGCATCGGCAAAACGCACATCGATCTCGCCATCGCGCCCGTGAGCGCATCCGACCTCGAGCGCGGCGACGCCGTGCCGCAGCTGTGGGAGGACGCGTTCCTTCCTCTGTATGGGATGTGGCTGCGCGACGCCGCGACGCTGACGTTGGCGCCGCTGGACATCGCGTTGGAGGGCAGTGGACTCGTGTTCTCAGCGCTCAAACCGGCGCAAATCGGATCGCCGATGGTGCTCCGTTGCTACAACACCACCGACCGCAAGACCGCGGGCGCGTGGCGCTTCGGCAACGGCGTGAAGACGGCGCACCGCGTGCGTGCCGACGAGCGCGAGGCGGTGGCGCTGGTGCTCGAGCAGCGCGGCAATGTCGTGCGATTCGTTGCCGAGCCGCACGAGCTCGTGTCGATTCTGGTGACCTGATGCAGGAGCATTCGTTCCCCACGTCGCGATCGGCGCGGTATTTCACGCTGGGTGCGCCCCCCAATGCCCGCGCGATGTGGTTCGTCTGTCACGGGTACGGGCAGCTCGCGTCGCGCTTCCTCGAGCGCTTTCGCCCGCTCGACGGGGAAGGGCGCTGCATCGTCGCCCCCGAGGGCCTGTCGCGTTTCTACCTCACGGACAGTCCGGCCGAACGGCGGGTCGGAGCGAGCTGGATGACGCGCGAAGACCGTCTCCACGAAATCGACGATTACGTGCGTTATCTGGATGCGCTGCACACGAAGATCGTACCGCAGGGCGCGACGGTGACGGCGCTCGGCTTCTCGCAGGGAACCGCAACGGTGTGCCGCTGGGCGGCGCTCGGAGCGGCACGCATCGACCGGCTGATCGTGTGGGGCGGGGAAGTGCCACCGGATCTCGATCTGGCGCGCGCGGCGCCACGGCTCCGCGCCGCTCGGCTCACGTTCGTCTACGGCACGCGCGATGAGTTCTTCACCCCGAAGATCGTCGCAGCGACGGAGGCGCGACTCCGCGCGCACGAGCTGCCGTACGAGTTGATCTCGTTCGACGGCGGCCATGAAATCGATGCGGCGACGCTGCGCCGTCTGATCTAGCGCCGCACGCCAGGATCCAGCACGTCGCGGAGCGCATCTCCCAGCAGCGTGCAGGCGACGACGACGAGCACCAGCGCGACTCCCGGAGCGGTGGCGACCCACGGCGCGTTGACGAGCGTGTCGCGGCCCGACGCGATCATGTTCCCCCACGACGGCGTCGGCGGCTGTACGCCGAGGCCCAAGTACGAGAGCCCAGCCTCCAGCATGATCGCGTTCCCGACGCCGAGTGCGGCGGCGACGATGACGGGCGTCAATGCATTGGGGAGAATGTGCCGCGCCAGGACGCGCAGCCGTCCCGCGCCGAGCGCGACGGCTCCTTCGACAAATGGTCGCGCCGCGAGCGCCCGGACTTCGCCGTGCACCAGCCGCGCCACTCCCATCCATCCCGTGAGGCCCAGCACGGCGATGACGAGCGCGGTGCTCGGCCGCCACAACGCCGCCAGCAGCAACAACAGCACGACACGCGGGAGCGCCAACGCGAAGTCGGTCAGCCCCAACAGCGAGAGGGCGAGCGGCCCGCGCCAGTAGCCACCCACCGCGCCGACGATCACACCGAGCGCGATCGAGACCAGCACCGCCAGCACGCCGACTCCCATCGAAATGCGCGCGCCATACACCAACCGCGTCCACACGTCACGGCCGAACCGATCCGTGCCGATCGGGTGGAACGCCCCGTGGGTGTCGGTCGAGAGCGGCGGCAGAAATCGGGTTGCGACGATGTCGCGTTGCGCCGCGGGGTCGCCGTTCGTGACGAGCGGCGCGGCGATGGCGCACGCGAGAACGACCAGCAGGATGAGCGCGCCGAATGCGCCGCGCCGGTCCCGAAGCAGTCGCGTCATGTCGCGCGGGTCCGAACCCGCGGATCGAGCCACGCCGCCAGCACGTCGGCCAGCATGTTTCCGGCGACGACCAATGCGGCGCTGACCGCCGTGGCTGCCATGACCACGGGATAGTCACGAGCCTGCACCGCCTCGACCAACACGCGTCCCACGCCGGGCCACGCAAACACCGCCTCGATAAAGACGGCACCCGAAAAGAGCGCCGGCAGCGACATGCCGAGTAAAGTCACGAGGGGCGTGAGCGCATTGCGGAGCGCGTGGCGGCCGACGACGCGGAGCGGAGTCAGGCCCTTGGCGCGAGCCGTCGTGATGAAGGGCTGGCTGAGGGTATCGAGCATCGCGCCGCGCACGAACCGGGCGGCCCCTCCGATGCCGACGAGTGTCAGCGTGGCGAGCGGCAACGCGAGATGGCGCAGCCGGTCGCCGAGCCACGCGCCGCCGCGCAGGTAATCCGAGTCGAGTCCGGCCGCGCCGAAGGCCGGGAGCATGCGCGCCCAATAGGTGAAGACGAGCACCAGCATCAGTCCGAGCCAGTAGCCGGGCACCGCGAACAGTGTGACGGACGCAATCGACAACGCCGTATCGGTTCGCGTGCCGCCGCGAGCCGCTTGCACGGCCCCAACCACGAGCCCGATCAGATAGCTGAGCAGCAGCGACAAGGCGACCAGCCGGACGGTGGCGGGCCACGCATCGCCCAAGATCCGGCGAACCGGACGCCCCTTGGCGATGCTGGTGCCCCAATCGCCCCGCGCGAAACGACCTAACCACGCGGCGAACTGCGCCGGCAGGGCGTTGTCCAACCCCATGGCGTGGCGTTGCGCTGCCCGCTGCTCGACGGTCGCCGTAGGGCCCAGCATTATGTCGATAGGATCGCCTGGTGCGAGGTGCAACAAGAGGAATGTGAGGACAACCACGCCGAGCACGACGGCGAGACCGGCGAGAAGTCGATGTCCCAGCCTGGCGAGCATCGGCGGGAATCTCGCGCCACCTTCCGCGCCCCGCTAGAATCCGTGCGTGTCGCGCGTGCCCGTGCCGATTCTGCTCACCGTGGCGCTGCTCTCGTGGGGCGCCTGCGGCGACGAGGCACCACGCCGCGGCGCGACGATCCTGTTCGCGTCGGGCGCCGATCTGCAGAGCATCAATCCGCTGCTCACGAACCATCCACTCGCGCGTCAGGTCCAGCGGTATGTGTTGCTCACGACGCTCGCGCGCTACGACTCGCTGCTGGTGCCGCGGCCCTATCTCGCGCGCCGCTGGCGCCGGTCGTCTGATGGCCGGACGCTCACCTTCCGGTTGCGCACGGACCTGCTTTGGCACGACGGCGCGCCGACCACCGCGCGCGACGTCGTGTGGACGCTGCAGGCGGCGCGCGATCCCGCGACCGGCTACCCGCGATTCAGCGAGTTGAGCAATCTCACGTCGGTCTCGGCGCCGGACGACTCGACGGTTGCACTGCGGTTCGGGGATGCGGCGGTGTCGACCAGTTTTCCCGACGTGCTCACCGACCTTGCGATCCTACCGGCGCACCTGTTGGACAGCATTCCGCACGCGGCTCTGCGCAACGCGTCCTGGAATTCGCATCCGGTAGGCAACGGGCCTTTCCGGTTCGTCACCCACGAACCGAATCGTCGTTGGGTGTTTGCGAAGAACGCCGACTTTCCCGCCGACCTGGGCGGTCCCCCGCAGGTCGAGCGGTTCATCGTCGTCGTCGTGGACGAGCCGATGGTCAAACTTTCCGCGTTGGTTGCGGGGGAGCTCGACTTCGCCGGCATCAGCCCGCAACACGTCGCATTCGTCCGGCGCCACTCTACGCTGGCGATTCGGGAGTATCCGCTGATCTTCCCCTACGGCCTCGTGTTCAATACGCGTCGGCCCCCGTTCAACGACCCACGCGCCCGACTTGCCGCCGCCCTCGCCATCGACCGGCAGGAGATTGTGGACGGCTACCTCTTCGGCTTCGCGGAGGTCGCGGACGGACCGGTGCCACCGGGCGTACCGCACTACGTCGCGCCGCCGCACCTGCCACTCGCGCCGGACTCGGCGCGGCGCCTCGTGGCTGCGCTGGGCACGGCGCCACGGTTCGAGCTGCTCACGGTCGGCAGCGGCGAGGGAGCGCTCGAGCAGATGCTGCAAGCGCGCCTCAATGCGGTCGGCTTCGACGTGACGATTCGCCAGCTCGAGAACGCGACGTTTCAGGATCGCCTCAACGGGGAACGACACGATTTTGCCGCCGCGGTCACGGGGATCGCGGGAGATCCCGAGCTCCGTTTCCTTCAGGCACTCGGCACGCTCACGGGGATCGCCGTTCCCGCCGATCCCGTTGCGGCACAGCGTGTGTTGGTCGAGCAACTCCCGGTCGTCTGGTTGTACCACGCGCGCGGCGTGCAGGCGATGAACAGCCGAGTTCGCGGGGTCCGCATGGATATGCGGGGCGAGCTCCCCACCGTTACCGCGTGGCACGTGCAGCCATGAGACGTCGCGATCTGCCGACTGTGTATCACGGGAGCGCGCCGATGCGGCTCGACTTCGCCGGCGGCTGGACCGATGTGCCGCCGTTCTCCGCCCGCGACGGCGGGGTGGTGGTGAACGCCGCCATCGGACTCCGGGCCCATGTGGAGATAAAACTCGGCGGGACGTTGCTGAAACTCGTCGCCGAGGAGCTCGGCGAGACGCTCGAATGCGCGAACTCGGGCGGCCTCGTTCCGGGCAAGCTTCCTCTGCTCACCGCCGCGCTGCGGATGTTTCCGGTGCTGGGCGGGTTCACGCTGACGACGCGCTGCGATGCGCCACCCGGGTCGGGGCTCGGCAGCTCGGGTGCGTTGGGCGTCGCGTTGGTCGGCGCGTTGAGTCGCGCGCGCCAGGAGTCGATGAGCCAGCAGGACGTCGCCGATCACGCGTGGCAGGTCGAGACGATCGAGGCGCAGCTCCCCGGGGGCAAGCAGGACCAGTACGCCGCGGCCCTGGGTGGCGTTCACCGGCTCACGTTTCGCGATCCGGACGTGGGGATCGAGCCGCTCACGCTCGATCCGGCATTCGCCGCGGCGCTGGAGCGCCAGACGTTGATTTGCTACACGAACAAGAGCCGCGTGTCGGGCGATACGATCTTACGAGTCATGGGAGCATATGAGCGAGGCGATTCGAAAGTGACGGGCGCATTGCGGGGATTGAAGGAGACCGGCAACGCCATGGCCGATGCCTTGCGCGCGGCAGATCTGGCTCGTGTGGGTGCACTGCTGACCGAGAATTGGCAGCACCAGCAGGCGCTCGATCCCGGCATGCGAACGAGGGAGATGGCGCAGCTCGAAGCCGGGGCCCTGCAGGCCGGCGCGCTCGGCGGGAAAGCGGCTGGTTCGGGAGCCGGCGGCTGCATGTTTTTCCTGATGCGTGGCGACGCACGACAGGCCGCGAGCGCCGTCGCCGGGGGCGGGAAAGGCGCCGGCGCCCAAGTCTTGCCGCTCGCGTGGGCGAGCGAAGGAGTCCGCTCGTGGTGACGGCCGAAGAGCTGGCCGCACGTGCGGGCGTCGTGAGCGGCTCCGCCGATCTGCGGGCGCTGCTCGCGCACTTGCGAGCGAGCGCCGCACCTGTCGTGCAGCACATGCCGATCATCCCTGAACAGAAGGCGCTGCTGACGACCGACGGCGGCTTCTGTCCTGACGATGGCACCGCGCTCACGTTCGATCCGTGGAGCCCGACAGAGCACCGCTGTCCGGCGTGCCGCAAGGTGTGGCGTGGTGAACGCCACGACTGGGCGTGGGCGCGCTATCAGCATCTGTGGCTCGCCGAGCGTGCTGCACATCTCGCGATGCTCGCCGCGGTCGGCGGTCCGGAGGATCGGGCGGCCGCGGCCCGTGCCCGCGACATTCTCAACGCGTACGCCGAGCGCTACTGGCGCTATCCCAACCGCGACAACGTGCTGGGGCCGAGCCGCCTCTTTTTCTCGACCTACCTCGAGTCGGTCTGGATTTGCAATTACGTCGCGGCGGCGACCGTGCTGCGGGCCAGCGGCCAGCTCGACGACCGAACCGCGCGCGGCGTGCACCAGGTGACGGAAGAGGCCGCGACGGTGATCGGCGACTACGACGAGGGGTTCTCGAACCGGCAGACCTGGAACAATGCGGCACTTGCCGCGGTCGCGGTCTGGTTCGAAGATGAGGAGCTTGCCCAACGCGTCATCGAGGGAGACACGGGTCTCATCGCCCACCTGGTGCGTGGCTATGGGCGCGATGGGATGTGGTACGAAGGCGAGAACTATCACCTGTTCGCGCTGCGTGGCCTGCTGACCGGGGCAGGGTGGGCGCGACTCGCCGGCGTCGATTTCGTGGCGGACGAGCGCCTGGCAACGCGCATGCGGCTGGCGCTGCGCGCGCCGTCGCTCACGGCGCTGCCCGACTTCACGTTTCCCGCACGCAAAGACTCGCGCTTCGGTATGTCGCTGGCACAGCCGATGTATGTCGAGCTCTGGGAAATAGGCCTCGCGCGAGTGGGCGGCGATGAGCTCGACGCCTGGTTGCACGCCCTGTATCAGGCACCGCCGGTCCTCCGCGAGCAGCAGGAGTCCTACCTGAACGACGTGCCGATCGATGGCGTCCCGCGTCCCACGTCGCGCTCCTCACTATCGTGGTGGTCGTTGCTCGAGATGCTTCCGGAGCTGCCCGCGAGCGAAGCGCCGTGGGAACCGAAGAGCGTCTTGCTCGAGAGCCAGGGACTCGCGGTGCTCCGCAACAAGGGCCGCTACGTCAGTCTCGAGTGCGGGCCGTCTGGGGGCGGGCACGGTCATCCGGACCGCCTGCAGCTGACGTTGTTCGCCGATGGCGTCTACTGGCTTCCCGATCCCGGCACGGGGCAATACGTCACGCGTGACCTGTTCTGGTATCGCTCGACGCTCGCTCATAACGCGCCGCGACTCGACGGCGAGTCGCAGACTCCGGGGAACGCCCGTTGCGAATGCTTTGACGATCAGGAAGACTGGGCCTGGGTGCGGGGACGCTTCGAGAGTTTGACGCGAACGATCGCCGCGGGTCCGGCCTACGTCGTCGACGTCCTCGATCTCTCGGCTCGTGAGGAGCACCTGGTCGAATTACCGTGGCATTTCGCCGGTCGTGGATCAGTGGCAACGAAAGGGCGGTGGGTGACCGACGAGCTCCCCGACGAGTTCGTCACGCGCGTGCAACGGTTTATTCCGAACGAGCCGGACGGTGGCTCGATCGTCCTGTCGCATGGGCAAGGGTCCGCGCAACTCACCGCGCACCTCGTGTTCGCCGGCGAATTGCTGGAGGTCGAGGGGCCGGGCCTTCCCGGACGTCCTGAACGAGCGCGCTTCTACGTGGTGCGCGCCCGCGGCCGCAACGCCCGTCTCGTCACGGTGCTCGAGCCCCAGGCTAATGAGTCTGTCATTCGTGCCGTCCAGGTTCGGGGGGACGTGGTGGAGATTAAAACCGCGTCCGGTACCGACCGGCATCGGGTCGGCGGCGTCGAGTGGGTGCTCGAACAGGAGGGCCAGGTGCCGCGGGTGTTGCGCGGAGCGCGCGAGGCCGCGCCGCCGTTTGTGCCGCTGCTGGAGATTGATGCGCCGACACCAGTCGCGGCGCCGGCGTTTCGCGTGAGTGCCCCTCCTGCGCTCGACGGCACGCTCGAAGGCTTCGAAATGTCCGAGCCCCTCGAGCTCGCGTTGGAAGACCAATACCGGCGCAGCGAGGATGCGTATCCCGGGCCCGAGGATCTCTCCGCTGTCGCATACGCCGCGTGGGATAACGCCGCGCTCTATCTCGCGGTCGCGGTCACGAAACCGGACGTCTACCTGCGGCCGGCCGGCTCGGCGCCGCTGAAGCTGGACAACGAGCCGGATGACATCCATTCAGATGGGCTCCAGATCTATGTCGGCGCCGCTCGCGGCGCGTCGGAGGGCGAGAAGAACGGCGCGGCTCCGCCGGCCGTCGGATATCTGATTGTGCCGAATCAGGACGGACACACCGTCCGCGCCAGCACCACGAGCGATTCGCGCGACGCAGATCCAGCGGCCGTCACCGGCGCGTGGCGCCGCACTGACGTCGGCTACTGCGTGACCGTGGCGATCCCCTGGCCCGAAGGCGTGCACCCGCATGCGGGGGGCCGGGCGCGCTTTGATCTCATTGTCAATGAGATGCTGCCGGGTCGCCGCCGGCGCGTCGGGCAGCTCGTGTGGAGCGGCGGAGGCGGTTGGATATGGCTGCGCGGCGATCGTCAGGATCCGGCCCGCTTCGGGATTCTGGAGCTGGTCGGATGATTACCGTCGTTCTGCACGAGCCCCAGGACCTCGTCAACATCGCGCACGTCGTGCGCGGCATGAAGAACTTTGGTTTGCGCGATCTGCGGCTCGTGAATCCGCGCGAATACGAGGCGTATCGCGTCGAAGGGATCGCGCACCAAACGCAGGACGTGCTGGCGCGCGTGCAAACCTTTACCGCGTTGGAGGACGCGCTCGCCGACGCCGTTCACATCGTCGGGTTCACCGCGCGGGGGCGCACCGCCAAGCGCAATCTCCAGCGGCCGCGCGACGCGGCCGCCGAGATCGTGGGGTTGGGCGAGAGCGGTCCGGTGGCGTTGCTGTTCGGCCGGGAAGACAAGGGACTGTCGAACGAGGCGCTCGATCGCTGTCATCGGATCGTCACGATCCCCAGCGACCCGGGCTACGCGTCGCTCAACCTTGGCCACGCCGTCATCATCATGCTGTACGAATTGACGCTCGCGCGGGGCGTCGAGGCGCGGCCGTTCAAGCAGCCGCGCCGCCGGTCGGAGCCCGCGGTCGCCGCGGACCTCGAGCGGCTCTTCGCGGACGTCGCGAAGGCGCTTCACGCAATCGAGTTCTTCAAGACCCGCAATGCCGACGGCGTCATGCGCACGATGCGCGAGATCGCCCATCGCACGCCGCTGGATGCCCGCGAGGTCAAGCTGCTGCGCGCGATGGCCATCGAGGTGACCAAATACGGTGAACGACTGGCGCGTTCCGGGCTTCACGTCGACCGGTAGCAAGCGGCCCGATGCGATGTTCGGGTCGCCCGCGTTGATCACGCGGGCCTCGGGGTGCCGCGTCTGGGATCCCGACGGACGCGAGTATGTCGATTACGTCATGGCGCTGGGCGCGGTCGCGCTGG
>Ga0137409_10000692_pt1 | contig 36899 bp, 36 predicted proteins | sample CZODoug1_16funga_FD_122059 | JGI IMG/M metagenome (GOLD analysis project Ga0137409, IMG submission 122059) | Vadose zone soil fungal communities from Angelo Coast Range Reserve, California, USA - CZODoug1_16fungal (Hybrid Assembly) | ecosystem: Environmental > Terrestrial > Soil > Vadose zone... | reverse complement strand
AGCGCATCGGGGACCTCCAGCAGCACACGGTCCCCATCTTTCTGATCCCCAACTCGCTTGCGCAGAGCCGCGCCGGCCGCCAGCACCGACTGCCGCCAGCCGCCACGCGCCCGCACGGGCGGGATCGACTCGACGATCGACTCGGCCAGCAGCTCCAGCAGCTCCCGCCGGTCGCGCACGTGCCAGTAGAGCGAGGCCGCCTTCACCTCCAGGCGGTCGGCGAGCGCCCGCATCGACAGGGCGTCCAGCCCGTCCGCGTTGATCAGCTCCAGCGCCGCACCCACCAGGCGCTCCCTCGAAAGGCCTCGCTGCCTGTCTTCCTCAGGGCTCATTGCCTCAATTTTCCTCTAAGGACCATAGTGATACTTGCAACACTAACAACGTTAGGGTAGGATGGAGCAAATCACCTAACACTGTTAGACGAGGAGGCAAGCATGCAGATGACCGAAACCAGCCGCTGGCGCTTCAAGGGTCCTGAGATGGAGGGGCCGATCGCGAGGTGGTACGCGCGAGTTCGAGGAACAGAGCGGCAACTTGCGCAATACAGGAGACAGGCGTCCGAGATCACGGCCGGCCTGCCGGCCGGCTGGGGCGCTGACCGTCGACTACAACTTCAAAAGCCAACCCGATCCGGCGGTCTGGCCCTTAGGCGGACTAACCCTCGGCGTGGATGGAAACCTCTACGGTACCGCCAGCTATGGCGGAGTAAACGGCGCGGGGACTCTATTCAAGATGACCCCGTCCGGCACTCTCACCGTCTTGTTTGACTTCGGCGGCACGGGGAATCCCGGGCATCCTTTCGCAGCGCCCATACTGGGCACGGACGGAAACCTCTATGGCACGACTCCCAACGGCGGCACCTTTAATCAGGGCACAGTGTTCCGGCTGACTACAAAGGGAGCCTTGAAGATTCTTTACAGCTTTGCCGCCACTGGCACCGACGGCAAAAATCCCTTAGGCCCCGTACTGCAAGCCGCGGACGGAAAGCTCTATGGCACTACGAATTGGGGAGGCGCGAACGGATTCGGAGCCGTATTCGTGATGTCGACAAGTGGTGGTGGCTACAAGAAGCTGCACGACTTTCAGGCTATCGAGGGCGAGAATCCACCGGCTGGGATGGTCCAGGGGAGTGACGGGTTCCTGTACAGCATCGCCACAAGGGGTGGAGCCAACAGCCAGGGCACTTTGTTTAAGATCAATACGACCGGGACGACATTCGCTGTGTTGCACGATTTTGTTACAGCAAGCGGAGACACGCCGATGTCCACGCCGGTGCTGCATACCAACGGGATCATCTACGGCACAACCAACCACGGCGGAAGCCAACTTCCTACCTACGGTGTGCTCTACAGTTTCGACAACGGCTTGAAGCCGTTTGCCTCGCTGGTCATCATCACGTCGGGTCACGTTGGGGATGCGGCTGGAATCCTCGGGCAAGGTTTCTTGAGCGCCACCGGCGTCTCGTTCGGAAATGGGCCGGGTCAAATCGTCCCGATCAACGACACGGCCGCGATCGTTTCGCCGCTGGCGGGCGCCATGACAGGGTCTGTGAAAGTTCACATACCCAGCGGCGACCTGACGACGCCGCAGACGTACAAAGTGCTTCCCTCGATCTCCGATTTCACTCCCAAGAGCGGGCCGGTGGGGACTGTTATCACCATCACCGGCATGAGCCTGAAGCAGACCACGAGCATCACCATCGGCCACGTGGTTCTAGGGCCTGGCGTTTTCAACGTGGTTTCCGACACGGAAGTGACGGCGACTGTGCCGTCAGGCGTCAGTTCACCAGCAAAGGTCTCGTTGAAGACCAAAGGCGGCTCGGCGATCGCCAGGGGAGTTTTCACCGTGCAGTAAACAGCGCGTTTTGAGGTCCCACTCGTTTGCTTAGTGAACGAGTGGGACTTATTGAAGTGGACCGAATTTCATTTTCGGAGCTGAAGGAGAACATCCATATGCGCACCATTCACGCCATGAGCCAATTTCCGCGCGCTTTGCGCATGTTTAGCTAGGGATGTCTCCTTCGGTACCACCGTGGAACCCCGCCACGGAATTTTTCCCGACTTCCCCAAGAAATGTTTTCGCACGCAAGCGCACTATCACACTCAGGAGGAATCATGTTTCACTCGATCGTAAAGCAATCTGTGTTCGTACTTACTGTACTCACCCTCGCCCTGCTCATGGCGACTGCCGCGCACGCGCAGGCCACGCTCACCATCGGACTCGCATTAGGCGCCGACCCGAACGGCGAACCAACCTACACTGCGTCCGTGACCAACACCAGCAACCTTGACGCTCCCAATCTCACCGTGACTTACACTCTGCCTTTCTTTGAACTGCCCATCTCTCCCGCACCGAGCGGTGGTTGCCTGTTCACTCAGGGACCGTTCCATTTGGTGGCGGTGTGCAAAATCGCAAACCTGAATCCCAATCAGTCGCACGATTTCGTGATCGCCGTGCATCCCACTGACACCTCGCCGCAGGATGTCACCGCGGTGGCCACGGAAGATGGCGGCGGTACGGCAAGCGCTTTCATCACCAGCCAGATCAGTGGAGTCGGACTCACCGAAATGCAGGTAACGATGACCTCCACCAACCCCGGAAAAGTCGGCGAGCCACTCGTCTACACCGTGACTGTGACTAACATTCAGGATGACGATGCCCGCGATGTTTTTGCCATCCTTGCTCTGCCCAAGGGTACGACCTTCGTCTCCGCGACCAGAGGATGTACTCACGGAATTCTGGTGGCGTGCAAGCTTGGACAAATGTCGCCCGGCACCGGCAAGACAGTGACGATTACCGTTCTGCCAACCGTCTCGGGATGGACCCAAGCTACAGCGGGAGTACGCCTGAGCACGCCCGATCGCGACTTCACCAACAACAGCTCGGCAAATGCAATCTGGGTGAACCCCTAATTGCTACATCCCCCACTCTTTCGAGCCCAACCTCGAAAGAGTGGGCATACCTGCAGCGGCCACCATGCCGGACTACCTAACAAGTGCCGCCAGCATCGTAAGAGGGTCATGACAGGACCAAACTTTCCCGATCCCAACCCGATGCCACCGCCCGAGCCCGCGATTCCTCCAATCAAAGAACCATCGGACGATCCACCTCACAGGCCGCGATCTCCAGTCATCGACCCTGACGATCCGTCCGAGCCGAATCAGATCTGAAAATGCTGACGGGATTTGAGCGTATGTTTACCGGAACACGGCGGACAACTGAGCAGTCGAAGGCAAAAAAGTGCAGCCCACAACTTGCGCTATGGGCTGGATAACTGGGGTGAGCGGACTATCTTAAAGTAACTACTTCTTTTCGTCCGCCTTGGGCTTTTCTTGGATCGACATCAACTCCACTTCAAAAATCAGCGTGGCGCCAGGACCGATGTCTCCGCCCGCTCCCCGCTCTCCGTAAGCGAGCGTAGACGGAATGAAGAGTTGCCACTTGGATCCTACCGGCATCAATTGCAGCGCTTCGGTCCAGCCCTTGATGACTCCGCCGACGGGAAATGTTGTGGGCTGGCCGCGCTTGTAGGAGCTGTCGAATTCTGTTCCGTTCAGCAGGGTTCCTTTGTAGTTGCACACCACCGAATCGGCGGCTGTCGGCTTGGGTCCCGTGCCGGCCTTCAGAATTTTGTATTGCAGTCCGCTGGGTAGCGTGACTACGCCCTCTTTGGACTTGTTGGCCGCCAGAAACGCTTCGCCTTCTTTCTTGTTTGCTTCGCCGGTCACTTGCGTCTTCTCCTGTTGTTTCTTTTGCAATTGGTCCTGCACTTCCTTCAGCGCAGCCTGCGCTTCCTCTTTCGTCATCAGAGTTTTGCCACCTGCCATCGAAGCTCTCACGCCCTGAGCCACGATGTTCGGGTCGAAATCGACCGATTGCTTGTGCAGGTTCGCCGCCAGATTCGCCCCCATATTCATTCCAAGGGCATAGCTGAATTTTTGTTTCGAGGTCTTGAGTGGTATTACGCCTGCGGTCTTGGCCGCACTGGCTGGAGTCTTTGCGGGAGCGGTACTTGTCCCAGCTGCCTTCGGCGTTTTTGCAGCCGAGGAGGTTTGCGCCTTAGGTGCGGGCGCTGATTCAGTTTTCGCGGCTGGAGTGTCCTGAGCTGGGGCGTTCCCAATCAGCATCATGCCGGCTGCCAATATCGCTAGTACCGCAGTGAAATTTCGCATATACGCTATTGTCCCATTGCTCGCGTTGCAGCGCAAAGTGACGCTGTAGGGCTTCTCAGAAAATAATAAGGATGCGCTCATTGGGGAAAGTCCGCTATTCCCAGTTTTTACCGGACCACGCCTTCCAGTGGCGAACTGGCGGTGGCGTAGAGCTTGCGGGGCATACGTCCCGCAAGATACGCCTGGCGGCCTGCGAGCACGGCGTTCTTCATGGCCTCCGCCATCAGCACCGGCTCTTGCGCGGCCGCAATCCCGGTATTCATCAGGACAGCGTCGTAGCCAAGCTCCATGGCAATCGCTGCGTCGGAAGCTGTGCCAACTCCCGCGTCGACGATCAGTGGGACGCCGGTGATCATTTCGCGCAAGATTCGCAGGTTGGCGGCGTTCTGGATTCCAAGACCGCTGCCGATGGGTGCGCCCAGCGGCATTACAGCGGACGCTCCGGCATCGACCAGGCGCTTGGCGAACACGATGTCGTCGGAGGTATAGGCGAGCACGGTGAACCCTTCCTTCACGAGCACGTGGGTGGCTTCGAGCGTCGCTTGCACATCGGGGAAGAGTGTCGCCTGGTCGCCGATCACTTCCAGCTTGACCCAGTCGGAGAGGCCGACTTCGCGCGCCAGACGGGCCGTGCGGATCGTTTCGTCCGCTGTGTAGCAACCGGCGGTGTTAGGCAACAGAAAATATTTTTTGGGATCGATATAGTCGAGCAAAGATTCCTTGCTGCGATCGAGGTTCACGCGGCGGACTGCGACCGTCACCATATCGGCGCCGCTGGCCTCGAGCGCGCGCGCGTTTTCGTGGAAGGAGCGATATTTGCCGGTGCCTACGATCAGGCGCGAGCGGAAGGCGCGGCCCGCAATGATTAATGAGTCCGTCATGACCTTATTGTAAAGGCAGGAATCGGCTGTCTGCTACGGTGCAGGGCACATTTGGCCATGACGCTCTCCTTCGAGTTCTTCTACGGTTCTACGACCTGAAGGACGCTCGCACTGCTTTTCTTGAAGACCTGGTCGCCGGGATAAACCGCTCTTATCGTGTGGTTTTTCGTAGAGAGCGATGAAGTGGTGAACGCGGACGTGCCGCCTACCAGTGGCACCGTGCCCAGCCTGGTCTTTCCGTCATAGAACGTTACTAAGTCACCATCCGGAATTGTTCCTAACTTGGAATTCACTGTCGCTGTAAACGTCACGGGCTGTCCTGTCATCGATGGCGATCCCGAAGTGGTTAGCGCTGTCTTGGACGCCAAGCCCGTGACTTGCTCCGTCACGGTTCCTGAGGTGCTACCCATGTTGTTCGAATCACCGGAATAGGCGACGGTGATCGTGTGGACCCCGATAATGGAATAACTGGTTTTGAACTTCGCCTGACTTCCGGCCAGAGGTACGCTGGCGATCGTCGTGTCCCCATCTCGAAACGTTACCGTTCCAGTCATGGTTGAACCGAACTGGCTCACCACAGTGGCGGCGTAAGTTACGGGACGGTTGACGGGCACTGGGTTGTGCGAGGGGATCAAAGACGTGGTGGTGGTAGCTCGGTCCACGATTTGAATCACGGGAACAGATGCACTAGCTCCGAACTCGCCGGATGCCTGATAGGCGGAAGTGACCCAATGTGAGCCAGCCGAGAGTGACGAAACCGAAATTGACGCCGTCCCATTTACCAAGGTTGCGGTCCCAAGAGAGACCGCCCCTTCGCGGAATGTGACTGTTCCAGTGGGTGTTCCCGAGGCGGAGGTTACGTGAGCTGTGAGCGTAACTGCTTGCCCGAAGGCCGACGGATTGATCGACGAAGCTAACGTAGTCGTGGTGACAACTGAGCTCGTGGTTGTATTCAGAAAGACTGTGATGGTGCCGTTGCCGGAGTCGTACGCAAGTGCCACATCTGGTTTTCCGTCCAGGTTAAAGTCAGCAGTGGCCATTGCCATACAAGAACCGGCGGCAGGAAAGTCCTGCGCTGCCCCAAAAGTTCCATCCCCGTCAGCGAGGAGGACTGTGAGTGCGACGGGTCCGCAGGTAGCAAGATCCCGGTTACCATCAAGATTGAAGTCTGCCGCCGTCATAGCTGCGGGACTCCCAACGGGAAAGTCCATCTTCGGCAGGAATGTTCCGTCCCCTTTACCAATCAGGATAGAAACAGTGGAGGACAAGGCATTGCCGGCGGCGAGGTCCACTTTGTCATCGTGATTAAGGGTGGCCGCGACTAACGGCAAAGGGATAGAGCCGACAGTATACAGAGTGGGCGATCCAAAAGTGCCGTCGCCATTGCCAAGGAGAACGCTGACCGGTGTGTCCAAGAAGTCGGGCGGCGTGCCGAAATTGTTCGCCGCCAAGTCCAGCTTGCCGTCACCGTTGAAGTCGGCTGCCACCACGGCCGTCGCCTCGCGGACACCGCCGTTGGGATAAACTTTGAAGGGCCCAAAGGTACCGTCGCCATTGCCCAGGGCAACTCCGATGCCTCCATCCTGGAGCGCAAAGGCGATGTCAAGCTTCCCATCCCCGTTTAGATCCGCGATGGCAGGTGGACGTCCACTGGCAACTCCGGCAGAGTGCGGCCCCGGATTGAAGGTGCCGTCGCCATTGCCCAGGTACACCCAGAGGCCCGAGATACCAGAGAATGCTATGTCAAGCTTGCCATCCCCATTCAGGTCCGCAACCGCGAGTCCGGAGCAGCATCCCGAGAAAACCTGGCTGGGCGATGAAAAAGTGCCGTCGCCATTTCCTAACAAAACATAGATCGCCAACGGCTCCGCGATGGTGTGGGTTGTTACTACCAGGTCTGGCTTGCCGTCACCATTGAGGTCACCACTGACGATCCCTCCTGCCAGGCTAAGACCGGTCGTGATATCGGATCGTGAGAACGAAACGGTTTGAGCTGAAATGGGCCATGAGGCAAACAGCGATAGTGTGAAAATCGCCAGTAGATATGAATGGCGGGTCGGGATCAGAAACGGGACGAAGGTTCGGAACGCACGAACCGTGCGGCTGGGCTTGCGGGTTGGATCACACATGCGAGGCCTCCTTGCGGCCAGACCAGGGGCCCTGGCGGACGATCGGCTCCGTTCCGCCGATACATCAGGTTATTACGCACTAGTGCAAAGTTTTTCTGGGGGTTAGCGAACGTTATACCCTGGCCATGGGTCTGTCAAGGAGTTCGAGAATGCTGTGCATTGGGCCTTCGTTGCTGTGATGGTTGGGTTGGTGGTGAAGAACAGAATCATCCTGTTCGAATATTACGAACGCCTCCAGGGAACGCACTAGTGGCCGAAGCGTTGGTGCAGCGGGACGAATCGGCGTACGGCCGATCCTCATGACGACGCTTTGCACACTTTTCGGACTCTTGCCATTGGCGTTGGGAATCGCCGCAGGCGCGGAATTGCAAAAGCCGCTGGCGATAGCCGTTATCGGCGGGCTCAAGTTGTCGATGCTGGTGACGCTGGTGATTATGCCGGTGCTGTATGCGACCCTGCGACGACAGCAGGCATCATGAGCCCGCTTCTGCCTTGTCATACATGTCATCGATCAAGGCACGGTAGCGCTCTTCAATGCCGCGACGGCGAACCTTCATGGTGTGGGTCAAGGTGCCGGCGGATGAGGAAAACTCCTCCGGAACTAGTAGTACACGCTTAAGCTTTTCAAAGCGGGCCAGGCCTTTGTTCGATTCTTCCACGATGCCTTCGTACAGGGTCTGGACTTTCGAGTTTGCGACCAACTCTGCTCGCGAAGCGAAGGCAATCTTGTTTGCGTGTGCCCAATCTTCAAGAACGGGGAAGTGGGGCGAGATGAGCACCGCGGGAAACTTGCGCCGGTCGCCGAGCACCACGGCGGTTCCAACCAGCGGATTCAACTTCAGCGAATTTTCGATCGGTTGGGGTGCGATGAATTTCCCTCCGGAAGTCTTGATCAGGTCTTTCTTTCTGTCAGTGATGGAAAGATAACCTTCGCTATCGAGATTCCCAACATCACCCGTCTTGAACCAGCCGTCCACGAACGCGTCCTGCGTTTCCTGCGGACGATTCCAGTAACCTCGAAAAACCGATGGCCCGCGCACCAGGACTTCACCGTCGTCGGCAATCCGAACCTCCACGTTCGGAAGCGGCTTACCGACTGTGCCCAGTTTGTGCGCGCCCGGAGTATTGACCGCGATCACCGGAGAAGTCTCCGTGAGCCCATAGCCTTCATGAATGCGAATGCCGATGTCGGCGTACCACTCGGCCAGCTCGCGGCCCAAAGGTGCGCCACCCGAGATAAACAGCTCTGCCTTGCCGCCCATGCCGGCGCGCACTTTCGAGAAGAGCAACCAGTCCGCGAGCGACCATCCAAGCGTCTTTGGTTTGGTTCCGGTAAGAGTCTCGTCCCGATGTGCGCGGCCCACCGAAAGTGCCCAACGGTAGATCGCATTCTTGGGAAAGTCCGCAGTCTTGACGACGACCTGACGACGAATCTTTTCATAGACGCGAGGCACTCCGACAAAAATCACCGGCTGAACTTCGTCCAGAGCGTGTTCCAGATTTGCCATGTCGGGGCAATACGCCAATGCGACGCCGCGATACAACAGCGCAAAATCGACGTGTCGTGCCGTCACGTGAGAAAGCGGGAGAAATGAAATGCTCACTTCATCGTCGGCCAGTCCAAAGCCATTCAGAGAGCAAGCGATGTTCGACGCCATATTGCCGTGGGTCAGCATCGCGCCCTTGGAGTTCCCGGTGGTGCCGGACGTATAGATAATGGTGGCCAAGTCATCGGGAAGAACGGAGCGGGCGCGAGCCTCAAAATAGGGATCGGGTGCCATAGGTCCCTTGAGCATCAAGGGTTGCATCTGCGACCCATGCGCCGTTTCGACTGAATCCATCACCACAATCCGCTCGACCGAAGTGCTCGCCTGGACCGACGAAACTTTTTCCAGCTGTGCCTTGTTAGAGACGGTAACTATGCGCGCCCCGCTGTCATTGAGAATGAAGGCAGTTTGTTCTGCCGTCTGTGTTGAATAAATGGGGACCGTGACCGCGCCCAAGCTGAGAATGGCAAAGTCCGTCATCGTCCATTCCGGACGATTCTCGCCGAGGATGGCAACGCGGTCTCCCTTGCGGATTCCCCAGGACTCGAGCGCTCGGGCCAGCCCAACCACGTTGCGGTACAGTTCGGAAGATGAGATCGGCGCCCAACCCAGAACCTTCCGTTGCAGCATGACGCGCTCTCGCGGGCGTCCGCAAACCGTCAGCAAGATGTCGTTCAGAGTTTGGAGGCTCATCCGAAATGAATCGTGGTCCCGCAGACATTGTACAGAGGCATTCAGAGACCGAACCCGAAACTGTGGTGCGATTCGAACCGATGGTCATCGGCTGGTCATCGACGAATTACTTTGCCCGCTCGCAGCATTCAAGGTAGCCTACGCAAAGTGTGGAGGTGATTGCTATGAAGCGAAAGCCTGTCCTGACTGTACTTGGTGTCTGGCTGGTGGTGGCTGTCATGTTGTCCCCGCTGCTTTCACAACAATTGAGAGCCGCGAAGAACCAGCCCGCGCCGATGAAGCTAAAAGTCGGCGACCAAGCGCCCGACTTCAAACTGCAGTACTTTGACGGGAACGATCTGAAAGATGTTTCCCTAAGCCAGTACCGAGGCAAGAAGAACGTTGTGTTGGCATTTTATATTTTTGCCTTTACAGGTGGTTGAACCGCGCAGATGAAGGCCTTCCAGCAGAACCTGCAAAAGCTGGAAGCCGCCGACACCCAAGTTCTGGGTGTGAGCATGGATAGCCCCTTCGCTAACAAAGCCTTCGCCGACTCTATTAGCGTCACCTTCCCCCTACTCAGTGACTGGGGAGGAGACATCACGCGCCAATACGGCGTCTACCTCGACAAATATAAGGCCCCGCGCCGAATCAATTTCCTGATCGGCAAAGATGGGAAAATTCTGGAAGAGCAGTTAGACGATAGCGCCATCGATCCGACGAAGATCGTGGACGCGTGCGAGCGGAAGAAACTGAATCGATGAACCGATCGAGATCTTGAGTTGAGTCGGGACTGTGCCCTAAGTGAAATTAGGCCACTCCAAAGCGCTCCGGCGGTTTGACCCCCTATCAGCCCGCTGATATGATTTTTCTGCGGGGTGGAGCAGCCTGGTAGCTCGTTGGGCTCATAACCCAAAGGTCGGTGGTTCAAATCCACCCCCCGCAACCAAATCCTTCATAGAGTTACGAGCATCGGACGTTTTCACCGCAGGGGGCAAAAAAGGGCACTAAGCCAGCCTCCACAGTGAAATGCGATAAGACAACCGCTCTGGCAGCTCTTTTCATCTTGCCTTCCTCACCTCTTGCCTGAGCGCCATCTGAACAACTTTGCTGTTAGCCTCGCGTTTCGATTCCATCATGGCGTTGCCGTAGACGTTCATGGTGGTCGCGATCTGCGCGTGGCGCATTAGCTTCTGCTGGACTCCAATCGTAGTACCCACCAAATCGAGCCAAGACCGATAGGTATGCCGAAAGGTGTGCCACCCGATGTCGCCCAACTCCAGCTTGCGGCCTGCAGGACGAATGTAATCCTGCTGGATCGGGCTGGCATGGTAGCAGCGTCCGGTCACGTGGCTGGGAAAGACCCAGCCTTCTTCTGACTGTGGACACTTCCGTTTCCAGTTGAGCAAGACAGTACCGAGATCCCGATCGAGCGGAAGGTCATCTTCGGAGTATTCCGTTTTGACTTCATCCACCACGCCGTCTACCACAGCGCGAGTCACGCGCATGGTGAGTTCGGTGAAGTTGATGTCTGGCCACTGCAGAGCCAGAATCTCGCTTACCCGGAGCCCGAGGCACTGGGCGACAACCACCATCGTGCGGTACGGTTCCGTCAGAAGTTGGAGTATCGCGAAATACTGATCGACGGTCAGAATAATCGGCCTCTTCCAGCGCCGACTCGATCCCGGTATCTCGACCAACCCCATCGGGTTTCGCTCCGTCCGAATCAGCTCCCAGAACATTGCTCTTTCAAAAAGGCGATGCATGAGAGCTTTGATTTTTCCTTTGGTGGTTGCGGATAGGGTCATGTTGTTGAGCCATTCCTGAACGTACATGGACCTCACCTGGGACACCGTCATGTTCTCCCACTTTGGCATGACGTGTTTGTTCAGAATGGTCAAATAGGACTTCCTTGTCGAATGCCGTAACGGCAGGGCATCCGCAATGTACCGATTGCACAAAGCGCCAAACGAAACTTGTCCGTCTGCCGCTCTTTCCGAATCTGCCTGTATACGGTGAGACTCGGCTTTCCTCCAGGCATCAGCTTCCGTCTTGATTTCCTGGACTGTCCCCAGTAGCACCGCTACTTTTTTGCATCCTCCATCGACTTGCTTTTGACGGAATCGCCAAACCCAGACCGATGGTCCTTCAGACCTTTTCTGTCTTTCAATCCAACCGAACTGATACGTGTTTCGCCGCAAAAGAGACCTCCTCTATTCGCGGCGCAAAGAGTGTTGTGAGAGTACCGTAGAGTGCGCCCAATCGTCTAGATCGGAAAAACGGAAGCGCCAACGGTTTGCCAATGCGAAATCCAGGGAGACGGCCATTGCGGGCCAATCGCTTCACCGTCACCGGGTGAATGCGTAGAAACCGCCCTGCCTCTTCGCTGTCGAGCAACGACTCAAGATGAACGTTCGAATCGACAACTGTCTCAACTCGCCTGGCCAGATTCGGTAGCGTAACAGCTCCGACTTGATCGTTTGAATACGAGACATGCGACTTCTGAGCTGGGTCTGATGCTGACTTGATTGGGGCTTCTTGAATCACGTGTGAGGATTGCGGTCGAGCAATCCGACTGGGCTGGGTCGACATTTTAGTCCTCTGTCGGGCCGGACACGGGGGTTCCGAACCGACCAATGCCGTGTTCGGCTGGTCGAGTCCGTGTGCAACCGACAATCTTTCCCAACCTGCTTCATTTCCGCCGCCCTGTCTAATGAAATTCAAGCCGAGACCCATTCCACACAGGAATAGCTCAGAACAATTTAGAGTGATTCGGCAGCGATGGACGGCCAGCGTTACCTATGTCTTCCGCGAGAACGTGAAGAACAATGAGCTGGCCGTCAACCCCCTCGGCCTGACCATCGTGCGCTTCCGGGCCGAACAGGCGTTCAGCTGGAGACGAACCGACCATCGCAGAGCCTTTTTCATGTCATTTCTTGCTGCCAATCCGGCTGGCTTTTCCTACCTGTCCCCGTGCCTTGTGGAGCGGGCGAACGCGGGACTATCGACCGGCAACAACGATGGCGAATTACGCCCTTCTTACGGCGGACATGCCTGCTCGTATCGGACTGCGATTGCGGCGAGCTTTCGTAGCCAATGTTCCGATGAGAACTTTGCTCGGGAGCTTGTCTGCCGTTACGTATCCCGTCCTTTACTCGGTCACCGCTTCGGGGTTTTGCCGGCGCCCCGGCGGCACTCGGTCTTCTGCTTCGCTTTCTCACCCCAGCAAGCCAACACCGCGCTCAGCCGGGACCCCGATTTGCGCGCCCCTTCAGGGTCTCGGTTCCTCCCGAAACAAGTTTGCAATCGGCGGCACAAAACGCCGCGCAAACTTCTTTCGGGCCCTCCCAGAAAGCAGACCTTCGTCCTTGGGAGCCGGACCCCTCGCTAGGCTTTGCCCAGTGTGACCCGAGCAACAACGGGAAATTCAACAAACGGAGACACGATTATGTACCAGAACAAAGTAACCCTCATCGGCTTCCTCGGCAGCAACCCAGAAGCTCGCACCAACAGCGCGGAATTCAGCGTCACAACCCTCTCGCTGGCGACCAAGTCCTCCTACAAGGAGGATGGCAAGTACGTCTCGCACACCGAATGGCATCGTTGCGTAGTTTTCGGCAAGCTCTCGGAGTTCGCCAAAACGCTCACCAAGGGCGCGCATATCCAGCTTGAAGGCGAGCTGCGCAGCCGCGAGTACGACAGCAAGAAAACGGACTTGAATCAGCGTGTCTGGGAAATCCGGGTTGCCTCGATCCTGAAGCTGGACCGCGCTGAAAAGGCTGCCCCGGAAGATCGGGAGCACGATGACACGCCCGCAGAAGAAACGGCCGCATAAGCCATTTGTTTTTCACTCTTGGAAGCCCGGCTAATCGCTGGGCTTCCATCGTTCGGAGATCCACGCTATGAGTTTTGAGTTGATCCTTCCGTTTCTTCGCCCGATAGAGCCGTTGCTGCTGGACGACAGCATCAGCGAAATCATGTGCAATCCCGACGCCTCATGGTGGTCCGAACGCGACGGGATCATTCGCCGAGAAGACAGTGTCTCCTTCGCCGCCGGCAAACTCCGAACCGGCCTCGAAGTGATCGCCAACCAGCTCGGCAAACGTCTTGACGAAGACAACCCTATACTCCATGCGCAACTCCCGGATGGAAGCCGGCTCGCGGCCGTCATTCCGCCGGTTGTTCGCCTTACACCAGCACTGATTATTCGTAAATTCACCAGCCGCCACTACACAGTCGATGACCTCATTGCTCGCGGTACGCTAACGCGCCCGCTTGCAGACTTCTTGGACGAACAGATCCGCAGAGGAAAAACGCTGCTTATCAGCGGTGGAACCGGCACCGGCAAGACGACGCTTTTGCGGATATTGGCTGACTTCATTCCAGAACAGGAACGCCTCGTCGTTATCGAAGACACTTCGGAACTGCAAATCCAGAAGCCGAACATACTGGCCGTCGAGTGCCAGACCGATACGTTCAAGGCCAACATCACTTTCGACGACCTTCTGAAGTCTGCTCTCCGCTGGCGGCCAGACCGGATCATCCTCGGCGAAGTGCGCGGAATCGAAGCGCGAACACTGCTCGATTCCTTCAACACCGGCCACGCCGGCTCGCTCGCGACGATCCACGCCAATTCGGCGGAGAAGGCGTTGCATCGCTTCGCCAATCTGGTGATGCGCAATCACGCACAGACCACCTTTTCCGACACCGAAGCCGAGATCGGAGAAGCGGTCGATTTTGTTGTGCATGTCGAGCGTGTACCAGGGTGCCGCATCCTCCGAGAAGTGCTCGCACTTCGCGGCTACGACCGCGAAGCGAAACGCTTCCTGATTGAACCCGTGTTCGAGGTGAAACATGCCACAACATAGGACACACAACGGGGCGAATATCGCCGCCGACTTCCTCACCCGTTGCTTCGCTCCGGGCGAGTCCATCGCACTACTACTTCGAGGCGAGAATCCCGCCGGGATTCTTCAACGAATCCTACCGCTGGAGCGTGCGCTTGCGCCTCGTCACCTCGGCTGGCTCGCGCACGAAAACTCAATCGGCGCGAACATCTATGTAGCTGCCAATCCGCTGCGCTCTGGCAGCCGAAAACGCACCAAAGACTTCATCGCCACAGCGCGGCATCTGTACCCTTGATTTGGATACCGACGGCGAGACCCGTCTGGCCTCCCTTCGGGCCTCCGATGCCGTTCCCACGCCGACCGGAATTGTCTCGACATCGCTCGGCAAATATCAGGTTCTCTGGCGAGTTGACGGCTTTACTCTCGAACAGCAGGAAAGCGCCCTGAAACTGCTCGCGATTACGTTCGGCGGCGATCCCGCCTGTACCGACTGCAACCGGGTCCTCCGCCTGCCGGGATTCCTGAATCGCAAGTACGATCCCGCGTGGCCCGTGACCGTCGAATACCCCGGCGATTCCACTTGGAGTTCCGATGACTTCCGGCTGGATATGCTGGCGGCGGATGCCTTGGTTTCGTCCCGTTCAACCACATCGCGAAAGCATCCCGATAAGCACACCCATTCCGAACGCGATTGGGCGTGGATTCTCGATGAACTTGCCCATGGAAAGGACGCCATGAAGCTGACGCGAAAGCTGGCTGCGTACCGAGCCGATAAGCCGAATCCGCTCTACTACGCGCAGCGAACCGTAGATGTCGCATCCGCCAGACTTTGGCTCATCGAGGGCGTTCCCGTGGACGACGTTGTCACGATGCTTGTGGTCCGCCGCCGCTTCGAGATTCCCACCGCACTTTGCTCCGCTCGTGCGCGGGAGATCGCACAGACGGCGCAGAGGATGATTGCCCGGAGAAAGATCGCTTGATTCAACACCACTTGATTCAACACCAATAAAGGAGAGGAAATGCCACTACTTGAAATCAACTTGAGCCGCTACATCAGTGCTTCTGTTCGGCTGGACGAGTCCACCGCCGAGCAGGTCGATCAATACGCCGCTTTCGTCCACGCATCCGCCGACGATGTGGTGGACGAGGCGCTCAACTACGTCTTCTCGAAGGACCGCGATTTCCAGGACTTTCTGAAGACGCCACAGGCCAAGCAAGTTGCCTCTACGTTGCGGGTCCGTAAAGGCCCAAATAAAGATGCGAAGGATGAGGCGGAGCATCCTGCGAAGAGGCTTGGAGCGGGGGTGGAGTCCACGGCTTCAGTGCGGGTAATGAAGGCGTGATCCTGCATTCAATTTCGTGCCGGAGCAAGAACGGTGCTTCGCACCGGATGAATGTTGACACTCCACCCCTGATAGGGAACTGCCTAGATACTTTGGTATCTGGGCAGATACCACTGAAAACACTCAATCTTGAAGCAAGGCGATATCTGGACAGATACGGCATCAGCAAGCACTGGAGGCTCCCTGTGGCTGAGGTTCAAGTAGTCGAGGAACGCAGTCCGGAGAAGCTGCGAGGGGCGCGACCGACGCTCTCGCAACCTCAGTACCAGCTTGCCCGCAACCGAGGCGAAGGCAGTCGAAGAGGCTGCGTAGAAAGAGGAACGAACCGATTCGAGGGAGTGTCTTTATGGTTTCGAACCACTGCGCTCGGGCAAGCGAAGTTTTTTACAACTCTCTGAAGGAAATGGCCTCCAGCCCTGTCTTCCTGCCTTCGTTTCTCTGCGAATGATGCAAACGGGCAAGGAACCCGTCAAGGTTTCCCTTCGGCTCGTTCCGCTCGACCTTGACTGAACCCTTGCCCATCTGCACAAGACCTCTCCGCTAGAAAACGAAGGCACACATCGAAGCCCAAAACCACAAACTTCGGTTGACATCACAGCGCCTTCTCATGGAACGGGAAAAACATAAAATTAAAAGAAGTCAACCACAAAACCAAAGAGGCCGCAGACTGTCTGGTGCAATCGCTAGAGTCCGGGAAGAGTGCAGTCCTCACGCAGTATCTCGGGGCGATGGCCGGTATCGCAACTACAACTTCGGGTCACAGACTTGACTCACGCTGAAGAAATTCTAGCAGATGTATTTCCGTGAAGGGGGCGCTGAGTCTGATCACATACTCGCCAGATCGCGATTTGAATCGCTGAACCGATTGTCCCGCGGTGGATTGAGGCGGTCAGTTCGCGATTCGCAGGCGACATTTCTGACCGAGAATTCACAATATATTCATTTATTTCCGATTTATTTATTTGTTTCATTTCACTTATTTCCGCTTGACAACCGACGTAGGATACCCTACTTTCTGTCATCACTTAGCTGTACTGAACATTGCGGTACTTGTTGTTGCAGCTTCCCTTTGGCTAAGAACGCCGCCCTCGGCGTCCGTTTGTTTTGTGAGAGGGCGGGCCCCTGCATCGAATGGCTACTTGTCGTCTGCCTACGATCAGAGCGAGACTTCTTGCCCGGGTGACCGCGATGTTGCAATACACAGCACCGTGTCAGCGTTCGGCAAGCCGTTGCCTCGGCGATTTTGAGAACTTCTTCGCCGGTATTCTCCCCTTTGGCAAGTTCCTTTTGCAGTGCATTCCCACTTCTGGCCTCAATCTTCTTTGTGCAATCCAGCCGGGTCCCTGTTACTGGCCCCCGAATTTTACGACACAGTCTTCGGAGGACTATCCGAGGAGTCAGGTCATCAAGTCACGAGGAAGGTTCATGCCTATAAAATCTCGGTTTCTGCCTTTTGTCCTGTTCGCGGTCTCTAGCCCAGTGCTCGCGAAGAACCAACCTCTCAGTGATCCGCAAGCATTGGCGTTTGCGGCGCAGTCGATGGCAGCGCTGACCGGGGGGACGTTGATCAGCGACGTCACTCTGACGGGGAGCGGGACTTGGACCGCGGGAGATGAGGGCGAGAGCGGTCCGGCGGTGCTCTTAGCCGCGGGCACGGGCGAAAGCCGTATGGATCTCTCCCTTCCCAGCGGCACCAAGACTGAGATTCGCGACGCGTCGAAAGGCATCGCTCAAGGCAAGTGGATTGTGCAGAGCGGCGCATCCGGCAACGTGGCCTCTCACAATTGCCAGACTGATCCGGCCTGGTTCTTCCCAGCGCTTGGTTCACTGGGAGGAGGTACGAACCTTGTCCTTTCATACATCGGGCAGGAAACTCGCAACGGCGTAACTGTGCAACATCTTCAGTCGTACTTCTACCAGCCCGGCGGATTCGAGTCGGAACTTAGCACGATGGACTTTTATCTCGATTCAGCCACTCTCTTGCCGGTTGCCATTACGTTCAATATGCACCCCGACACTGATGCTACAACGAACATCTCGGTGGATGTCGAGTATTCGAACTACCAGGCCTTCAACGGGATCCTGGTGCCGATGCACGTTCAGAAATATCTTCAGGGCACACTCACCATTGACCTCACTTTCACCAACGCCGTCTTTAACGCCGGCATCGACATTTCGACTTTCAGCGTCAACTGAACGGCACAGGAGGCGGCACAGTGAAGCGATTCTTGTTGTGTAGTGCCCTGTTAGCTCTGGTCTGGTCTTCTTTCGATGCCTCCTCGCAGGTGGCTACCGGTGTGCCTCCGTTTGGTAGCTTTGGCGGTGGTCCGTTTGACGTGATCAACTTGGGCAACCTCAACCAGCATTTCACTGTGCCGATTCGTCACAAGGCCGGACGAGGAATGCCATTCTCGTACGACCTGACTTATGACGGCTCCATTTGGAAGCCCGTGGGCACCAGCGGCAACCAAACTTGGCAGCCCACGAACGCTTCTTCTTCTATGTCGTACTGGGGTTGGCAAGGGCTGTCGAACTCGGGGACCTCGTACCTGAGCTATTCGGAGACCTACACTCAAGGGACATGTGGGATGCAAAACAACCAGACCTACTACGAATGGCTATTCCAGAATCTTGTCTATTATGATACCTCAGGGGCTCACTCTTTTAACGGCGGAGGGGTGTACTTCATCTCTTCAGCTTGCGGGGGATATGGTCCGCAAAACGGGTTCCAACCAGCACTTCCGGAGGCCCCGGCGGGTAGCGGGGATGGGTCCGGATACACGTTGTATTGGACGCCGACGGCTCCAGGTGGACCGGGAGGAACAGTCACTATCTCCGCATATATAACTACCAAAGCTGGCTTAACGATAACTCCAGTGGTAGTAAGCAACCCATCGGGTCAACAAGGTTCGTTCGTTCCTCCCATCGACACCAACGGGAACAAGATCACGTTTCTAAACGGTATTTACACGGACACTCTGGGGCAAACCGCTCTGACAGTCCTTGGCACCGCTCCGAGCAACACTACGCTCAGCTACGCTGCGCCGTCCACTGGCACCGCCACGTACACGGTGAGTTATGCGCCCTATACGGTCAAAACAAACTTCGGGTGCAGTGGCGTCACGGAATACAACCAGACGAATACTTACCTCGTAGACAGAATCACCCTCCCCGACACGACGTACTACCAATTTGGGTACGAGCCAACGGCGGGCGGCACATCGGGCCAGGTTACGGGGCGATTGGCCTCGGTCACGCTTCCGACCGGCGGGAGCATTACTTATTCATATCCCCTGACTAGTGGCGGGAAAAACGGCATCAACTGCACTGACGGGAGTGCTCCCGCCATCAGTGGGTCACCGAGTTTGACGAGAACCGTGAGTCCTGGCGGAACTTGGACCTACACGCGAAGTTTTATTTCAGGGCAAGGTAAACACTGGCAAACCAAGGTGACAAGTCCTGCCAGCGATGACACTGTGATCGATTTCCAGCAGGACGGCGGGGGTAATAATTTTTACGAGACTCAGCGACAGGTGTATCAGAGCTCGCAGTCCGGCGGAACGCTGCTGCTCACAACAGGTGCTTGTTATAACGGCAACACATCCAGCTGTACCACTACAACAATGTCGTCGCCGATCTCGCAAACGGATCTCACCCTGCAATATCCCGGCACCAATGCTTTACAGTCCCTGACCGAGACTAAGTACAACAGCACCTATAACTTAGTCGCCGACGTAAAGCAATACGCATACGGGGCCGGTGCACACGGTTCGGTACTCCGACACACCGCCATTACCTATGCTTCTCTGGGAAGTATAGTGGACCATCCGGCGAGCGTCATCGTGGATGACGGCACGAACACGCTCTCAAAGACGACGTATTCTTACGACGAATCCGGCTATCCCGTACAAACCATTTCCGGTACTCCGCAGCACGGGACTGCTACCGGCTCGCGCGGAAATTCAACGACAATTACCTCCTACAGCACGGCGTCTGCCACTTTGTCGAAGCATTTTCAGTATTACGACACCGGAATGCTCTACAAATCCTGGGATGTGAACGGATCGACCTCCAACTACACCACGTACACGTACGATCAAACGTCACAGGGGAACTCTACAAAGTCGTGTGGAAATAGCTTTCCGACAAAAATTACTTCTCCGCCGACACCGAATGCAGCTTCCGGACTCCCCACTTCCTACGCGTGGAATTGTTATGGTGCCGTGGCGACTTCCGTCACTGATGCGAACGGAAATTCGGTCACCAACACCTACTCGGACCCATACTTCTGGCGTCCAGCCTCGATGCAAGACCCGATGCAAAACCCGCCGACGAATTTCACGTATACGGCTGCTGCATCCGGCAGTCCGGCAAGCGTTGAAAGCAAGATGCTGTTCAACAGCAACAGCTCAATTACCGAGCAGCTCAAAACACTCGACCCCCTTGGACGCGTGAAGTATTCCCAGCAGCAAGAAGGCGTTGGCGGCAGCTATGATTCCATTCAGATCACCTATGATGCCCTGGGCAGGCCTTACCAATCGACCATGCCCTATTTGGGGAGCGCCGGACAAAGTGCAGGGGCGACACCGGTGACAACTACCTCCTACGACCCCCTTGGACGCGTGACCCAAGTGCAGGATGGGGGAACTGGTTACGTAAGCTTCAGCTACAGCCAGAACGATGCGCTGCAGATCAACGGCCCTCCACCATCTGGAGAGAACTTAAAACAGAAGCAGTTAGAATATGACGCATTGGGTCGTCTGATTTCAGTCTGCGAGGTGACAGCCGGTACCGTTGCGGCTCCGGCAGGCGCGTGTGGTCAGAACACCGCCCTACCCTCGCCGACGACTGCCTACTTGACCACATACGCCTACGGGACAACCACCATCAGCTCCGTGGTCTACTCTCAGACGACCGTTATGCAGAATGCGCAATCTAGCCCCTCGGGGCAGCAGACACGGTCCTACGTGTATGACCTGCTCGGTCGGTTGGTGCAGGAGACTAACCCCGAAACTGGAAATCTAACCCCAGGAACGACAAAATACTATTTCGACACAGATGCGGCGGGGGATTGTTCCGGAACCTACTTCGGGGATCTGGTGAAAAAGGTGGACAATAGAGGGAACAAGACCTGCTATACGTATGATTCGCTGCATCGCCTTTCGAGTGTCACGTACACAAGCACCAGCCCGGACTACGCCATCACTCCGTCCAAAACTTTCGTCTACGATGCGGGGACTTACAGCGGCACGGCCATGTCGAATGCGATGGGCCGCTTGGCCGAGGCGTATACGGGTTCGTTGGGCTCAAAGACGACGGATGAATTCTTCAGTTACTCGAAACGCGGCGAGATGACAGACGTCTATCAGTCTGCGCCCCATTCCGGTACACCCTACTATCATGTCACCGCGGGTTTCTGGGCCAACGGAGCATTGAATACGCTCAGCAGTAACATCAGCGGGATCCCTAGCCAGACATACAGCGCGGACGGCGCTGGGCGCCCATCCTCGGTTACAGCAAATTCCAGTCAGAACGCAACTGTAGTGAGCAGCACAACGTATGATTTGCTCAATTACAAAACCACGGTTCTATTCGGTTCGGGCGATTCAGACGTTTTCACGCTGGATTCCAACACCGGACGTCTGAAGAAATATCAGTTCAACGTCGCCACCAAGGCCGACATCGGCAGCGTCACATGGAATTCGAACGGCTCCCTGGGTACGCTAGCCATTAGCGACACGGTTCCCGGCACGAGTGACACGCAGACTTGCAATTACATGCATGACGACATGGTCCGGGTTGCATCTGCAAACTGCGGAACCGCGTGGAACCAAACGTTTAGCTACGACACTTTTGGAAACATTACGAAGAATGCCACAGTCGGGACGACTTTCCTCCCTGGCTATTCGACCGCGACGAACCAGTTTACGTCTTTGCCTGGAGTCACACCAACGTACGACACGGACGGCCGCCTGACTTACGACGGCACCAACCACTACACGTGGGACGCGGAAAGCAAGATGAACACTGTAAACACGACAACCGCGCTCACGTATGACGCATTTGGCAGGCTGGTTGAAAAAGGAGTCAGCGGTAGCTTCACTCAGATCGTATACAGTCCCCAGGGTGGTAAATTCGCAGTTATGAGTGGGCAAACGCTGCAAAAGGGATTCGTTCAGTTGCCAACTGGGTTAACGGCAGTGTACACACCTACTGGCTTAGCTTATTATCGGCACGCGGATCATCTTGGGAGCTCGCGCCTGGCAACGACCCCGGCGCAGGGTATGTACTCGTCCACGGCGTATGCACCGTTTGCGGAGCCGTACAAGCAGGCGGGCACGAGTGACCTGTCGTTCACAGGGCAAGATCAAGACACGGTCTCCGGCATGCATGACTTCCTGGATCGTCGGTACATGCCGGTTCAAGGGCGCTGGCTGACACCGGATCCGGTCGGACTCGCAGCAGTAGACCCCGCGAGCCCGCAGACTTGGAACCGGTATGCGTACGTGAGCAACAACCCGCTTGCTCTGGTCGACCCATTTGGTGACGATGCTTGCTACGATATGTCTGGGGGCCTCATGAACGCGGGGAGTGACTACGAATGTGCATTGGCGGGTGGTCAATGGGTGACGTTCCCAAATTATGTCGTGGACGTGAACGCTCCAGCGGTAGATCCGATTTACGATGCTTCGCTAGTGACGGTTTCAGTTGGAGCGTTTGCATACATTCCGGGTATTGGCGGCTCCCTCGGTGGGTCCGCAGACAACAAGAGCTGTCCCGCCGTTCCGGCACATCCTGGCTATGGAAATGTCAACGCCAACATGAGCGCGGCTAAAGCGGCCCCATTCGCTATCTACTCGTTTTACAAGCTGGTGCGGAATCATGGACCGTGGGACTACAAGCAGGCGAAGAACTTGAATGATTTTGGGCAGATCATCAATCAGTCTCCTTTTGAGGATTTTGGGAATTTCAACTTTGGAGCAACGGCCGCTTCGCTCGGATTACCGCTTAGCGTAGCTCTGAGAGGTGCCGGGTATGCGGGAGTGAAAGCACAACCGGGGTCAACCTCTTGGGATGCAATCAAGGCCGCGCTAGGCTCATCTCCCTATGGGGATGCTCCTCAGGACCAATCAATGATCATCAACGGTTACAACTTTTCCAAACAGGGGTGCCACGAGTGAAATGGTCGCAAGCTCCAGCAATGGTCAGTGTGTTGATCGCTCTTGTCGCTTGCTTTGGCTGTAACCTTTGCAAGGACGAAATCGTGGACAAAGCTATCGCTCCTGGCCATAATCTGGCGGCGGTCACTCGCACGCGAGATTGTGGTGCGACGACCTCTGAAACGATGTGGGTAAGCCTTCAAGATCAACCCGACCGGCGGCAAGATGAAGCGAGAGAACATGTCTTCGTTTTGAAGCGCATTCATCGGCTCCACATATTTTGGGAGGACAATGACACGCTCGCAATTGATTGCCGGGACTGTACGCCAGACGAGGTTCGGTTGCAAGTCACGAAACTCGGTAACACGCGGATTGAGTATAAGTGAATGGTGGGTGGCCGACGGTTGTCTGGCGTTGGACCCACAAGCAATGGGAAAAGTAGGCCGACATTGCCAGATGCGGTGCAAAGATAAGGTAATTCGTTGTCTCTCGCTGCTCAACTTCCTAAGACTCGAATCAGTTCTTGCAGAATGCTCTATCAAATGACCTTTTCCACGATTTCGGACGTAATGACGCTATGGCTTGTTCCCCAAGATCCGCAGACATCCAAGTCTGATTTCACATGATTGAGTTTTTCCAGTTCCTAATCCTACTCATCGCTGTTGCCGGGTGTCTCTTTGGCATCAGGATCGCTGAAAGCTCGCTCTTCCTCGCGTGGATTCGGCGGTTCTCAGAAAAGCGATCGTTCACTGTCCGATCGATTGGCTGCCTAACGCTCTTGGGCTGTTTCGGTGTAGCAGCCATTCTCCACGAGCCAGTGCCCCGCATTCATGACGAATTTAGCTACCTGTTATTATCCAACACTCTGTCCTCCGGGCATGTCGCAAACCCGTCCCCGCCCCTGCCCGAATTCTTCGACACATTCCACGTTCTTTTGCAGCCAGCATATGCCTCCAAGTATTTCCCCGCGCAAGGCGTGTTCCTGGCAATTGGCGAAAAGCTTACGGACCATCCTGCGGTAGGCGTGTGGCTCAGTTCCGCGCTGGCATGCGCTGCGACTTGCTGGATGTTGCAGGCCTGGATAGGTCCGGTCTGGGCGTTGCTCGGCGGCTTGTTGATGATGGTCCAGTTCAGTGTCTATAGTTATTGGAGCCAGACCTATTGGGGCGGCATGGTAGCAGCCTTCGGCGGAGCAATGTTCTTTGGAGCGGTCCGCCGTTTGTGGGACCAGTTTTCGACGGGCAATGCTCTTGTGCTGGCAGGCGGCCTGACGATTCTAGCCAATAGCCGCCCCTTGGAGGGTTTCTTGGCTGCACTACCTGTGTCCTGCTTACTTTTACGCCGAATCTGGCGTGAGCAAGAATGGAAACAGACCAGGTTCTGGCGCAGCGCCATCCTTCCAGCCGGAATTGTCTTGCTCTTTGGCGCCTTGGCAACCGGGAGCTACAACCGCGCAATTACTGGCTCCGCTTGGAAACCGCCCTATCTGCTCCACGAGCAGCAGTATCAGGAAAGCCCTCAATTCGTTTTTCTGCATTTACGACCAAAGATCGTCTACAGTAGTTATTGGATACGGTACTACTACGAAGTCCGCGAGATGCAGCTCTACCTATCCCAGCGGACGGTGCTGAATCTCAGCATCATGGCCGCGCGGAAGCTGATGACCTGGTGGGCCTTCTATTGCGGCATCTTGCTAAGCACACCACTAGTCCTAGCCGGCCTGGTGCGGCGCGGATGGATTCGGTACGCGCAGATCGCGCTGCTGGCTGGATTCCTATTTACGGCAGCGATCTATACTCCCCGGTCGGCGCCTCTACGCATTGCGATTGACTTTCTGGCTTTGGCACAGGTCACTCTTTTCTGGTTCGTGTTCGATGATTTCTGGCCGCGTGTCGCGATCGCGACCAGCACACTCATTGTTTTTGAGTCCTTTTTCGTAAAGTACTTCTTTCCCCACTACTTCGCCCCAGCGGCGTGTTTGGTTCTGTTCCTTCAAGTCGATGCCTTGAGGCGCCTTTGGCATTGGCGTCCGAGTGGGATTTCACTCCCCCCTACCGCTAATCGGAGAGAACGTCGCCGGGCAGCACAGCTTGCTGAGGCCTATTCCGGCTCACGGGTATCGCGCTGGCGGGGATTGGCGATCTGGCTCCCTCTCGCCTGCGTCGTTTCCCTCGGGTTACGTGTAACAGCTAATATCAACGGCTGGAGTGAAGACCCCAACGGCCCTGATCGCGGTGCCTTGCCTATACAAGATTGGAGTCTCCAACGGAGAGATATGGAGCATTGGCTGGAACAGCAACCGGCTGCGCAACTGGTGTTCGTGCGCTACGCGCCGAATCACTACGTCAACTATGAGTGGGTCTACAACAAGGCCGACTTGGTCCATTCCCAGGTAATGTGGGCGCGCGATCTCGGTACGGAACATGATCGGCTCCTACTGGACCGCTTCCCCGAACGAACTGCCTGGGTAGTCGATGCCGACCTAAAAGAACCTAAGCTGATTCCTTACGCCGACGCGGGAACTAGCAATGGATTCAGTCCAGGAGCACCACGCTCACCGTCTGTAGAGGAGCGAATGGAACCGTGATCCTAATCTGAACGGAAACGGACGGCAGATCAAAATGGAACGTGAGTGGAAGGGATGCGTCTCCGTCATCGTACCAATTTATAACGAGGTTGCGCACCTCGACGAACTCTTGCGAGCAATCCGCGCATCTCCCGTTTCTAAGGAAATCGTGCTAGTGGACGACGGTTCAACTGATGGCACCCGAGAACAGTTGTTGGCGCTGGCTCCTAGCGACGACATTACCGTCGTATTTCATCAGAAAAACCAGGGCAAGGGCGCTGCGATTCGCACTGGGCTACGGCACGCACGTGGGGAGTACGTCCTGATTCAGGACTCCGACTTGGAGTACGATCCACAAGATTATCCAGCGTTGCTGCTTCCGTTGAGGCAAGGTTCGGCCAATGTGGTTTATGGTGTGAGATCAGATCATCCCGGTAGGGGAATGCTTTTCTTTCTTGGCGCTAGATTCCTGACCGACCTAACGAACTTGCTTTACGGAGCCGGCATTCATGATGTGGCCACGTGCTACAAGGCATTTCGGCGAACCTTGCTGACCAAATTCAACTTTGAATGCCAGCGCTTCGAGTTTTGTTTTGAGGTTAGTGCCAAACTCTGCCGCCTCGGTGAGAGGATCTGGGAAGTCCCAATCTCGTACCGGCCCCGCAACAAACGGCAAGGGAAGAAAATTCGATATTCAGATGGCCTCATGGCAATCTGGACCCTGATTCGCTTTCGATTCATGCGGCGGAGCAGGCTTCTTTCATCGGACGGGGAGGTTTTACAGCTACGTGGGTGCGCAGTCACACAACCAGCGGGAACCGACCCTGAATACCCGCCGGGTGTTGGTTCCGATGAGCCTGTGCGTCTATCAACGTTGGGCTAGTTCTTACGGCGGAACGCGCCAACTGTAAGTTGCGATTTCGGTAAGTGACACGCTGAATTCTAACGAGATTGCAGGGACCCTGCCTGAAATCTGCGGGACAGGCAAGATGTCTGTACTGGTTTCTCTGTTGGCCTGCGCTCCCACCAACATTAATGCGCCCTGGTCGATCCAAAAGACGCTCTTGATCATGGTGCGTCAAGAAGCAGCCTTCGGGGACTTGTCTCGCGTGCTTTGGGTATGGTGGGGATAGACTAAACAAAAGCTAAGGGCGCTGAAAGCCGGTCAGCTCCCGCGCCCTAGCAACGGATTCTGCCAGCAGCGCAACCGAGTGACCGCGCACCATTTGCTTGCTAAGCATCCAGATGTGTGAAGGATATTACGCGGCAGTGGCAACCTCTCGATTTACAGAAGTTGACTACCTGTTAGCGACAAACACGGTTCCATGACTCGTTCCCGAAGCAACGCTGACCACAAGTTGACGCGTGACTCCATCCGATAAGAGAAAATCAATCGCAATACCCGACTGAGTTTGATTCGGCAACGAACACGGACTGCCGCCGTAAGTGAGCGACGTGTCAAAGAAGTTTTTCCCTGAGATGTCCGGAGTGATAGTTCCAGAAAACGAGCACCCTGAATCTGCGCCCACAAGAGTGCCAGAGCTTATGCTAACAACGGATGTCGTTCCATCTTGGAGGGTTCCTGTCCAATTGCCGGCTATGTCAGAAGGCATGGCAGGCGTGTTGTAGTTGAACTGTGAGGCTAACGGCGACGTTCCTGTAAAAGTGATGTTGTTAGTGCCAAACTCGGCAATGCTGCCGCTAATACTCGCGCCCGTCTTATAGGAAGATATAACTGAGGCCGCATGAACCGCCCCGGTACCAACAAAATCGGTCACGACTGCGTCAAACTTGCCGTTGTTAGAAAACCCCTGTCCCGCGATCATCCCCGATATAGACAGGATATTACCGCTCTGTACTCCGTAGACCGCATAGAACTGATCGTTAGGAAGGATGATCGTCTCAAAGGACAGTCCATTGGAATTTGATCCGGCGAAGACTCCTTGCGCCTGTCCAGGAGTTGGAGCTGAGTTATTGGTTCCGTTGCATCCAAGAATCACCAGAGCTAAGGTTAACGAACACGCGATGCTTAACTGTTTCACTGCGGACTCCTCATCATAAACATTATTCTCGGGTCAACGCGAATGATGGTCGCTAGTTTCGCCATAAGAATCAACACCGACACCGGGACCGATAAATGAACATGAACTTCTTGTCCGGCGTCCAGTCTAGGATGGAAATACTTGCAGCGCAGATTCGTGATGAGCCCACTTTTGCGGTCTTGCACCAGAAGATAATGCCGTAACAATTGTTTTCTGGCAATGCCCAAAGGAACGTAGTTGTTGTTACCACAGCGATTTTGCTCACGTGGCATGTCGGAACTGGAACTATCAAAAACCGGCTCTTCACTGGTTGTGCGCGTAGAATCCAATGCGGCAAAACATCGGACGTGCGGCAAGTAAAACAGAGTGGGCCTGTTGACGGCCCTTGCGCAGTTGGTTGCAAATCTCACGCTGGAACTTAAGGATTAACCGCTGGCTCACGTCCCAGCAAGATCTGTAGCGCAGGGGGGAAGCAGACTTTCCCGCAGTACGAATGGCCTCAGAGAACTCGAAACGAGGGAGCAAGGCAAGGGCGCATGCAGGTCCCACTGGAAATGCGAGGTACTATTCCGGGATCATGCAGGCGCTTCTCTTACATACTGCTCGGTGCCCTGCTCAGTGCCGGATTCGATGCATCGTAGGTTTTGTGAACTCCCTACGCCGTAGCCGCCGGAACCGGCATACAGCTGTGGAGGTCTGGCTAGAGGAATTAGAGCAGTGGGTACTTCTAGACCCTACGCACGACACCCTGGTCCTCGTCGATGGGAAAGTAGCATCTGCTATTCAATTGCACGAGGCGATCGTAGATGGCGATCTGACCCGAATTGCATTCGAAAGAAATGGTGCGGCGCTTGAGCCTCATCCCAAGGCAGAGTTCTACGCTTGCTACTGCCGACACTTGTTCGTCGCGATGTCAAATGCAGTATTTGATGGCTACGCGGTCCGTAGTATAGGTCGGAAGCGTATTAGTTCTTGCATTACAGTCGAGAAGCCGCGTATCCAGAATTCCGCAAACAGGTTCTGCTTGGCGCGGGAGGTAGTGGCCTGTTCCTGAGCCTGGTGTTGTGGTCTTGGTCCCTTGTTTGCTTGGCCGCCGAATAGTCCTTGTTGGCGATGAGGGGCATCATTGCCGCGGATCTGCACTTGGCGGGAGAAACAATATCTTGAATCCCCAGTTGCGAGCCAGCCAATGCATGCGATGCGGATACACAGTCCTCGAAAGTCGTCGCGTGTTCGTTGAGCACGTCCTGAGCGCGCAGGACCACGCGCTTCGTCCTGAGACTGCTTGGGAGGTGATGTGCCCTGCCTGTAGTCGGCTGCGAATTATGTCGACGCTTTTGTGGAAGTTGGTATTGTTAGCGCCGTGCTTGGCGATAGGAGTCGTGGTACGTATCCCCGCGTGGTTTCTAGTCATGTTTTCGTTGCTAGTGGTCAGTCCTGTGTTCGAGGATACCTTGGCTTGGCGGGGCAGACCGTGGAGGAGGTAAAACCCGAAAGGGAAGTGACTGCTCTGCTGAGTCTCGCTTTCAGTTGCTACACAAGGAAGCCAAGGCTACAGTTGAGAGGGTTGATGAAGCGATTCGCGTCCTAGAGCGATTGGGCGGCAAAGATCCACGAGGTCGGAGCGGGACCTCCGCAGCCGGACGTAAGCGGATTGCGGCGGCACCGGGGCGCCCGATGGGCAAAATTCCATCTTGTGAGTTAACATCAATGAGACGCTTCGCCAGCGATACTTCAGGCGCATTCTGCATCTCAGCCGGCATTGACCGGTCTAACAAACCGATGTAGCATTCCCCACGTTGCAGGAGCCACGATCATGGACGATGATCGTCAGCTATTCATCGAGGTTCTGGAAGCACACATCCGCGACTGGGACGAAGTGGCTAAAGCGTCGGAGAGGAAAATCCACGCTGTGGAGCTGGGAGCTCCGGCCCGACACTCGGCAAAAACGGAAGCGGAGAAGTACCGGGGCCGCATAGCAGAGCTGAGGGAGTTGATAGAGTACTTGCGAAATGTTCGCATTCCTCTCCGTGACGTACGCTCTTCGCCTCCTGGAGTAGCTGTAGCTCGTACATCATTCAAACCTGTCGATTTCCAATTCCTTCATGTGGTTCGGTCGATCGGTCGATCGCTGAGTATTGGTTCACGGTCGTGGTATTACCCAAAGCAGACCCGGCAGAAGAATAGGCACGCGCCGGAGCCTGAACACAGGCCAAGAAACACCCTCCGAAGAACCGTTCTTTTGGGTCGTCGGGGCGGATAGGTACTCACCTCGCGTGTCCGGCGCCATTCTTCGATTCTTCGGTTGCCTGGTCTGGATCACTCCCAAAAGTGGCGTTTTATCGTTTTGTCAGCAGTCTCGCAGCAGCGGGCTCCCGCCGTGGCTACCAGTACGTCCCAAAGTGCGTCATTGAGCGGCTGAACGCCGACTGCTCCCTCGAAGGAGTTGAAAACCTTTCCCTGCGGCTGTGGAGCACGGCAAGCTCCGCTATCGCCAAGGCTATACCGCGCCCCGGATGGTGCAGGAATCGCGATTCCTGCAGGTGCGCCTCTTCGAAACCCTCCAGCGAAACTTGGCGACCGTGGACTTCGCGTCGGTGCTGCCGACATCACGATTGTGGCGGACGAGGCGGACTCGCAATTGAACCTTCGAAGAGTGCGCCATTTCGTTTTTGTTGATGCCTTCCCGTTGCCAACCCAGGGCCACTCGTAATCGTTTGTCAGGTCAGGAACTCAGTCCGACCCATATATCTCTTCGGTTACAACCGCAACCATAATTACTACTTCGACTCCCCCGTAAAAGGGAGCGGGATGCCGAATCAATTACGCGGCGTTCAACGGCACAGCATGGATGTGATCTCTGTATCCTCTGGCGATTTCTGTGCCGACGGTGTGGTGGTCGCGGATTGTCTTACAAACCCAACGAGGTGAGTAGCCGTAGTTTCCAGAAGCCGACTGCGCAGGAATAATGCTCTTGTGGAAGCTGGATAGCGTCCTACTAGCCTAGCCGGCAACGCAGCTGGAATCCATTCCTCAGAGTGAATGACAATGACTTGTTCAAGAGCAATCTGCGCATCGGGCCACTCGGTCGTTGGTTCTGGCATAATTGGGGCGCCGTAGAGGCATTTTGGGAACTTGGTCGGCGCAGGAGGACAAGGCGTGAACGACCCGGAACAAATGATCGATCGGAGAAAATTCTTGAGCAAGTCGGTAGCGCTGCTGGCTGGAAGTGCAGCGTTCGCGAGCACGGCTCTTTCGTACGACAGGATTCTGGGTGCCAATGATCGGATTTCGTTGTGCCACATCGGCAACGGCAGCCGTGGCGAGGAGTTGGGCTTAATCGTTTCTCAACTGAAGACCAGCCAAAACGTGGAAATTAACACGGTGTGTGATCTTTGGCTACTGAATCGCGAGAAGGCGGTCGCGGTGAATACAGAGTATTACGGCCGCGCTCCACGCGCGTATCAGTATTTAGAAGACGCTCTGGCTTTGAAAGACGTCGACGCCGTGATTATTTCCACACCCGAGCACTCGCACTCGCCTATCTTGAGAATGGCGGTAGAGGCCGGCAAGGACGCCTACGTGGAAAAGCCGATGGGCAATGTGCTGACAGAGGCAAAGGCGGCCCGCGATGCGACCATGAAATCGAAAACGATTGTACAAGTGGGGACGCAGCATCGCAGCGAACCGTATCCCCAAGCAGCCCACGAATTGGTTCAGGCCGGCGTTCTCGGAGAAGTGAGCAAGGTGGAAATTGTTTGGAATTACCACGGCCCGCGGTGGCGTGGGCGCAAGGAGACGACGCTGTTACGAGAACAGGATACGGATTGGCGAAAATGGCTGCTCACCAAGCCCTATCGCCCCTTTGATCCCAAAGTCTATTGCGAATTCCGCTTGTACAAGGAATTCTCCAGCGGCATTCCCGATCAATGGATGAGCCACGCAACCGACCTCGTGCACTGGTTCATGAACGACAGCTTTCCCCGCTCCGTGGTCGCTCATGGCGGCATTTTTGCGTGGCGCGACGGCCGAGAGAATCCCGATACGTTTCAAGCCTTGCTGGAATATCCCAAGGGCTTTCTGGTGAGCTACTCAACCAGCTTCGGCAACGATTCTCCAAGCTTCACGCGCTTCATGGGGAAAAAATCAACACTGATGAACATTGGAGGCGAAGGCAGTCCGCGATACCAATTGGTCGAAGAGAAAGGAAATCACGAGGACAACGCCGACATCGACCAGACGAGAGCCGCAAAATACGTTCTCCTCCCTGGGGAAACCAAGCTCCCGCCCATGGGCATCGATGACCTGTCGCTGGGACACATGACCAATTGGTTCAAGTGCATGCGCACGCGGCAACAACCTAATTGCACCGTGCAGGACGGCTTCGCGCACTCGGTGGCATGCATGATGGCAGCGGAGGCTTACTCTTCGGGCAAGAAACAGTATTGGGACCCTGCCACCGAGACCATTCTCGATCGGGCACCAGGGAGCCAAGCGGCGGCTGGGTGAGATCAAAGCGACTATGCAAACGCGTTCGGCGTTTATGGGCGCGCGCCTACTGGACGGTGATCTCACCCATGTCGTACCATCCGTCCTCTTGCCGCCCGGCAATTGCCAGGCGAATCGCTGGTTTCCTTGTGCGCGGATCGAGCAGCGCCACTCGCAGACGATATTTCCCCGGCTTTAGCTCGTGAGGGACGGGCACAGGGTTCTCATAGACCGAGTCTCCGGGCAGCCATTGCCGGACGTCGGTATCCAGTGGCACAACCGCGTCCCCGATTTCGAGCGCCAGCACGAAATTGCGATACACCGGCGCAATCCCTGCATTGAACCACCACATATTCACTGGAATCATCGCGCCACGGTTCACTTGCGAGGGGTACTCCAGTTTTTTCAGGACAAACCGGTACCCGATCTGTTTCTGAAACTCCGCAAATGCGCCCTTCCACTCCGCAGGAATATGGCTCGACTTCAGGTTAATCGTCGAAACATGCCATCGCAGCGCCTGATCGAGAATCGGTCTCAGAGAAAAATTCCAGCGCTTCCATGATTCCGGCACGCCGCACGTTTCAAGCGCCACCGGAGCGGTCCGCCAGAGGTCCTGAAGCTTTCCCCGCGCGATCTGCTGCGGATACAAATCGAGCATGTGCGCGAAATTCTTCCCAGGACGCCCCATGTCGCCCCAGCAGTCAAGTCGCCAGCCCGCACCCTGTTTCGTGCCGTAGATGAGAGCGGGCAACTCGTCGAAGTTCATCAGCAACGGCGTGCGTGGGAACGCGTGAACATAGAGATCGATGAACTGCTGCTGGACGGCCCACTCTGGCAGGTACGGCCCCCAGCCTTCACCCCAGTACCCGACCGTCGAGATATCCACATGGTTCAGGTCCGGATGCCCGTCGTATCGCTTACCGAACTCGGTAATGATCGCGCTCCATGTCCTGACATAAATCGGATCAGCCGAGTCGGGAGACCAGATGTTCCCATCCTTATCTTCTGGCTTGTTCGCGCGCCGTGCGCCGGATTTGCGATACCACTCCGGCAGGGGATTGTGATTGTCATACGGCATTAGCCGAACGCCGAGCGTCTGCCCATGACGCCGCGCTTCGGCCAACGCTGAGTCGATGATTTCCCAACGATAGTGTCCGGGCTCCGGCTCTAGCTGAGACCAGAACCACCGCAAGTAAGCAATGCTCGACACAGGGAAATCAACGGTACCTGCAGGCGCATCGGTGAGCGGAGCCTCCGGCCCAACCTCGGACCAGGTGACCCCGTCATTCAACGCTTGCTCGGAAAATCGGTTGAACGTCTCAATCCCCATGCCGGGATTGATCAATACATCGTCGATTTCGGTGGGACGTACAACGGTATTCTGCGCGGCGGCCAATACGCAGAAAAGAAAGAAAGAAAAAAAGAAGGGAAGATTCCTCAAGTTTCCATCACCCCTCACGTCTCGACGTTGCCTTCGAGTGACTGGTCAGACCGGCTTGTCTGTGCCTGCCTTTGACGTAAACTCGCGCCGGCTTTACCAGAGACTTCTCCACGAATTATGGACCAACCTCCCTGGCGAGCCATGCCTCTGGTTTCGACGGCGAAAGATCAGAACCGATACTTCAAACCAAACTGGATTTGACGCATCGGTATCGCAATCGACTGGATGACGCCCGCAGTGTCATCGTCGATGAAATTGTCCGGCTGGGAAAAATTCGGATGGTTTAACGCGTTGAAGAACTCCGCGCGGAACTCGAGGTGCTGCGTTTCCGTCACGGCAAACTCTTTGCGCAACGACCAATCAATAACATTTTGGCCTGGCCCCACCAGTGTGTTTCGCCCCGCATTACCGAAGGCTAAGGCGTCATCCGGCAGCACAGAAAACGCGCTAGTGTCGAACCAGCGAGCGGGAGTGCGCTGATCCCTCGGCAAATTGCCGTTCCTGAGTTGGTCCGGACGCGGTATGCCTTGCGTGCCGGTGTTGGAAGGGTCGTCGTTTTGATAGGCCGAGAAGGGGAATCCACTCGCCAGAGTGTAGATGCCTCCGATGTGCCATCCACCGAGGACCATATCCAACGCGCGGTTGCCCGCATGAGAATGGCTGCCGCCAAACGGAATTTCGTAGTCGAAGCTGAGCACCCATCGCAGCGTTTGATCGAAGTCAGCTCGCCCCCGCTCGGCTGCCAGGTTGTAAGAGTCCTGCGCGAAGGGAGCCGCACAGCAGATTTCGGGCAGATCGTTGATGGCTTTGCTGTAGGTAAACGAACTCAGAAAATAGAGGCCGTGACTGGTATGTTTCTCGGCCTTAACTTGTAACGAATGGTAGGTCGAGTTTGCGATGTTTGTAATCGCGGTGAATCCACCGAACTGCGGGAGAGGACGACGCGACTGCACATCCCCCGGCCCCGGCACGCGGACTTGATTCGGATCCGTGACACCCTGCAGGCGTGTGCCCTTTGAACCAGCGTAGGCGACTTCAAGGCTGATCGAGCCAGGCAACGAACGCTGCACGGCGAGGTTCCAGCTTTGATAGTAAGGAGTGCGTAAGCGAGAGTCCACGCTGGTTACGCCGGGATTCACCGCCTGGCTAGGATCGAGCGTCGGAAATCCCTGGGATACCGTGAAGGCCGGCGGCGCCGAAGAGTCATTGATGAACAGCGGCTCATAAAAAAATGGTAGGTTGTAGGCAAGTTGTAACGGCGCCGCCGTCCGAATTTCCTGCCCGCTGAAGAATATGCCATAGGCGCCCCGAATCACTGTGTTCCCGCTGGTGGTTGGGGACCAGGCAAAGCCGACTCGTGGCGAGAAGTTCGCCTTGTCGACGGTCACGAGGCCTCTCGATGCACTGTTTGATCGCGCCGTGATTAGAGTCCCCGTCGCATAGTCGAAATTGCTTTGCCTGTTGTTGGCTTCGACGGTCGGCGAGAAGTAGTCGTACCGAACGCCCAGATTCAGCGTCACGTGGTGCGTTACTTTCCAATCGTCTTGCACGAAGAGAGCCGGCACGTGTTGCCGGTTGTAGAGGCCAATGACGGTCGAGATGTTCGCCCTGCTCGGCATTCCCAGCAACATATCCGGCAGCGAACTGCCGCTGTACTGACCGTTAAACCCAAACTGACCGCGAGGAGCGGCCTCCTGCGAGATATTGAACTGGCTCCACCGCAGTTCACCTCCAATTTTGATCGTGTGCGCGTGGCGCACCAGGGTGAGCGAGTCCGTGATTTGCCGTTCTTCGCTGGACAGAATCGTCGGCGCGAAGCGCGGATCTCCGACCCTGGCGAAACGGCTAGGAACGAACAAGGTCAAACCGTTTACACGAGGATCGTCAGGCACTCCGGGAACCCGCAGATCGTCCGAAGGAAGTTGTGTGCCATCGACGGGAACTCCGCGCCGTACGTGGACGTGATTGAATCCTATGCGGAGTTCATTGACTGTCGTGGGTGTGAAGGTGCGCGTGTATCCGATCGAGGCACCGTAGGTATTTTCATGGCCGAGGCCGGTGCTGGAATTTCCGCCGTTGGCCAGGCCAGGCAGCGGCGCCGGCCGTATATCTGTTCTTCTGCTCATGGAATAGCGCAGGAAAAACTGATCCCGCTGCGAAGGGTTATAGTCCACGCGCCCGTCGCCCTGATCAACGCGGTCCTTTTCAATCGGAAAAATGCGGTACTGATTCGCCCCGCTGTCAGGATCCACAAAATTGGCATCCGGATAGAGATTCATGAAGGCCTGCGAGATCGGGTCAATCTGATTCTGAGGAATGATATTTCCTGGAAAAGGAATACCGGTCGCCGGGTCTACAATCGTCGGTTCTCCCTCCGCCGAAAAATTTCCTGCGCGTTCCTCCGCCGTAGGCACGCGCGAATTCCAATTCAGTGGGTTCCGGATGCGTGTTCCCTGATAGTCCCCGAACCAGAAGAGCTTGTTCTTAATAATTGCTCCGCCCAGGGTTCCCCCGAACTGATTTTGCTTGAACGACGCTTTCTGCGCGGTGGGGAGTTCGAAGAAATCGCGCGCATCGAGCGCGGAATTTCTGAAAAACTCGAACAGGGTGCCATGATATGAATTCGCCCCGGACTTGATGATTGCGTTGACCACCGCTCCGCCGCTTCGCCCAAATTCTGCCGAATAGCTGTTGGTCTGCAGTTTAAATTCCTGAATCGCGTCGACGTTCGTACGCAGCACCACGCCGCCGTTATCGTTGGAGTTATTGTCGATTCCATCGAGAAGGAAATTGTTCAACGTCCCGCGAGTGCCGTTCGCGACAAAGCTGTTCTGTCCGCCCGTGCTGCTGCCGCCCGAGTTGCCGTTGGTCCCTGAACTCGTACGGACCACGCCGGTGCTCAACGTCGCAAGTTGGATGTAGTCGCGCCCATTCAGCGGCAGTTCCGTGATCTGCGTCGCCATCACCACTTGCCCCAGCGACGATGTGTCCGTTTGGATCGTCGGCGTTTCGGCCGTGACCTCCATGGTTTCGGACACCGAGCCCACGGTCATGTCGAAATCCATTCGCAAGCGGTCCTGCACTTTGAGCGTGATCGTGCTGCGTGTCTGCGTCTTGAAGCCAGGGGCCCCCGCGACCACTCTGTAGTTGCCAGGACGCAGTGGCGGCGAGACATAGTCTCCCGTCGCATCGGACTGAGTCTTGGTGGTCGCGTTCGTACTGACCTCGATAAACGTGACCGAGGCCGACGCAACTCCAGCGCCCTGACTATCGCGCACGCTGCCTGCGATGACCCCCGTATCGACCTGCGCAAACCCCACCGCAGACATCGCAAAGCAAAACAGACCGACCACCCAAACTCGTCGCATGCCAGCCCCCCACTCGTGGAATATTGTAGAATCCTACGCATTAAACCATAGATTAGAAAGAATACGGAGGCGAAAGGAAAAATAAACAAACAAAAAAGCGGTTGTGGCGGTCAGCGCTGACGGGAAGTCTGGTGATAAGAAAGTAAAAGAAAGTCAATTTAGTAGGGCGGGGGTTTGCCACGGCGCATCATCGCTGAAATGATCGCCGACCGATTGGGTACGAACCTAGCCGACCGATTGGGT
>Ga0137409_10000691_pt1 | contig 36902 bp, 32 predicted proteins | sample CZODoug1_16funga_FD_122059 | JGI IMG/M metagenome (GOLD analysis project Ga0137409, IMG submission 122059) | Vadose zone soil fungal communities from Angelo Coast Range Reserve, California, USA - CZODoug1_16fungal (Hybrid Assembly) | ecosystem: Environmental > Terrestrial > Soil > Vadose zone... | reverse complement strand
TGCACGGCGGACTTCGTCCTGCTCGTCGAGAAAGGCACCCAGTGGAACCGGCTCTCCGAAGACAAGTTCTGGCGCCGATACAACTGCGTCCTCCTGACGGGCAACGGCCAGCCGCCGCGCGGTGTGCGGCGCCTGGCGCGGCGCCTGCACGAGGAGCACGGGCTCCCTGTTTACGTTCTCGTCGACAACGACCCGTGGGGCTACTACATCTACTCGGTCGTCAAGCAGGGATCGATCAACCTCGCGTTCGAGAGCGAGCGGATGGCCATTCCCAAAGCCAAGTTCATCGGGCTCTCGAGCTCGGATCCCGATACGTACGGGCTGCCACGCAATGTCGGCATCAAGCTCAACGACAAAGACGTGAGCCGGGCCAAAGAGCTGACCAAGTACCGCTGGTTCCAGAAGAAGGAGTGGCAGGAAGAGATCAAGCGGATGCTCGCGACGGGTCTCAAGTACGAGCTCGATGCGCTCGCCAACAAGGATTTCCGCTACCTGAGCAAGACCTATCTTCCCAAGAAGCTCAAGGACCGGGACTGGCTCGATTGATACGTTAGCGGTGCATGACGACCGTCATGCACCGCGTCCACGGCATGCCGATCTACTGGCAGACGCTCGGCTCCGCCGATACCATGCCGGCAACTAGGGTCGGCCGAGCTCGCGGCGAACGTGGTCCAGCACCTCGGCGTCCAGGTCCTCCGCCAGGCAGTCGAAGCTGCGCACCGTCTTCATCGCCCGCAGCCAGGTGAGCTGACGTTTGGCGAGTTGGCGCGTCGAATAGATTGCGCGATTGCGCAGTTCGTCGCGGTCGATTTCTCCCTCGAGAAACTGCCACGCCTGCCGGTAACCGACGCAGCGCATCGACGGCAGTTCCGGGCGCAAGGCGTAGCGCTCGCGCAATCCCCGCAACTCCTCGACCAGCCCGCGCACCAGCATGGCGTCGAAGCGGTTTTCGATTCGACGGTGCAGCGCGCCGCGGTCGGAGGGAAGGAGCGCGAGCTCGATGAGGCGGAAGGGAGGGGCGGCGGCCTTCTTGCGCCCGAGTTGCCGCGACATCGGCTTGCCGCTTGCCGCGTAGACCTCCAGGGCACGCTGTATGCGCTGAGCGTCGTTCGGCTTCAGGCGCGCGGCGGTCTGCGGATCGACTTCGGCGAGCTTTGCGTGCATCGCCGGCCAGCCGCGATCGGCTGCCTCGCTGTCGATCTGCGCCCGGATTTCCGGGTCCGAAGCGGGAAGCTCGGACAGGCCCTCGCGCAGGGCCTTGAAGTAGAGCATGGTGCCGCCGACCAGCAGAGGTGTCCGGCCCCGCGCCGTGATTTCCCGCATCAGCCCGCTTGCGTCGCTTCGGAACTGTGCTGCCGAGTAGGCCTCGGTCGGGTCGATGATGTCGATGAGGTGATGCGGGAACGCCGCGCGCTCTGCGGCGCCCGGCTTGGCCGTGCCGATGTCCATACCGCGGTAGACCTGCGCCGAATCGACGCTGACGATCTCGACCGGGAAGCGCTGCGCTAGCGCCGCCGCGAGCGCGCTCTTGCCGCTGGCGGTCGGGCCTATGAGGAGGACAGCGGCGGGTTCAGCGGCCACGCATGAAGAGCTTGTCGAGATCGGCGAGGCTCATCTGGAACCACGTCGGACGCCCGTGGTTGCATTGCCCGGAGCGCTCGGTCTCCTCCATCTCTCTCAGCAGCGCGTTCATCTCCGGGATCGTCAGGGCCCGATTGGCGCGCACGGCGCCGTGGCAGGCCATGGTGCCCAGCAGCTCATCGCGCCGCTCGGTCAGCACGCGGCTCGCGCCGTATTCGCGAATGTCGCGAAGGAGTGCGCGCGCGAGCACCGAGGCATCGGCGTCCGCGAGCATCGAGGGGACCGCGCGTACCGCGAGGGCAAACGGCGAGATCGCCGCGACGTCGAAGCCGAGCTGGTTGAGCGTGGCGCCGTGCTCTTCCGCCGTAGCGACGTCGACCCGGTCGGCGTGGAATGTGGCGGGGATCAACAGCTTCTGCGTGTTCATTGCGCGCGAGTCGAGGGCTCCTTTGAGTCGCTCATAGAGGATGCGCTCGTGCGCCGCGTGCATGTCGACGAGAACCAGGCCGTCCCGGTTCTGGGCGAGGATGTAGATGCCGTGAAGCTGCGCGAGCGCGAACCCCAGCGGCGGCGCATCCGGCGGGCTCACGTCGTCGGCTGCGTTGCCTGCGCCGAGGGCCGGGCCTGCCTGCCGGTCGGCGAACATCGCGGCGTACTTTGCCACCGGCTGGGCCAACCCGAGGGCCGCCTGATGAGCACGCGGCATCAGAGCGTGTCCTTCCGCCACCGGGGTGGCGATGGCGGCAGGGGTGTCCGCGGCCGTGCCGGAGAGACCTTTGGCCACGGCGTGAAATACGAATTGATGCACCGCTCGCGGTTCCCGGAAGCGGATCTCGATCTTCGCGGGATGGACGTTGACGTCGATGGCGCGCGGATCGATCTCCAAAAAGAGCACGTAGGCGGGATGGCGCTCGCCGTGAAGGACGTCGCGATAGGCCTCGCGGAGAGCGTGCGCTAGCAGCTTGTCGCGCACGAAGCGGCCATTCACGTACACGAACTGGGCATCGCGCGCGGCGCGCGTGTAGGCGGGCGAGCCCGCGAAGCCCGAGAGCTTCAGCGCGCCTCCATCCGCATCGATCGCGCGCATCGACCGGGCGAACTCCTCGCCCAGTGCCGCCCCGATCCGTTTCGCAGCATCACTCGGTCCAAGCCGCGCGACGACCCGCCCGTTGTGCCGGAGCGTAAAGGTGACTTCGGGCCGCGACAGCGCAGCGCGTGTGAAAACCTCTTCGCAGTGGCCGAATTCGGTAGCCTCGCTCTTCAGGAACTTGCGCCGCGCCGGCGTGTTGTAGTACAGATCGTTGACCTCGACCGCCGTGCCCTCGGGTTGCGCTGCCGGCTCGACGACCCCGATGCTCCCGCCCTCGGCCCTGATGGCGAAGGCACGCTCCGCTCCGGCAGCGCGGCTCGCCAACCCGACGCGCGCGATCGATGCGATGCTTGCCAGGGCCTCGCCGCGGAATCCCAGGGAACGGACCTGCTCGAGATCGTGGAGCGATGCGATCTTGCTCGTCGCGTGCCGCGCGAACGCCATCGGGAGGTCGCCTTCCCCGACGCCGGAGCCGTTGTCCGCCACGCGGATCTGCTTGATGCCTCCCTCGCTCAGCGCAACGCCGATCTCGGTCGCGCCGGCATCGAGGCTGTTCTCGAGGAGCTCCTTGACGACCGACGCCGGCCTGTCGACCACCTCGCCCGCCGCGATCTGGCTGATCAGCGTTTCGGGCAGGAGTCGGATGGTGGACACGATTCGGTTTGCAGAACTGGGCGAGATCGACGCGCCAATTATATGTGACACGGTAGAATGCGGGCGGTGGAACTTCTACTCTCCGGCTGGGACTTGCTGGTCAATCTCGATCGGCATCTCGCCGTGCTGCTTCAACAGTACGGTCCCTGGGTCTATCTGCTGCTTTTCACCATCATTTTTTGCGAGACCGGGCTGGTCGTGACGCCATTCCTGCCGGGGGATTCGCTGTTGTTCGTGGCCGGGGCGCTCGCGGCGGCGGGAGCTATGGACGTGCACCTGCTCGCCCTGCTGCTGGTCATCGCTGCGGTGCTCGGCAATACCGTGAACTACTCGATCGGCTACTACATCGGACCCCGGATATTCCATTGGGAAGATTCGCCCTTCTTCAGCCGCAGGGCCCTGGATCGCGCCCATGCCTTCTACGAGAGGCATGGAGGAAAAACCATCATCATCACGCGGTTCGTGCCGATCCTGAGGACGTTCGCCCCGTTCGTCGCGGGTATCGGGCGCATGACCTATCTGCGCTTCTTTGCCTACAACCTCGCCGGCGCGCTTGCCTGGGTGCTGTCGCTGCTGTACGCGGGCTACTGGTTCGGAAACGTCCCCGTGGTCAAGCAGAACCTGAGCGCGTTCATCCTCGGGGTCATCGCCTTGTCGGTGATGCCGCTCGCCTTCGAGTACTTCAGGTACCTACTGAACAGGGCGAAGACCTGAGACCGCCCGATATCGATCAGGGGATTGCCGCGAGGGTCGAGGGGGTGAGCAGGGGAGGGTTCTTGGCGATGTAGTTCTTGAGCCCGCGGAGGATCGCGCGAGCGATCTTTTCCTGATAGGCCTCGTCGTTGAGCCTCCGCTCCTCCTCGGGATTGCTGATAAACGCGGTCTCGACGAGGATCGAAGGGATCTGGGGCGCCTTGAGCACGGCGAAGCCCGCCTGCTCGACTCTTCCCCGGTGAAGGGAATTGACGTCTCCCAGTTCCCCGAGCACGGCGCGGCCGAGCTTGAGACTGTCGCTGATTTGCGCCGTCAAGCTCAGGTCGGCGAGGGTCATTTTCAGATAGCGATCCTTGCTCCTGAGGTTCACCCCGCCGATGAGGTCCGCCTCGTTCTCGCGCTTGGCGAGCTGTTGGGCTGCCGTGCTCGTCGCGCCGCGCTCCGAAAGCGCGAACACGGACGAGCCGCGCGCGTGCGGCTTGACGAACGAGTCCGCGTGAACCGAGACGAACAGGTCGGCTTTGACGAGGTTGGCTTTTTCGACGCGCGCGTCGAGCTTGATGAAATAGTCGCCGTCGCGTATCAGCAGGGCACGCATGTTGGTCTCGGAGTCGATCAGAGCCTTCAGCTTGCGCGCGATCGTCATGGTAACGGTTTTCTCGTAAGTGCCGCGACGGCCCCTCGCGCCTGGATCCTCGCCGCCGTGCCCGGCGTCAACGGCGATGGTGACGAGACGCTCGGCCGCGGGCTCGCTCTGCGCCTTTGCGGACGGTACCTTCGGGGCGGCGTCGCGCTTGCGCTCCTCGGCTGGCTCGCCGGGGTTCTTCCCGAGGGCGGGCTCCATCTTGAGGCCGGGCTTTTGCAGGAGAGCCAGGATCGGGTCGACCGGCTGGGTCGGATAGATATCCAGTACCAGGCGGTGGCCGTAGTCGCCGATGGGCGCCAGCGTGAATATCTGCGGTTTGACTTCGGTCTTGAGGTCGAGCACGACGCGGACAACCCCCGGCTTGAAGCGCCCGACGCGCAGGTTCCCTATGTAGGGATCCCCCGGCGATACCTTGCCGCCGAATCCTTCCTGGACGCTCGGGAAGTCGACTCCCTCCAAGTCGAGCACCAGGCGCTCGGGGTGCTTGATGGTGATCAGATGGTGACGTAGCGGCTCGCCGGACTCGAGCGTTACGCGCGTGTATTCAGGAGCCGGCCAGACCCGGACCGCGCGCACGCGCTCCGCCGGCGGATCGGCAGCAATGGCGAGCTGGCTGAGGACCAGGGCGCAGAGCCCCGCCAGGGCCGGGCGCAACCGCGCCTGCGCCTTCACGCGTCTTTGCAGGCCGCTATGCATCGTTCTCCCGCCGGGCTGTGGGCTTGCGCGGTGACTGCCCGTCCGGTGCCGGAGTAGGTAAGCGTGAGTTCCAGGTCGGGAAGGGGGAGGGCGTTCCCGGCCCGCTCCGGCCATTCGACCAGACAGATGCCCTTCCCTCGGAAATACTCGGCCAGGCCCGCATCTGCTAGCTCGCTCTCATCCAGGAATCGATAAAAATCAAAGTGGTACAAGTTTAATCTAGAAGTGACATAAAGTTCAACCAGTGTATAGGTCGGGCTCTTCACCTTCTCCTGGATGCCGAGACCGCGTAGCAACCCGCGAATCAGAGTCGATTTTCCGCTGCCGAGTTCACCCCGGAAATACAGGCGCATACCCGGCTCGACGCAGCCGGCGAGCCGCGACCCGAGCCGGCGGGTCGCGGCCGGGTCATCCAGACACGCATTCCAGTGCGATTTTGGGGGCGGCTGGCTATGATCTGGCGGATGAATCATGTAAGGGCGACCCGAAAGGTGAGGCGTCCGCGACCTGCCGATCTGGCGACGCTGGCAGCGAAGGTCAAATCCTGGGGGCGCGCCCTGGGATTCCAGGCGGTGGGTATCGCCGATACCGACCTTTCAGCGGCGGAGCCGCGCCTTCACGCGTGGCTCGCGTCCGGCTTCGCGGGCGAACTGGATTATATGCGAAGGCACGGCGCAAAAAGAACGCGCCCGGCCTCGCTCGTACCGGGCACGCTGCGCGTCATTTCCGCGCGGATGGACTATCGGCCCGACGCCGCCGACAGCGTGGGCGTGCTCGCGGACGGAACCAAGGCCTTTGTCGCGCGCTATGCGCTCGGGCGCGACTATCACAAGGTGCTGAGAGGACGGCTGCAACGCCTTGCCGATACGATCGCGGGAGAAATCGGCCGCTTCGGGTACCGCGTGTTCACCGACTCGGCGCCCGTCATGGAGGTCGAGCTCGCGCGCAAGGCGGGACTCGGCTGGAGAGGCAAGCACACGCTGCTGATTGCGCGCGACGCCGGCTCGTTCTTTTTCATCGGGGAGATCTACACCGACCTGCCGCTCCCGGTGGACGCTCCGGTGCAGGAGCACTGCGGCAGCTGCAGCAAGTGCATCGACGTGTGTCCGACGCAGGCGATCGTCGCACCCTACCAGCTGGATGCGAGACGCTGCATTTCCTACCTGACGATCGAGCTGAAGGGAAGCATTCCAGTCGAGCTGCGACCGCTCATAGGCAACCGCGTCTACGGCTGCGACGACTGCCAGCTTGTTTGCCCCTGGAACCGCTACGCGCAAGTCGCGCCGGAGGCCGATTTTCGCGTGCGGAACGGCCTGGACTGCGCCGAGCTGATCGAGCTGTTCGCGTGGACGGAGGAGGAATTCCGGCGGCGACTGGCCGGCAGCCCGATCCTGCGAATCGGCTACGAGCGCTGGTTGCGCAATCTCGCCGTAGGGCTCGGCAATGCCCCGCGGAGCGCGCGCGCCGCCGCCGCGCTGCGCTTGCGTGCGCAGGACGCGTCGGCGCTGGTGCGTGAGCACGTTGCCTGGGCGCTGGAGCGTCAGGGACAGTCCCCGGGCCCGAGCCGCGCGGGCACTTCGGAGGCAGGCTCGTCTGCTTTGCTATAATGAGGTTCTGCCCACCTGGTTCATCCCCACTGACTGAAGTTTCTTCGGCCCGGACCAAGGGTGGAAGGAGAGTCTTCGTTTGCCGAGTTTTGCCGATCTGAACCTCCTGCCGGAACTGCTCAAGGCGGTTGCGGAGCAGGGATACACCGAACCTACACCGATACAGGTGCAGGCGATCCCCCTGGTGCTGCAGGGGCGCGACGTCCTGGGCGGTGCGCAGACCGGCACCGGCAAGACTGCGGGGTTCACGCTGCCCCTCTTGCAGCGCCTCGCGCGGCACGCCAATACCAGCGCTTCTCCGGCGCGCCATCCCGTGCGCGCGCTCATTCTTACCCCGACGCGCGAGCTGGCAGCGCAGGTCGAGGAAAGCGTGCGCATCTACGGCAAGTACATCGGGCTGCGCAGCACCGTGGTGTTCGGCGGCATCGACATGAAGCCGCAGACTGCGGCGTTGCGCCAGGGGGTGGAGTTTCTGGTCGCCACGCCCGGGCGGCTACTCGACCATGTGCAGCAAAAAGCGGTCAACCTTCAGCAGGTCGAGGCCTTCGTGCTCGATGAGGCCGACCGTATGCTCGACATGGGTTTCATTCCCGACGTACGACGCATCATGGCGCTGCTGCCGAAGCAGCGACAGAACCTCTTGTTCTCGGCGACCTTGACCGGCGAGATACGCACTCTCGCCGATTCGTTCCTGAGCGACCCGGTGCTGGTTCAGGTCGCGCGCAACAATGCCGCGGCGGAATCGGTCACGCACCTGGTGCACCCGGTCAGGCGCGAGCGCAAGCGCGAGTTGCTTGCCTACCTCATCCAGTCGCGCGATCTGCGCCAGGTGCTGGTCTTCAACTCGACTCGCATCGGAGCCAACCGTCTTGCCTACCAGCTCAATCGTGACGGGATTCATACCGCTGCCATTCACGGCGACAAGAGCCAGCTGGAACGGCTGCAGGCGCTCGAGGATTTCAAGTCGGGGAAGGTGAGGGTGCTGGTGGCGACCGACGTGGCGGCGCGCGGTCTGGACATCGAAGACCTGCCCCACGTGGTGAATTTTGAACTGCCCGGTGCCCCCGAAGACTACGTTCATCGCATCGGCCGAACCGGCCGGGCGGGGGCGAGCGGCGAGGCGATTTCCCTGGTCTGCGCCGAGGAGCATGAGCGGCTCGACGCGATCGAGAAGACGATACGTCTGAGCATCACGCGGAAGATCGTTCCCGGATTCGAGCCCGAATTGAGCGTTGCGCCTTCCATGATGAGCCAGCCGACACGCCGCGGCGACGCGGCGCGGGAGCGCAAGCCGCGCCATGGCGAGCGCGATCGCCTGACTCGTCCGGCACTGGCGGCAAAGAGCGCCGATCCGATTTTCAGCTCGCCCTACGAACCGGCACCTCCCAGCAATGCACCCGCTCGACCTGCGCCGGCGCAGCAGCCTCCGCGCCAGGTCGCCGCGCTTCTCGGCGGTCTGCCGAAGGGCAAGTAGATCTAGCTCTGCGCCCGGAACGGGCTGCGTTCGTTGAGTTCGTCAACGTAGCGCGCGATGCCCTTGGACTCGCGGGAGAGAAACTTCTCGACTGCATCCGAGAATTCCGGATGGCGCAGCCAGTGCGCGGACCACGTCTGGATGGGCATGAAGCCGCGGGCGAGCTTGTGCTCACCCTGTGCGCCGCCCTCGAAGGTGCGGATGCCGCGCTCTATGCAGAACTCGAGCGCCTGGTAGTAGCAGGTCTCGAAGTGCAGCAGCGGAACGTGGCCAATCGAGCCCCAGTACCGCCCGTAGAGCACCTCCTGCGAAAAGATATTCAGAGCGCTTGCGATCGGCTTTCCATCGAGCTCGACGAGCACCATAAGAACGTGCTCGGGCAGCGACTCGCCCAGCCGCTTGAAGAACTCGAGGTTCAGGTAGGGCGTCGAGTGGTGCTCGCGGTATGTGCCGTTATAGCAGCGCGTGAAAAATATCCAATGCTCGTCCTGGATTTCGTCGCCGACGAGGCGGTGCAGCCGTACGCCCGCTTCCTGCACCCGGCGCCTTTCCTGGCGGATTTTCTTGCGCTTCGCCGAGGCGAGATCGGAAAGGAATTGCTCGAAGCTCGCGTAACCGCGGTTCTCCCAGTGAAACTGCACCGCCCGGCGGAGCATCATTCCCTCGGTCTCCATTTCGCGCGCTTCCGCTTCGCCTGGAAAGAGGACGTGCAGTGAGGACGCTTCGCGTGCGAGTTGCAGAGCGGCGCGAACCAGGAGCGCCCGGGTCGCGGCGTCCCGGGCGAGCAGTCTCGGCCCGGTAACGGGCGAGAATGGGACTGCAGAGAGGAGCTTCGGATAGTACGCCAGCCCGCAGCGGTGATAGGCGTCCGCCCAGGCCCAATCGAAAACGTATTCCCCGTATGAATGGTTCTTTTCGTAAAGCGGCATTGCGCCGACGAGCGAAGCGCCCTGCCATAGAGTGAGGTAGCGGGGGGACCAGCCGGTACTGTCGCAAGCACAACCGGTCTCGTGAAGCGCGTGAAGAAACTCGTGACGCAGGAAGGGGTGATCTGCCGCGAGCGCGTTCCAGGTCTTCGGGTCGACTGCCCGAAGCGTATCGATGATTCTCAACGAGGGCGTGTCTTCCTTCAACCTGGGCGAACAGCGACTGAGCAATCACGCCAGCCGATTATAGAGTCGATTGCCTGGGCCGTCGCGGCGGGACACCGTTTCTCGATGGTAGACTTCCCCGATGGCGAACATCGTGAGGATCGCGATTGCCCAGATCAACTGCGTGGTCGGCGATCTCGCCGGCAACGCCGCCAGGATTCTGAGGTGCTGCGAGGAGGCTCGCTCGGCAGGCGCCGGTCTGGTGCTCACGCCGGAGTTGGCGCTCTGCGGCTATCCGCCCGAGGACTTGCTCCTGCGCGACGGCTTCTATCGGGAATGCGCGAATGCGCTCGAGCGCCTGGCGCGCGAGGTGAGCGGAATCACACTCGTCATCGGCCATCCGCATCAGGATGGCGGCAAGCGCTACAACGCCGCGTCCGTCGTGCGCGACGGGCGGATCATCGGCACTTACTACAAACATACCCTGCCGAACTACACGGTATTCGACGAAGCGCGTTATTTCGAGCCAGGTGACAGTGCATACGTGTTTCAAGTGGGGGAGACCCGGTTCGGGCTGAACATCTGCGAGGACACTTGGGGCCCCTTGGGCCCACTCACCACGCATCCGGATGACCACAATGTCCGGTTGGGTATCAATATCTGCGCCGACGCCTGGGAAGCCGTGGCTCCCCGCGCCGCGCGGGAAGCGGGTGCGGAGGTCCTGCTGGTGCTGAACGCCTCGCCTTACCACATGGGCAAACAGGCGGCCCGCCACGACGTGATGCGCGAACGCGCGACCGAAACCGGCTTGGCGCTGGTCTACGCGAACCTGGTGGGCGGACAGGATGAATTGGTATTCGACGGCGGCTCATTCGCGCTCGACAGACACGGAGAGAAGGTCTGCCAGCTGCCTCTCTTCGAGGAAGCGCTCGGCTTGGTGACGTTCGCCGACGGCGAGCCGCAACGCGGCGCGTTTGCGGAGCCCGAACCGGTGGAAGCGGAGGTCTACAAGGCCCTGTGCCTGGGTGTGCGCGACTATGTGGGCAAGAACCGGTTTCCCGGAGCGATCGTCGGCCTTTCCGGCGGAGTCGATTCTGCACTCACCCTGTGTATAGCGTGCGATGCGCTCGGGGCGGAGCGGGTGCGCGCGGTAATGATGCCTTCGCAGTACACGGCGCAGATGAGTCTCGACGACTCGCGGGAGATTGCCAGGAATCTCCGCGTGCGCTACGACGAGATCCCGATCGGACCGGCGTTCGATGCCTTCCTCGGCCTGTTGGCGAAGCAGTTCGCCGGGCGACCAGCCGACGCCGCCGAAGAGAATCTACAGGCCCGCATCCGGGGCACCCTGCTGATGGCTCTGTCGAACAAGTTCGGGTCGATTGTCCTCACTACAGGCAACAAATCCGAGATGGCGGTGGGCTACGCGACGCTCTACGGAGACATGGCCGGCGGATTTGCGGTGATCAAGGACATCTTGAAGACGCTGGTCTACCGTTTGTGCGGGTACCGCAACGGTATCCAGCGCGTCATCCCGGAGCGCGTGCTGACGCGCGCCCCGTCCGCGGAGCTGAGGCCCAACCAGACCGACCAGGATAGCCTGCCCCCGTACGACGTTCTCGACGCCATCATTTCGGCATACATGGAAAACGACCTGAGTCCGGCTGAAATGACGGCCCAGGGCTTCGACGCGGAGAGCGTGAAGCGCGTGGTGGAAATGATCCACCGCAGCGAGTACAAGCGCCGACAGGCACCGATAGGGATCAGAATCACGCATCGCGGTTTCGGCAAGGATTGGCGCTACCCGATCACTTCCCGCTACCGGGAGCCTTACGAGTAGCCCATGGTCGACTGCCCACCCAATGAGCCCGACGGCGCTTTGTTATACTGCCCGGCACGGGTCAACGCAGGAGGAAGCCATGAAGAAAATTGAAGCCGTCGTGAAGCCCTTCAAGCTCGATGAGGTTCGCGAGGCGCTCGCCGAGGTCGGGGTCACCGGACTAACCGTCACGGAGGTGAAAGGCTTCGGCCGCCAGAAGGGGCACACGGAACTCTATCGCGGTGCGGAATACGTGGTGGATTTCCTGCCCAAGGTAAAGGTCGAGGTCGTGGTCACAGAGAAGATGCTCGAGGGGGCGATCGAGGCGATCGTCAAGGCGGCGCGCACCGGCAAGATCGGCGATGGCAAGATCTTCGTGACTTCAGTGGAACAGGTCGTGCGCATTCGAACGGGCGAGACCAACGAAGCCGCTGTTTGAGGCCCTGCCGCCTACCTGGCGGCCTTGAGCAGTACCAGCAGCGCCCCGCTTCCTCCCTGGTTTTTCGGTGCTTCGCAGAAGGCGAGCACCTCGTCGCGTTTCAGAAGCCAGACTTGTACTTTTCCCTTCAGAACCGGTTCCTTTCCCGGGGAGCGCAAACCTTTTCCGTGTACCACGCGAACGCAACGCAGGCCGCGTTTGAGGCACGCCCGAAGGAATTCCGCGAGTGACAGCCTTGCCTCCTGCCGGTTGAGTCCGTGCAAGTCGACGCAGTCCTGGACCACCCAGTGTCCACGTCTCAGCTTGCGCAGCACATCGCGGCCCAGCCCGGCTCGCAGGTAGGACGATTCCTGGCCGGTTTCGACCGAAGGCTCCCAGGGGAGGCCGCCCAGACTCTCGGCGACTGCGTCGTGCCCGTCTAGCATCGATTGAACCGCGACCGGCGGCAGTGCCTCGCCCCCGCGCGGGATGCGCGGGGTCGGCCGAATGGGCGTGGTGTCGCGCACCGCTTCGCGGAACAGCGCGACATCGTCTTCCGTAATCTCGCGGGTCGGGCGCTTGCGCATGATCGCGGCCCGGCATTCATCCGGGCTCCGTGAAACGCTAGTGCAGTCCGTCCAGGAACTTCTCCGCGTCGAGCGCCGCGATGCACCCGCTTCCGGCGCTGGTGACGGCCTGGCGGTAAACGTGGTCCTGCACGTCTCCCGCGGCGAACACCCCAGGGACGCTGGTTGCGCTCGCGTTCCCTTCGTTCCCGCCACGCGTGAGGATATAGCCGCCTTTCATGTCGAGCTGTCCGTCGAAGATTCCCGTATTCGGCGTATGACCGACCGCGATGAACAGCCCGTGCACATCGAGCTTATGCGCGGCGCCGGTCTGGACATCCTTGACGCGGATGCCGTGAACGCCTTTCCCGTCACCCAGGACCTCGTCGAGCACATGGTTCCAGCGAACGGTGACGTTGCCTTTCTCGAGGAGCTTTTTCTGCAGGATCTTCTCCGCCCGGAACTTGTCCCGGCGGTGGATAACCGTAACCTCACGTGCAATGTTCGACAGGTACAGCGCTTCTTCCACCGCGGTGTTCCCGCCGCCGATGACTGCGACGTCCTGGCCCTTGTAGAAGAACCCGTCGCAGGTGGCACACGCCGACACGCCCTTGCCCATGAACTGTTTCTCCGATTCGAGGCCGAGGTATCGGGCCGACGCGCCGGTCGCGATGATAAGTGCGTCGCAAGTGTATTCGCCCGCATCGCCCTCCAGCCGTATGGGACGCTCGTTCAGGTGGGCCGTGTGTATATGATCGAAGACGATCTCGGTTTCGAAGCGCTCGGCATGTTTCTGGAAGCGCTCCATCAGCTCGGGTCCCTGCACGCCCCTGCTGTCGGCCGGCCAGTTGTCCACGTCGGTGGTCGTCATGAGCTGTCCGCCCGGCGCGAGGCCCGCGATGACGACCGGCTTCAGATTCGCACGCGCAGCGTATACCGCAGCGGTGTAACCTGCCGGACCGGATCCGAGTATGAGAAGCCGGGAGTGCCTGGTTTTTTTCGACATGGGGGAAGGGTGGGGACGGAGGCGCCGGAATTCAATCACCCTTCAGGTAGCCGATTATAACCGGGATACTCGCGCACTTCGGAGGGCCGGCCAAGGCCGCGCAACCGGGTTCAATGTCGGTGCTCGCCGAGGCGACTCCCGCCAGTCTGGTGATAAGATACAAAGTTAAGAGCGTTCTGGGAGGGCAGCATAAATGACAGCCCCGGCAAGCGTATCGATGCTTCTATTGCGCAATGTGCCTCTTTTTTCGGTACTTCCCGAGAATCAACTGGCTTTGCTGACTGGAGTAGTCAGCCGCAAGAGCTTTCCGCGCGGCACGACCATCATCGCAGCAGGGGATGCGACGGAATCGCTTTTTGTGGTGATTTCCGGCCGCCTCAAGGTGATGATCAGCGACGACGAAGGCCGCGAGGTGATACTCGCGATCCTGGGACCGAACGAATTTTTCGGAGAAATGGGGCTGATCGATGACCATCCCCGCTCGGCGAGCGTGGTCGCCCTCGAGGCCTGCGAACTTCTCAATCTCTCCAAGCGGGACTTCAAAAGGTGCCTCGCCGAGAACTTCGAGATGGCCATGACCGTCATGCGGGGTTTGGTCACCCGCCTTCGGGAAGCCGATCAGAAGATCGGCAGCCTTGCCCTGATGGACGTCTACGGGAGGGTGGCCCACCTGCTCCTAGAGATGGCGGAAACGGTGGACGGGCGGAAGGTGGTCACCAAGAAGCTTGCGAAGCAAGACATTGCCAAGATGATCGGCGCTTCGCGCGAGATGGTCAGCCGGGTGATGAAGGACCTCCAGTCGGGGGGGTATATCGAAGTGCGTCCCGGTTCGATCTTCCTGCACGAAACCATCCTGACGATCGATTGAGGGGGCAATCGGAGAAATTGGCTGCTGCCGTACTTTTGAATTCGACGTTGGTGGCTTGAATCCATCAGACCTTCCTTGAAACGGAACCAGGCACCCCTTCCCAGCAAGGTCGCAGCGCTGCTGCGCGAATCACGGCTGTTCGTCCTAGTCGCAGCCGCCCTTTATCTTTCGCTCGTTCTCGGTACATTCAACCGCGCGGATCCCGGTTGGTCGCATAGCGTTGCGGTCGGCGAGATCCGTAACCTCGGCGGGAGAGTGGGAGCGTGGGTCGCCGACGGGCTCCTGTACCTCTTCGGCATCTCCGCGTGGTGGTGGGTCGCGCTGCTCGGCTTTGCCGCTCTGTGGACACTGCGCCGCTTGGATGGTGGATCGGAGAGCGATCGACGGTCTGTTTTCATCGCCTTTGCGGGTTTTTTCGTGTTGCTGCTAGCCTCCAGCGGAGTGGAAGCGCTGCGGCTTCATTCCCTCAAGGTCACGCTGCCGCTTGCTCCCGGGGGCATGATCGGCGAGATCGTGGCGCGGGTGCTGCAGTCGGGTTTCGGTTTCACGGGCGCCACCCTGATACTGGTCGCGCTCTTCGCGACGACGCTCTCGCTGTTTACGGGTGTTTCCTGGCTGACGGTCATGGAGAAAGTCGGCGCAGGGCTCGAGTGCGCCTGCCTCTGGACTCTTGATAAGTGGCAGAGCTGGCAGGATCGCAAGGCGGGGGTGATCGCCGCGGAGCGGCGCGAAGCGGTGGTGGAGGAGAAGCGCGAGCTGCTGATCGACGAGCATGCGCCGCTCAGGATCGAGTCTGCGGTGGTCCAGATACCGAAATCCTCCAGGGTCCAGAAGGAGAAACAGGAGCCGCTTTTCCGCGACTTACCCGACACGCCGCTGCCGCCGATCAAGCTGCTCGATGAGGCGAGCAGCGATATCGAAGTGCTCTCCTCCGAGACCCTCGAGTACACCTCCAGGTTGATCGAAAAGAAGCTCGGCGACTTCGGCGTTCAGGTGAAGGTACTTGCCGCCTACCCGGGACCCGTCATCACGCGCTACGAGATCGAGCCCGCGGTGGGCGTGAAGGGCAGCCAGATCGTCAACCTGGTCAAGGACCTCGCGCGTGCGCTGTCGGTTTACAGCATCCGCGTGGTCGAGACGATTCCGGGCAAGTCCTGCATGGGCCTGGAGATCCCCAACCCGCACCGCCAGATCGTGCGGCTATCGGAGATCGTCAGCTCGCGCGCCTACCACGAGATGCACTCACCGCTGACGCTCGCGCTCGGCAAGGATATCGCTGGCAATCCGGTGGTCGCCGATCTCGCGAAGATGCCGCACCTGCTGGTTGCAGGGACCACCGGCTCGGGCAAGTCGGTAGCGCTCAACGCGATGATCCTGTCGATTCTCTACAAGACCGAGCCGCGCGAAGTCCGGCTCGTCATGGTCGATCCGAAGATGCTCGAGCTGTCCACCTACCAGGGCATTCCCCACCTTCTGGCTCCGGTGGTCACCGACATGCGGCAAGCTGCGAACGCGCTGAACTGGTGCATGGGCGAGGTCGAGAGGCGCTACCAACTCATGACCTGGGTCGCTGTGCGCAATCTCTCGGGCTACAACCACAAAGTGGCGGATGCGGAAAAATCGGGCAGTCCACTGAAGGACCCGGAAACGCTCGATCTGCCCGAGCCACGCAATCTGGAGAGGCTGCCGCACATCGTGGTGATCATCGATGAGCTGGCCGACCTGATGATGGTGTCAGGCAAGAAGGTCGAGGAGCTGATTGCGCGTCTCGCGCAAAAGGCGCGCGCAGCGGGTGTACACATGATTCTCGCCACGCAGCGGCCGTCGGTAGATGTGATTACCGGCCTGATCAAAGCGAATGTCCCGACGCGAATCGCATTCCAGGTTTCGAGCAAGGTGGATTCGCGCACCATACTCGACCAGCAGGGCGCCGAATCGCTGATCGGCCAGGGCGACATGCTCTACCTGCCGCCCGGCGCGGGGATGTCGCAGCGCGTGCACGGCGCCTACGTGGCCGACCACGAAGTGCACAAAGTGGTGGAGTATCTGAAGTCCCTCGGACGCCCCGAGTACGTTGATGGCGTCCTCGAGGGCGAGGAGACCGACGCGGGGGGCGAGTCGCTCGCCGGGCGCGACGGAGAATCCGATCCGCTCTACGATCAGGCGGTCGAGATGGTGCTGCGCACGCGCCGCGCGTCGATCTCGCTGGTGCAGCGGCACTTGCGCATTGGCTACAACCGCGCGGCCCGCCTTATCGAACAGATGGAGCAGGCAGGCCTCGTGTCGGCGATGCAAACGAACGGCAATCGCGAGGTGCTCGTGCCCGCGAAGATGGAGTAGCGGGATGGATCTGCGCCGGTGTTTGGCAGCGGTAGCGCTGGGAGCCGCCCTCATGATCTCGCCGCCGTGCGTTCTGGCGTCGAGCCTGGAGCGTTTCTCGGAGTTCATCAACGGGACACTCACTGCGAGGGGGGAATTCGAGCAGAAAATCTTCGACGGCAACCGCAAGTTGCTGCAAGAATCGCGCGGCGTTCTCGCGTTCTCGCGCCCTGGCAGGTTCCGCTGGAGCTACGTGAAGCCCTATGCACAGCTCATCGTCGGCGACGGCAGCAAGGTGTGGATCTACGACGAAGACTTGAAGCAGGTCACGGTAAAGAAGCTCGATCAGGCGCTTGGCTCGACGCCCGCAGCGCTGCTCGCGGGGAACAATGAAGCGATGCGGGCGTTCAGACTCTCGGACAAGGGAACCGGGGACGGCGTCGAATGGCTCGAGGCTGTGCCGCGCGACAGGGAAGGAAGCTTCGAGAGGATCCGGATGGGTTTCAGCCCTGCGGGACTCAAGGTCATGGAGCTCGTCGACAGTTTCGGGCAGACAACCGTCCTGAGGTTCAAGTCGCTCGAGCGCAACCCCAACCTGAGCCCGAGCCTGTTCCGCTTCTCGCCCCCCAAGGGGGCGGACGTGATCGGCGACGTCAACTAGTCCCGCCGCTCCGGCAAGCGAATGGCCGATTTGTTTCCCGCCCGCGCGCCCATTCCCCCGATGGCGGAGGCGATGCGGCCGAAGTCGCTTGCCGATGTGGTCGGGCAGCAGCACCTGCTCGGCCCCGGCAAACCCCTGCGCCTCGCCTTCGAGGCCGGCAAGCCGCACTCGATGATCCTGTGGGGGCCGCCTGGCGTCGGCAAGACCACGCTCGCCCGCCTCATGGCGCACGCTTTCGATGCCGAATTCATCGCGCTCTCGGCTGTGTTTGCCGGAGTGAAGGACATCAAGGAGTCGGCGCAACGCGCCCAGGAGGTACTTGCTACGTCCGGACGGCGCACTATCCTCTTTGTCGACGAAGTTCACCGGTTCAACAAGGCGCAGCAGGATGCATTCCTGCCTTTCGTCGAGCAAGGTCTGCTGACGTTCATCGGCGCCACGACGGAAAACCCATCCTTCGAAGTGATCGGCGCGCTCTTGTCGCGTGCTGCGGTTTACGTACTCCAGAGCCTCTCCGAAGTAGAGCTCGGCGAGTTGTTCGACCGGGCCGCATCGCGTTCGCTAGGAACGCTCGCGTTCGACGCCGTGGCACGCGAGCGCGTGATCGGATTCGCAGACGGCGACGCGAGGCGCCTGCTCAATTTGCTGGAGATACTCCAAACCGCGGCGGCGAGCGCCGGTGTCGCGAAAATCGACGGCGATTTCGTGCAGAACGCGGTAGCGCGCAACCTGCGCCGCTTCGACAAGGGCGGAGATGCTTTCTACGATCAGATCTCGGCGCTGCACAAATCGGTCCGCGGCTCCGATCCCGATGCGTCGCTGTACTGGTTGGTGCGTATGCTCGACGGCGGCGCCGACGCGCTCTACATCGGCCGGCGTGTGGTGAGAATGGCGGTCGAAGATATCGGTCTCGCCGATCCGCGCGCGCTGCGCGTTGCGCTCGACGCCTGCGAGACCTACGAGCGGCTCGGCAGCCCGGAGGGCGAACTCGCAATCGCCGAGGCGGTGATCTATCTCGCCTGTGCTGCGAAATCGAACGCCGTGTACGCCGCGTATAATCGGGCGCGCGGTTTCGTGTCCGGTGACGATTCGCGTCCTGTTCCAACGCGCTTGCGCAACGCTCCGACGAGGCTGATGAAGGAACTCGGCTTCGGCAAGGACTATCGCTATGCGCACGACGAGCCAGGGGCCTACGCCGCGGGCGAGAGCTATTTTCCCGATGGCATGCCCGCGGTAAAGTGGTACGAACCGACAGACCGCGGGCTGGAAGCAAAGATCGCGGAAAAATTGGCCCACTTGCGCAGCCTCGATCGCGCCACGAAGAACAAGAAATAGGATCTCATGCTCGATACCCAGCTCCTTCGCAGTGATATCGATTCGGTCGCCCGGCGTCTTGGCACCAGATCTTTCTCCCTGGACGTCGCGGGATTCCGGGCCATCGAGGAGGAGCGCAAAGCCGTCCAGGGCCGCACGCAGGAGCTACAGGCTGCGCGCAACCAGTTGGCCAAGCGCATCGGTCAAGCCAAGGCAAAGGGGGAAGACGTCGCGGAGCTGATGTCCGAATCCGGTCGCGTCAACGCCGAGCTAGTCGACCTCGAGAAGCGCTTGGAGGCGATCCAGCAAAAGATGCAAGATTTCATGCTCGGCGTGCCGAATGTTCCCCACGAGTCGGTACCGACGGGACAATCCTCGGTCGACAATGTCGAAGTTCGGAGGATTGGCACGCCGCGCGCGCTCAATTTCGTTCCCCAGGACCACGTCGACATCGGCTCGGGGCTGGGGCTGCTCGACTTCGATTCGGCCACCAAGATCGCCGGCGCGCGCTTCGCGTTGATGAAGGGACCGCTCGCGCGCCTGCACCGGGCGATCGCCCAATTGATGCTCGATATTCACACGCAGGAGCACGGTTACACCGAGGTGTACGTCCCGTACCTTGTCAATGCCGAGAGCATGCGCGGCACGGGTCAGCTCCCGAAATTGGAAGCGGATCTGTTCGCGGTGCCGCGCGGGGAGGAGGGAAAGTTCTACCTCATCCCCACTGCGGAAGTGCCGGTGACCAACATCGTGCGCGGCGAAATCGTTCCGCTGGAGTCCTTGCCGTTCAAGTTCGTCTGCCATTCGCCCTGTTTCAGGAGCGAGGCGGGCTCCTACGGGAAGGACACGCGCGGCATGATCCGAAACCATCAGTTTGACAAGGTTGAGTTGGTGCAGATCGTGAACCCGAAGGACTCCTACGATGTGCTCGAGCACCTTACCGGGCACGCCGAGGAGGTTCTGAAGCGCCTTGCGCTTCCTTATCGAGTCATGGCTCTTTGCACCGGCGACATGGGCTTCGCGGCCGCCAAGACCTACGACATCGAGGTGTGGTTGCCAGGACAGAACGCGTATCGGGAGATCTCGTCGTGCAGCAATTTCGAGGCGTTTCAGGCGAGGCGCATGCAGGCGCGCTTTCGCAGCGAAAAGGGCAAACCCGAACTCGTTCATACCCTGAACGGTTCAGGGCTCGCCGTTGGGCGTACATTGGTCGCGATCATGGAAAACTATCAGCGTAGGGATGGAGGCATCGATATTCCGCCGGTCCTGCAGCCCTACATGGGGAATCTCAAGGTCATCGAACCGTCGCCTTGAGCGCGCTGGTAAAATGCGCGCGACCGGAGAGGTGACGGAGCGGTTGAACGTGCCGGTCTCGAAAACCGGAATACGCGCAAGCGTATCGTGGGTTCGAATCCCACCCTCTCCGCCACAACCAGGCCGGTCCGTGTAAGGGTTTCCCTAGCGGTAGTTTTCCTAGAGGTGTCGGGTTTTCGGACTGATTTGCCGAAACTTCGTCACTCAGTCCATAACCCGGCGCTAATGCACCGTGAATTTCTCTCAAGACCTTCGGCGAATCGCGCCATGGGCCGCTTTGATTTTATTGGGAAAAGACGCATGGCTTGTCCGCTTCATCGGAACTCTATTGCCTAAGGTCCTGATCGATAAGTCGGAAATGCCATAGTGGCACGATCAGTGCGTTAAGTGAGCGAGGACACGCTTTGCTTCGCGACGGGAACGGTTTGAAACTTCGCCGCAAAGAAGCGATTGAGCCGACATCCGTCATAGAAATTGGGCGGGCTCAGAGGTGAACCAAAAACGATTGGGAATATTGCACAGAAGCAAGCGGAACTATTGCACACAAACGGGGGTCGTCCGCTATTGCGGAACTAGGCCATATTGCCTAGCATCTGAAGCCTGCGCTGAAAAACACAAGTTGCTCCGAACTTGCTGGTTCGGAGCGCGGGCAAGGTGCAGAAAAGCTGGTACGCGTAGGTTCGTTGGGAGGGTTCGGTGAGCGTTCGGATTTTCGGCCACTATGTGTCATTGCCGCTGCTGTTGCTCGTGGCGGTGGAAGCGGCAATCCACGCCGGTACCGTATATCTCTCCGCCGCCCTACGCTTCCTGGGCCTACATTTCCACCTGTATGTCGAAGGCGGCCCGACCTCGCTGCTTCCGCGCGCTTTGCTCTACACGGCCGTCATGCTGGGCATCACGACGGCGTTCGGGTTGTACGGTTCGGCCTTGCACAAGAAGGACCGGGAATATCACGTTCGCTTTCTCGCGAGCTTCCCGGCCGCCGCGGTCGTCATGGCGATCATCTTCTACGTCATTCCGACGAGTGTTCTGGGTCGCGGGCTGATGGCTCTGAGCTTGTTCTTTTCCTTTGTCTTGACCGCACTGGTGCGGGAGGTGTTCTTCCGCGCGGTAGGCCACGAAGCCTTGAAGCGCAGAGTCCTGGTACTCGGAAGCGGCTCGCGGGCCGCGGGGGTAGTATCTCTGCTGGAGAGCCTTGGCCCGGGGGCAGGGTTCCATTTGGTGGGGTTCGTGCAATGCGGGGACGGGCAGCCCAGTCTGGACAAGTCCAGGGTACTGGGCGATTGCACCGCGCTGCGCGCTCTGGTTGAGCAGCACCATGTCGATGAGATCGTGGTCGGGGTGAGGGACAGACGTAACGGATACTTCCCGACTTCCAGGCTTCTCGAGTGCAAGCTCGAAGGGGTCAGCATCGTGGACTTGCCGACCTTCTTTGAACGGCAAACCGGCTATGTACAGCTCAATTCCCTGAGTGCGAGCTGGATGATCTTTTCTGAGGGATTTTCCAAAACGGGTATCCAAAAGATGCTCAAGCGCGTGTTCGACATCTCCGTCAGCGTATCGATGCTGTTCACAACGCTGCCAGTGATGGTTGTCGCGGCGCTGGCTGTCTGGCACGAAACCGGCAGGCCTATTCTTTATCGTCAAAAGAGAGTGGGAGAGTCGGGACGGATTTTCGAGATTCTCAAATTTCGCAGCATGCGCGTTGAAGCCGAGCAAGACGGGGTCGCCAGATGGGCGAAGCAAAACGATGATCGCGTCACCCGCGTGGGAAGGTTCCTGAGGATGACCCGTATCGATGAACTGCCGCAGCTAATTAACGTATTGCGTGGTGACATGAGCTTCGTCGGCCCGCGTCCGGAGCGCCCACCTTTCGTAAGCGAGCTGAGCCGCAAGATTCCCTTCTATGCGAGCCGCCACTCGGTCAAGCCGGGGATCACGGGCTGGGCGCAGATCCGCTATCCCTACGGTGCAACGGTAGACGACGCGGTGCAGAAGCTTCAGTTTGATCTTTACTACCTGAAGAATCACTCCTTGTTTCTGGATTTTGTCATTCTCTTCCAGACTGCGCAGGTGGTGCTCTTTGGCAAAGGCGCGCGCTGATGGAAACCGCCGGTCTATCGCGCCACCCGCAAAGGCTGCATGGGCGATTCCTCCCACTGGACAACGTGGTCGCGCTCGAAGAAGACTTTGGAATTTCCGTAAAACCACACGTTCCCGGTCTCGGCTATGGCTACGGGTACACCCTGGATCGCTCGTACCTCGTCCTTCGTCGACCCGATGCCGAAAAGCCTTTCGTGCAGCAGGGCCACTCGATGGCGGTCAATCCGTAACGGATTGTCGAGATGCTCCTCCCAGGAAATCACTCTGCCCTTGTCGAAGCGGAACCACGACTTTCCGTAGTACCAAGTGTCCCCCTGGGTTGCGTTCGGAACGCCTTGAACCGCGTAGACTTCACCGAGCGTCGAGCCGACTCTGATACCGCCAGATGGCTGGAGGTCCTCCGACACGGGCGCTCGCTGCGAGGCAACTTCCGCCTCGGGAGTGCTTTGCGTAGGTTCAGTGCGGCTGGGCTCCGGTTCATCAATGTAGCCTTGCCCGAAGTAAACAGCTGCGATGGGGACGGCAAGGGAGAAAGCAAGGAGATACAAGCGCCGCGGATGGCGCTTCCCGGATTTGCCTGTGGCCGCGTCCGGTTCAGCCGTCGTGGCGCCGGCAGTCGCGCCGGGTTGGTCCTCGGACACCGGTCTTTGCGCACCAGGGCTGGGTACGGCGGTGACTTGCTCCAGCGGTGGAAGCACGCCATGGTCGCGGTGGTATCGCTCAAGGGCCTGGTAGGCGAGCGTGATTTGCTTGCTTCGCTCCTCCGCGATTGTTTTCCCGGTTGTGTCACTCGAAAACCTGTCCGGGTGCCATTGACCGATGAGCCGCCTGTAGCGCGCACGCAGCGCTTTCCAATCGGCGTCTGGCGTTATCCCGAGGGTCGCGTAGCAGTCCGAATAGTCACGCATGGGATCGGAGGCGAGGCGGTTGCGTCTTGGTTTTTGAGGCAATACGTATGAGATGCCGCGGAGTGTACAAGTGAACGGATTGCGTTGGACGACAAGTATGCTTCTTGGGGTATCGCTCGCAGCCGGCTGCGGCACCTCGCCCGCACCCATGGAAGTCCCCAGTGAGGGCGCCCGCTTCGCGAGCATGGAGGGGGACTACCGGATCGGTGTTGACGACCGTGTGCAAGTTACGGTATGGCGCAACCCAGAGCTGTCGGTGACTGGGCCCGTGCGGCCGGACGGGAAGATCTCGGTGCCGATTATCGGCGACGTCGAAGCCGGGGGACGCACCCCGAGCGAAGTCGCCGAAATCGTCAGGGGCAAGCTTTCCGCCTATATTCGCGACCCCAACGTAGTGGTCATTCTGACGGAGTTGCGTTCTCACGAATTCCTGTCCCGCGTGCGTGTAACCGGTGCCGTGCGTACCCCGCGCTCAATGCCCCACCGCCAGGGGATGACCGTCCTCGATGCTGTGCTCGAAGCCGGAGGCGTGAATGATTTCTCTGCGCCGAGCCGCACCAAGCTTTACCGCAAGCTCAAAGACAAAACGGAGGTATTCGATATTGACCTTGGCGATATTCTCACGAAGGGCAAGCTCGAGTCCAATCTGCTGCTGAGGCCCGGTGACGTGATCACGATTCCTGAGCGATTGTTCTGAGGAGCGTCGAAAGATGCAAATGCACACCGAACAAATGGCGAGCGCACTTATCCACGAGCTGTTTCATTCGCGTCGCCTCGTGGTAGGGCTGTTTGTCGCCTTGAATGTGGCAGCGCTTGCCTTGGGATCAATATGGCCCAAGTCCTACACCGCGTCAACCAGCATCCTGGTGGATGAGAGGAACATCGTTCAGCCCCTTATGCAGGGCACCGCCGTTCCAACTGAGGTTGCCGACAGAGGCAGAAACGCGCGCGAAGTGATCTTTGGCAGAAAGATCATGGATCGCATCCTCGAAAACGGCGGATGGTTGGCCAGTCATCCGAACGCGGAGGAGAAGGAGCGCCTGATCGAGGAGATCAAGAAGCGGACGACGATTCTTTCGGCCGGGAGAACGATCATCAAGATCGAGTACCGCGATAGCGACGCCGAGCGGGCGTTTCGCACCACTCAGAAATTTGCCGAACTGTTCATCCAGGAAAGCATCGCCGCGAAGGCGGCGGAAAGCAGTGCCGCGTTCGATTTCATCGACAAGCAGGCGCAAGAGTATCAGGACAAGTTGACGCGCACCGAGGCACAGCTCGCTGAGCTGCGCTCGGCAAATCTGGATGCGCGCGCCGGAACCGAGGCGGAAGTGACCGCGCGGATCGGCGAGCTGCAGACGCGTATCGAGCGCGCGACCCAGGATTTGAAAGAAGCGGAAATCAGGGGTGCAGCACTCGAAAAGCAGGTGTCGGGCGAAGTGGAGGTCACTACCGCAGCGACGCGCGAGGGTCAGTTCCGGGCGCGTATCGCAGACCTGCAATCGAGGCTGGATACACTGCGATTGAGCTACCACGACACGCATCCTGACATCGTCCAGGTCAAGCAGCAGATGCGGGATCTTGTGGAAGGTATCAATGCCGAACGCGAGCGCCGAGAGCAATACCGGCGCAGCGGACTCGCTGAAACGGACCAGTCGGCGCTGAGCAATCCGGTCTATCAGCAATTGCGCCGCGAGGCGTCCCAAAACCAACTCGCGATCGAGGCTCTGAGGGGGCGAATCGCGGATTCGCAGCAGCGGTTGCTGCAGGAAATTGGCAGAGGCAGGCTTCTGCATATGGGCGACGCACGCCTGGCCGAGCTTACCCGGGACTATCAGGTGAACCGCGACATCTTCCAGGATCTCTTGCGTCGCCGCGAAAATGCGCGCGTCTCGATGAATCTGGACGTGGAGCGTCAGGGGCCGACGCTAAAGATTCAGGAGCCAGCAACGTTGCCGCTCGCCCCCAGCGGGCTGAACTTCTGGCATTTTGTGGCCGGCGGGACTCTGCTCGGAGTGTTGATTCCCACAGGTTTGCTGATGGTGCGCCTAAACCTCGATCCCCGTATCCGCATTGGGAGTGCGATTGCGACTCAGCACAAGGTGACGGTAGTGGCGGTCGTCCCCCATATGTGGGCCCCCACTGAACTGAAAAACCTGCGCTTGGAAATCATGGCACTTTCGCTCGCGGTCGGCGGGACGGTCGCCATGGCCATGGTCGTTTCCGTGCTGCGTGTACTGAAGGTACTTTGAGATGAGCAAGATCGAGAAGGCGTTGGGCAAGGCCCGGCTGGACCGCGGGAATCTCCAGTTGGTGCCGGTTCCCGGTGGCGCTGCAACGCCGGCGGGTACCGCGCTGGTGGCGCACCGTGCCGCCCATCCAGAGACGATCGCCAACATGTCAGCGGGCGAATCGAAGCTGCTCACGCCAGACGACCTTTCGGCGGCCAGAATTATCCAGCACGAACGCATAGAAGATCCTGTGATCCAGGTGTTTCGCGGGTTGCGGACGAAGGTCGTTCAGCAGAGCCAGGGGCAGAGCAGCGTAGTTCTCGTTACTGCGGTGAGCAAAGAGAGCGGGAGCAGCTTTGTCGCCAGGAATCTTGGAGCGGCATTTGCGTTTGATGCCGGAAAGACGGCCCTGCTTATGGACTGCAATCTCAAGAATCCGAGCATTCATCGATGGATTCCGCACGCATCGGGCCCCGGGTTGATGGACTATCTCGACAATCCGGACCTTGATCTTGCCGGAATCATTCGGCCGGCGGGCATTCCGCGCTATCGCGCGATCACCGCCGGGGCGCCACGCAAGATTCCCGGGGAGTACCTTTCTTCTCTGAAAATGCGGCGCCTTATGGAAACGATACGCATCCGCTACAGTGAGCGGTACATCATTGTCGACGGCCCGCCGATGTCGGACTTGGCCGACATCCGGGTTCTCTCGGAATTCGCGGACTATGTGCTCATTGTTGCCCGCTATGGGCGGGCTACGAGCGGTCAGATCGCTAGCTGCCTCAACGCGGTGAGCGACAGAAAGCTACTGGGAATTGTATTCAACGATGAACCTTACTTTCCCAGGCTACGCTGATCCGAATGTGGTTACCGGTAGTCGGAGGGAATGTCGCTCGGGTGGAGCCTTGTCCAAGCCAGTCATGCGGCCGGATTCAACCCGGTGATGCGATCTCGCGCCCGCGATGGCGCTTCGAGGCGCTTCACCTAACGATAGCTTGTTGGGTCGTGTTCTCGTGCAGTCCGCTCTTCGCGGCGGACTACAACTACGGCGGGGGGGTCTCCCTAACACACGACAGCAACATCACGCATTCCGGGACGACTCCGCGGCCCGAATGGACCGCCGCGGTGTTCGCCGGCCTTGCCTTCGAGGAGCACACTCTCGATTTCAATGGTCGGCTTCTGGCTCAGGGAGAGTACCGCAACTACATTAACAACGTATACACGGATGAGGACAGCCTTTATCTAAACGGGGCGGCGGTTTGGACAATATCCCCGCGACTTCTCAGCTGGTTCGTGGAGGAAACCTACCGCCAGGTCCGTGTAGACCTGACTCAGCCGGACGTCCCGACCAACCGCACAGAGGTCAGCAGCTTCAGTACAGGGCCCGATTTCACCATTCGCCTCAACCCCACCAATTCGGCCGAAATTGGCGGCAGGTACGCCCGGTATGACATCAAGGGCCCCGGGGACAACCAACGCCTCGGCGGGAATACTCGATTGATTCACCAAGTCTCTCCGTTTACGGCGTTGTCGCTGAACTACGAAGCCACGCAAATAAACTTTGATGACAGCGTCACGTACCCCCAGGTGTTCCAGACGGACGGGTTCGTTAGATTCCAGACGCGCCAGGTGCCACACGAAATGACCCTCGACATCGGTACGTCGCGCGTCCTTCGGCAAGGGACGCCGGAACTGCGGGGCAACCTAGTACGGCTCCTGTTCGCACGCCAGCTTACGCCGCAGTCGACGCTTCAGGCTACGTACATATCTCAGTATTCGGATACGTTCACCGACATGCTTCGTGGGGTGGCCAACCCGATGATCCCCGGAGATACTGCGATCGTGCCAGGATCCGACATCATTACCGGAGATCAGTACTACCTTCGGCGCGGCGAACTTGCCTTCATGAGCGATCCGCCGGGCTCGCGTTTCGGTTACTCCCTGCGGGGTTACGCACGAAGCGTCGATTACGTCACGCAAGACCTCGACCACCACGAATGGGGCACGTGGCTCGACTGGGCCTGGCGTCCCTCGCTCGCTACACGCTTCTACATCTCCGGGAGATATTCGAAGCGCACTTTCTTGGATTTCTACGAAATTGATACGGACAGTTTCAGGGCGGCGGGTGCGGTATATGGCCTGAGTCGATCCGTCACTCTCACGTTCGAACTTTCCCGGTTAACGCACGGGAGTACGGTCCCTCAAAGCAGCTTTATTGACTGGCGCGGAATGCTCCTATTGGGATACAGTAACGGGCCACTCTACAGCGCCGTGTCCAGGCGGTAACCGATCATGTACCTCCGACATTTCGGGCTGAGCGCCCAACCGTTCCAACTCACGCCAGACAGCGGTTTCCTGTTCATGGGCGAGGCTCACCGTCGCGCGAAGGCTTACATGGACTACGCCGTGTGGAATCGCGAGGGCTTCCTTGTCATTACCGGTGAAGTAGGCAGCGGCAAGACGACCCTGATACAGAAGCTCCTGTCTGACCTCGAGGAGACCGTCGTCGTCGCGAAGATCTTCCAGACGCAACTCGACGAAGTGGAGTTTCTCCAGGCCGTGCTGGTGGAGTTCGGACTAAACCCGTTCAATGCGAAGAAGGTGGAACTTCTGGACATGCTCAACACCTTCCTTGTCGAGGAATTTCTCCAGGGCAAGCAAATCGTCCTGATCGTGGACGATGCGCATAACCTGAGCATGAAGGTGCTGGAAGAGATCCGAATGCTTGCGGGGCTGGAGACGCGCAAGGAGAAGATTCTGCACACGATTCTCGTCGGCCAGCCGCAATTGAACGAGACGCTCGATCACGCGGAGATGGAGCAGTTGTTGCAGCGCGTAAAGCTGCGGTATCACATTCGAGCGCTGACCGAGCACGAATTGGGCGCGTACATAGATCACCGGCTCAGCATCGTCGGAGGGGACGCCCGCGTGCTGTTTCCACCTGCGACGCTGCCGATACTCTACAAATACACCGGAGGCATTCCGCGCCTGATAAACACGCTGTGCGACACGGCCTTGACGTGCGCCTACGCTGATGAGGTGCAGGCCGCCACGCCGGATGTCGTTGAAACGGCGGCGATAGAATTGCAATGGCCGTCTTTTGCCGAACGCATAGAGAAGCGCCGATTGAAAGCAGGAAGTACCCTAGGGCGAGGAAGCTCTCTCGCGGCCATCGCCGAGGGTGTAAAGAAGCTCGAAGGGCGTTCGATCACTCTCGAATTCATCGCCAGGAACCTGGCGCTCGTCGAGACGCATCTCCGGAACATCCTCAGCGGCGGTAACATCCAGAGTCGGTCGGACTCGACCGTTGAGCAGCGGAAAAAATCGGGCTGATACCCTCGAGCTTCGGAGTCTGGACGATGTGTGGAATTGCTGGAATCGCCGGAATGTCGCCCCAAAGCGCTGCACCGCATCGGGCGGAGCTCAGGCAAATGATCGAGGCCCTGCACCATCGGGGCCCGGACGGCTATGGCTTCTATGAGGATGGGCAGGTCGGCCTTGCGCACGCGCGGCTGAGCATCATCGATCTCGAAGGAGGCAGTCAGCCGATCCACAACGAAGACCGATCGATATGGGTTGTCTTTAACGGCGAGATCTTCAACTATCTCGAATTGCGCAGCGAACTCCAGCGCAGCGGGCACAGCTTCTATACGCGTTCCGACACGGAAGTCATTGTCCATCTCTACGAGCAGCACGGGCTCGATTTCGTGCATCACCTGAACGGCCAGTTCGCCATCGCTCTGTGGGATTGCAATCGGCGCCGTCTGGTCGTCGCGCGAGACCGAACCGGGATCCGCCCGGTGTTCTACACCGTCCACGGAGGACGCCTGGTATTCGCCTCGGAGGTAAAGTCGCTGTTCGCGCGTCCGGACATGCCGCGGCGGCTCAGCCCCACCGGGATCTCGCAGGTATTCACGTTCTGGTCGGCCCAGGCGCCGGCCACTATTTTCGAAGGCGTGCTGTCGCTTCCCGCTGGGCATATGCTCGTATTGGAGAGCGGGCGGATGGATGTGCGGAAATACTGGGACTGGGAATTTCCGGTGAGCCGCACAGCCGCGCGGACCATCGCCGAGGAGGCGGAGGAGCTGCGCAGCCTGCTGGTGGACAGCGTGCGCTTCCAGCTCCGCGCGGATGTCCCGGTCGGCGCCTACCTGAGCGGCGGGCTCGACTCCTCGATCGTAACGACGCTCATCAAGCATTTCACGGACACGCCCCTGCGCACCTTCTCCCTCACCTTCGAGGACCAGGAATTCGACGAGAGCGACTATCAGCAGGAGCTGGTCCGCTATCTCGGAACGACCCACACGGCGGTGCGCTGCACGCGCGCCGACATCGGTGCTGCGTTCCCTCGCGTGATATGGCACGCGGAAACGCCGATTGTGCGCACCGCTCCCACCCCGCTGCTGCTTCTCTCGGAGCGCGTGCGGGCGGAGGGCTACAAGGTCGTGCTGACAGGGGAGGGGGCCGACGAGGTGTTCGCGGGGTACGACCTGTTTCGTGAAGCCAAGGTCCGGCGCTTCTGGGCGCGCTCACCCAAGTCCGCCTGGCGGCCCTTGCTTCTCAAGCGGCTCTATCCCTACCTGAAGCACTCTCCGGTCGCGGGGCGTGCCTTTGCGCAGAGCTTTTTCGGCCAAGGGATAGACGACGTTCATTCGCCCTGGTTCGCGCATATGCCGCGTTGGCGCACCACGCAGCGCCTGTGGCAGTTCTTCACGCCCGAGGCGCGCGCCGAGGCGGAAGCCGTAGATCCGTTCGCAGAGATCGCCCGCCGCATCCCACCCGAGGCTAGCCGCTGGGCGCCCCTCAGCCGGGACCAGTACGTCGAGGCGCATACCCTGCTGTCGGGCTATCTTCTCTGCTCGCAGGGCGACCGCATGGCGATGGCCAATTCGATTGAAGGGCGCTTTCCTTTCCTCGACCACCGGGTCATCGAATTCGCGAACGGGCTGTCTCCACACCACAAGCTGCGCGTCCTTGACGAGAAGCACGTCTTGAAGCAGGCCGTGCGTGGACTGCTGCCCGAGCGAATCCGCACGAGGACGAAGCAGCCGTACCGCGCTCCCGACAGCCAGAGCTTTTTCGTCGACGGCCGGCCGCTCGACTACGTTGGCGGGCTGTTGGACGAGCGGCGCGTGCGCGAAGGTGGAATGTTCGAGCCCGCGGCGGTGCGCAAGCTCTACGAGAAATGCCGTGCCGGCCGCGCGATCGGTTTTGCCGACAACATGGCCTTCGTCGGCATTCTCTCCACCCTGATGGTCGAGGAGATGTTCATCAATCAGCGCCCGGTCAGGGCAGAGACGATGCCGCGCGTCGTCGAAGCGGCCGTAGCCGGCCGGGTTTGAGGGCCGTGTTCGTCGATCAGCGACAGATGTTGCTTCACCAGCTTTTCGAGGCCACCGCGGAGCGCACGCCGGAAAAGGTCGCGCTCGTCGCCGGCGGCAAACGTTACACCTACCGCGAGCTCGACGAGCTCGCCGCATGCCTGGCGTCCGCGCTGCGCCAACGCGGCGTGGAGCGCGGCGATCGTGTCGCCATCTTCGCAGACAACGGAGTCGAAGTCGTGGCGAGCGTTTTCGGCGCGCTCAAGGCGGACGCCGTCTTCATGCCGGTCAACCCGCTTACCAAGAGCGACAAGCTCGCCTACCTCCTGAACGACTCGCGGGCGGCATGCGTTGTAACGACACAGGTTCTGCGGGATGTCTGGGAGGACGCGCTCGCGCAGAACTCGAGCGTGCGCGCGTGCTTCGTCTCTGGTCTTGCCGCCGCGGACCCCAGCGGGCGGCTCCTGTCCCTCGAGGATCACATCGCGGGCAGTCCGGGGAGTCCGCGTGCCCATCGGGACACAGGTGTTTGTCCCGCAAACGAATGATCTGCTGTTTGATTGTGACGCCGACGGACAGCGCTGGCTCGCCGAGATGGACGCGCGGCTTGCGCGGCGCATCCCCGACCGCAAGCAGCGCCTCGAGCTCCTGCGCACGGTGCACTACGAGGCGACGCGCGCGCGGCTCGATCCGCAGCTCGTGCTCGGCGTGATCGAGGTGGAGAGCGGCTTCCGCAAGTACGCGGTGTCGCGCGCCGGCGCCCGCGGCTACATGCAGGTGATGCCATTCTGGGTGAAGCTCATCGGCCGGCCCGGCCATAATCTGTTTCACCTGCGCACGAACCTCGCCTATGGCTGCGCCATCCTGCGCTTTTATCTGGACATGGAGAACGGGGACTATTACCGCGCGCTCGGCCGCTACAACGGTTCGCTGGGTCAGCCGCAGTATCCAAACCTGGTGCTGTCGGCGTGGCGCGGGCGCTGGAAGTACGACGGGCCCATAGGATGAGAGTCAGGCATGATCGGCGCGTTGCTCGACCGTAATCCGCGGCTCGCCAACTGGCTCTACGGCTTCACGCCACCCGAGCAGGGCACGGTGGTACTGGTGCACCGGCGCGTATACATCGTGCCGACGCAGCTCGGCTCGCTCTATGCGCTGACGCTGCTCATTCTGCTCATCGGCTCGATCAACTATGCGCTGTCGCTCGGCTTCGCGCTCACCTTCCTCCTCGCCGGCATGGGGCTCGCCGGCATGGTGCACACGGCGCGCAATCTCGCGCGCATGGGAGTGAGCGTCGGCCGCGCGGAGCCGGTGTTCGCCGGCGAGAGCGCGCAGTTCCGCCTTGTCCTCGAGGCGCGCGGCGCGTTCGACCGGCCGGCGATCCTGGTGCGCCACGTGCGCTCGCGCGCGCAGATGGTGGTCGACGTGCCGCCGCAGGGCATCGCCGAGGTGGTGCTCGGCGTGCCGGCGCCCGCCCGCGGCTGGCTGCCGCTCGGCCGTGTGATGCTCGAGACGCGCTTTCCCCTGGGCATCTTCCGCGCCTGGAGCTACGTCGAGCCCGACGCGCGCTGCCTGGTCTACCCGCGCCCGGAGCGCAGCCACCTGCCGCCGCCCGTGGCCGAAAGCGCGAAGGGCGCGCTGCGCTCGCCCACCCCGGGCAATGACGACTATGCGGGGCTGCGCGCCTATCAGTTCTCCGATTCGCCGCGGCACGTGGCCTGGAAGGCGGTGGCGCGCAACGAGGACATGCTCACCAAGCAGTTCACCGGCGAGGCGGCCGCGGAACTCTGGCTCGACTGGGCGATGCTGCCCGGCCACCTCAACGTCGAGCAGCGGCTTTCGCGCCTCGCGGGCTGGGTGCTCGACGCCGAGCGCGCGGGGGTGCACTACGGGTTGCGGCTGCCCGGGGTCGAGATCGCGCCGGGGCGCGGCGAAGCGCAGTCGGGCGCCTGCCTGCAGGCGCTCGCGCTCCACGGACGCACATGAAGGCGCTGCCGCATCCGCTCGCGCCCGATCTGCGCCTCCTCACGCTGCGCGACCTCGTGTGGCTCACCGGGTCGCTCGCCATCATCATCGCCCCGCACGCGGCGCGCGCGCCGTGGTGGCTGACGCTGCTCACCCTGTGCCTCTACGGCTGGCGCTTCTCCTGCACGCTCAGCCGCTCGCCGCTGCCGGCGCGCTGGCTCACGCTCGGCGTCGCGTTCGTCGCTATGCTCGGCGTGTGGCTCGAGTACCGCACGCTCTTCGGCCGCCAGCCCGGCGTGCTGCTGCTGATGCTGTTCTCGGGGCTGAAGCTCCTGGAATCGCGCACGCACCGCGACGGCACGGTGGCCGCCTTCCTCGGCTACTGCCTGATCATCACTAACTTCCTCTATACGCAATCCATCCCGACGGCGCTCACCATGTGCGTCGGGGTCTTCGCGCTGACGGCGACGCTCGTGACCTTCAGCGCGCCGAGCCGGCCGGCGCGCTCGAACCTGCGCACCGCGGGACTCCTGCTCGCGCACGCGGCGCCGGCGGCGCTTGCGCTCTTCGTGCTGTTTCCGCGGGTGCATGGACCGCTCTGGGGCCTGCCGCAGGACGCGTACTCGGGCATGACGGGCCTTTCCGACACCATGTCGCCGGGCAATCTCTCGCAGCTCGCGCTGTCCGACGCGATCGCCTTTCGCGCGGCGTTCGAAGGCGACCCGCCGCCGCTGCCGCTGCGTTATTGGCGCGGACCGGTGCTGTGGGACTTCGACGGACGCAACTGGTCTACCGAATCGGTGTACCCGATACGCTTCGAGCCGCCGTCGAACCCCCAAGGCGTGTTTCGCTACTCGGTGGTGCTCGAGCCGCACAACCACGGCTGGCTCTTTGCGCTCGAGACCGCGGTCAGCCTGCCGCCCGCCGCGCGCATGAGCTTCGACGGCCAGGTGCTCTCCAATACGCCGGTGAGGAGCCGGCTGCGCTACGACATGATCTCCGCCATCGCGCCCGGACCCGCGCGCGAGGAGAGCCGCGCCCAGCTGCTGCGCGCGCTGCGCCTGCCGCCGGGGTACAACCGGCACGCCATCGTGCTCGCGCAGGAGTGGCGCGCGGCCGGGGGCAGCGACGCCGAGGTGCTGGCGCGGGGACTCGACTTCCTGCGTCAGGGCAAGTTCACCTATACGCTCGAGCCGCCGCTCCTCGGCGCCGACAGCGTGGACGAGTTCCTCTTCGAGGCCAAGGCCGGCTTCTGCGAGCACTTCGCCTCCGCCTTCACGGTGCTGATGCGCGCGGCCGGCATCCCGGCGCGCGTGGTGACCGGCTACCAGGGCGGCGACTTGAACCCGGTGGACCAGATCATCACCGTGCGCCAATCGGATGCGCACGCCTGGACGGAGGTGTTCCTACCCGGGCGCGGCTGGGTGCGCGTCGATCCGACGGCGGCGGCGACGCCGCAGCGCGTGAACGCCGGGCTTGCGCGAGCCCTGCCGCAGGGCGAGGGCCTGCCGCTCATGCTGCGCGCCGACATGGAATGGCTGCGGGCGGCGCGCTACCAGTGGGAAGCGCTCGCTCACAAGTGGAACGTGTGGGTGCTGGGCTACGGCCCTGATCGCCCGCGCGACCTGATGCTATCGCTCGGCATGCGCGACGCCGACTGGCAGAAGCTCACCGCAGTCCTCTTCACCTTCCTCGGCCTGATGACGATCGGGCTCCTCGTCTGGTCGCTCAGGCGCCTGGCGCGGCCCGACCCGGTGCAGAAGGCCTGGCAGGCCTTCTGCACGAAGCTCGCCGCGCGCGGCGTGGCGCGCGCGCCCCACGAAGGCCCGCGCGATTACTCCGCGCGCGCCGCGCGCGCGCTCCCGGCCTCGCGGCGCACGATCCTGCGCATCGGCGCCCTTTACATCAGCCTGCGGTACGGCGCCGGGGTCAGCGCGCCCGGCGCGGCACGCCTGCGGCGCCTGGTGCGCGAGCTGCGGCTCGCGTGAGCGCATTCGCCGTCCTGCTGGTGCTCGGGGCCGCAGCCCACGCCGCGGCGGCCGAGTCGTTCGGCGAGCGGCCGGAGGTGAAGACTTTCATCGGCGAGCTGGTCGAGCGCCACGGCTTCAACGCGGCCAAGCTCGAGCGCGTATTCGCCCGTGCCCAGCGCCTCGATGCGCCGCTGCAGCTCATCCTGCCCGCCGAGCGCCCCTCCTGGCAGGACTACCGCGCCCAGTTCATCAACGAAACGCGCATCGCGCGCGGCGCCGCCTTCTGGAAGGTCAACCGCAAGGTGCTCGCGCGCGCGGAGCGCAAGTACGGTGTTCCCGCCGCGATCATCGTCGCGATCCTGGGCGTCGAGACCAACTACGGCCGCAACATGGGCCGCTACCGGGTGGTCGACGCGCTCGCCACGCTCGCCTTCGACTATCCGCCGCGCGCGAGCTACTTCCGCAACGAGCTCGAGCAGTACCTGCTGCTCACGCGCGAGTCGCGCCTCGACGTCTTCGCGCTGCAGGGCTCGTATGCCGGCGCGATCGGCATCCCGCAGTTCATGCCCGGGAGCGTGCGGCGCTACGCGGTCGACTTCGACGGCGACGGCGCCATCGATCTGCGCCGCTCGAGCGCCGATGCCATCGGCAGCGTGGCGAACTTCCTGCGCAGCCACGGCTGGAAAACGGGCGAGGCAGTCCTGCTGCGCGCGAAGCTCGCGCCCGACGCCGCGCTTTTCACCGACGGCAGCCTCCGGCCGCGCACTCGTCTCGGCGACATCGCCGCGGCCGGGGTCGCGCTCGAGCCCGCGCCCTCGTCGGAGGACGCGCTCGGCGCGCTCATCGCGCTGGAAGGCGACTACCGTGTCGGCCTGCAGAACTTCTACGTGATCACGCGGTACAACCGCAGCGCCCTGTATGCCACGGCCGTGGCGGACCTCGCCGACGCGCTGGCCGCGCGCGTTCAGAGCGCCGGGAGGTAGCGCAGCGGATCGACCGCTGCCGAACCCTTGCGGATCTGGAAGTGCAGCTTCGGCCGGTCGGCGTCGGAGGCGCCGAGCTCGGCGATCTTCTGGCCGCGCGCCACGCTCTGCTGCTCCTTCACGAGGATGCTCTGGTTGTGCGCGTAGACGGTAATGAAGCCATTGTCGTGCTTGATGACCACCAGCTTGCCGAGGCCGGGGATGCCGGTACCGGTGTAGGTGACCCGGCCGGCGGCGGCCGCCACCACCGGATCGCCCGGCTTGCCGTCGATATCGATGCCCTTCGAACGCGGCTCGGCGAAGCCGGCGAGCACCTTGCCTTTCGCCGGCCACATGAACTCGCTGGCCGCCTCCTTGGGTGTTTCTTTGGTCGCCGCAGCGACCGGCGGAGCGGGCGCATCGAGCGGCCGCGCCTCGATCGGCGCAGCGGCCTTCGAGCGGCTCACCGTGACGCCGCGCGACTCATCCGGCTTCACGCGCAGCACCTGCCCGACGCGGATCTTCGCCGGATCGTCGAGCGCGTTCCAGGCCGCGACCTCGCGGTAGTCCGCGCCATTCTCGAGCGCGATGCTGTAGAGCGTGTCGCCGCGCTTAACTTCGTAGAAGCCATCGGGCAGCGTGATCGGCACCGGGGCGTTCACCATCGCCACCGGCGGCTTCGGTGCCGGCGCGCGCGCCGTGCGGTCGACGACCGGCGCGTTCGCCTCGTACGAAGCGCAACCGCCCAGCGCGAGCGCGGCGGCGATGAGCCAGCGCCTCGCGCTCATGCTTTACCCGCTGCCATCGGCACGAAGTGCACCGGATCGAGCTCGCTTTCCTGGTATGCGCGGCCGCGGCGCTTCACCACGAGCAGCCGCTGCCCGCCCGCGGCTCTCGCCAGCGGCAATACCATTCTGCCATCGGGCGCGAGCTGGCGCGCGAGCGCTTCCGGCACGCGCGGCGCCGCCGCGGCGATGATGATCGAATGAAACGGCGCCGCCTGCTCGAGCCCGCCGTAACCGTCGCCGTGCGCAAGGCGCAGGTTCGCGAGCCGCAGGGGGCGCAGGTTGGCGCGCGAGCGCTCATGCAGCGCCTTGATACGCTCGATGGAGTAGACCTCGGGAAAGATCGATGCCAGCACCGCCGCCTGGTAGCCGCAGCCCGTGCCGATCTCGAGCGCCTTGCCGGGGTCGCTCTCTTGCAGGAGCAGCTCGATCATGCGCGCCACCACGAAGGGCTGCGAGATGGTCTGCGAGAAGCCGATCGGCAGCGCGCTGTCCTCGTACGCGCGGCTCGCGAGGGCGCTGTCGACGAAGAGGTGGCGCGGCACCGCGGCCATCGCCGCGAGCACGCGCTCGTCGCGGATGCCTCTCGCGCGCAGGCGCTCGACCATCCGCGAGCGCGTGCGCGCGGAGGTCATCCCTGTTTCGGGGCGGGTCAGCGCCCGAGCCATTCGCGCGCGCGGCCGAGCTGCGCCGCATGCGTGAGGTCCATGAGCAGCGGCGTGACCGAGACGCGCTGGTTTTCCACGGCGTGGAAGTCGGTGCCGGGGCCGGCGTCGTCGGCGCCGCCCGCCGGGCCGATCCAGTACGCGCTCTCGCCGCGCG